>Ga0056123_1000164_pt1 | contig 13757 bp, 13 predicted proteins | sample WorMetHEROISLAND_3_FD_71122 | JGI IMG/M metagenome (GOLD analysis project Ga0056123, IMG submission 71122) | Marine gutless worms symbiont microbial communities from Max Planck institute for Marine Microbiology, Germany - Olavius sp. 3 HERON ISLAND ...
CGTGGGAGTCAGCAAGAAACGGGATACATGCACAAGTTAACTGGCAGTTTACGACCGATGATGCCAGAGTCAAACTGAAACGGCTTTATCCAACATTAGAAGCATGACATGACACTAGGTTCACAACTTGCGTTCATAGCTAAGCAAATTGGCTTTGAAGTCCTCGACGAGATCAACATGCCTGGACGGCTACCAAAATATGCCCCAGTTCCCGGCGGCATCCATCCAGCAGTCCGTGATGTCCTGACGCATTTTTATCCACAAGGTCTGTACTCACATCAAGCACAAGGGCTCCGGCTGGTGCTCGATGGAGATGATCTTTGCCTGGCAACCCCAACCGCTTCTGGAAAAAGCCTCGTATTCATGGCCGCTACTGCCGACCGTTTGCAAGGCGATCTAGAGGCCAGAATACTTGCGTTGTATCCGACCAAAGCGCTCATTCAGGACCAGCTCGCCAAATGGAAAAGTGCGCTGGAGCCACTCAGCGCGATCCCTGGATACATCGACGGTGCTGTTCCTCCGGTCGACCGCCCCGGGCTGCTTGAGAAGCATCGCGTGATCCTCATGACCCCAGACGTGGCTCATGCCTGGCTTATGAGTCACTTACAGCAAAGAGAGGTGCGTGGCTTTCTCGCAAGCCTGCGTCTGCTGATTCTCGATGAAGCCCATGTCTACGATGGGGTATTTGGCACCAACATGGCCTATTTTATCCGGAGGCTGCTGGCCGTGTCGGCTGCAGAGCGTGTCATCTCCAGCACCGCCACTATCGGAGAACCAGGCAATTTCATCGAAAGGCTTACTGGCCGCCGTCCTGCCGTCTTGGACAAAGAAGACGACGGGGCGACTAGTCCGCGGAAGACGATCTTACTTGCTCGACACGGCAGCGGGAATTCATTTGATAGGCTTGTCAATCTAGTGCTACACATTGCGAGTGCAGGGATGAGCCGTTTTCTGGCCTTTGGTGACTCACGAAAAATGGTGGAACAGCTTGTTGCCATTGCAGAGCGGTCAGCATCCAAGGAGCCCGAGAGCCTTGACGAAGAGCCTGGGGTAGACGACACCTGGCTACCAGAACACCATGCCACATCGGGGCAACTCCGTATATTCCCCTATCGGGCTGGCTATGAAGAAGAGGATAGACAAGCCATTCAAAAATCGCTCATGCGCGGGGATCTTGCTGGAGTCGTGTCAACAAGTGCCCTAGAACTTGGATTGGACATTGGTGAGATTAACATTGTCTTGCTCCTCGGCATGCCACCTTCAGTGAAAGCATTTTGGCAGCGGCTCGGCCGAGCCGGTAGAAAGCATGACGGCGTGTGTCTCCTCGTAGACGACAGCGGTCTCATCACCAGTGCCTCAACGGGGCTCCATGGCTATCTGCAGAAACCGCCAGAACCGGGATGGTTGTACTTGGAAAACCAATATATCCAGTACTCCCATGCTCTGTGTGCAGCCGTGGAGGCCAGCGAAGCAGGCGGAGGGCGGTATTCGAAGCTACCTTTTCAGTCCCTTCCCACCGACTTCACACGATTTCTTGAGAATGAACTCAATCCCACCGAAAGTGTGCCCAATGAACTGTATCCACTCAAGCAACGTGCCCAAGCAGGACCACACTATGAGTTTCCATTACGCAGCGGTATTGAAAAGAATTTCAATGTACGCGAACCACGAAGGCCGCTTGGCATTGGACTTGGAACTCTGACCTACTCTCAGGCGCTCCGTGAAGCCTATCCCGGTGCAATCTACTATTACATGGCGCGTCCGTATCGCGTATCTCAATTCAACTACCGCACAGGGGAGATTCGTGTCAGGAGAGAACGCCGATGGACCACACAGCCAATGTCGCAGAATATGGTATTCCCCAAATTCCCCGGAGGGGTGCTGAGTATCCGATGTTCGGACACGGGCTTTGTCGCTGAAGCGGAGGTGCAAGTCAGCGAACGGGTCGTGGGCTTTACCGAGCAGCGCGGGCCGAACAAAATACCACATCCTTACGGACAAGGTTCTCCACATGCGCAACGCCCTGTGAGCAGGTTCTTTGAAACCACGGGTGTCTGCTGGCATTTCTCTCATCGTACTGTGCTGTCCGAGACTGTAGCCCAGTGGGTACTTACAGCCTTTTGTGCTGTGTGCGGGATTCAGGAACGCGATCTTGGGGTTGGGACCTTCCACGCGAAGCCATCCTCCGAATGGGACGCTCAGTGTCAGGGTGTTTGCATCTATGACGCCGTGCATGGAAGTCTACGTCTCACCAAGCAACTTGTGGAGTGCCTTTCGGAGGTGCTCCACGCCGCTCTGCGGCTCAGTGAAACTCTGGAACCTCGCGATGCGACTCTTGAGGCCAACCTTGCGTTGTTGCAAGAGTGCGTTAACGCCACTACTCCCTCAGCAGTGAGTATCGTCGGGCAGCCGGTCGAGGCCACGGGCGATTGGATCACGGTTATTGCTCCAAGCCAGCAGGCTGTCCATCTGGAAGGAAACGGTAGTAAAGAGGTGCAAGTCGTTACCTTTCGCTACACGCCGGAGGGGCTCATGTATCAGCTCATTCCCCCACGGCCTGGTGTAACGTGGATGGTCAAGGCATCGAGTATCATTCCGGTTCATGGGGTGACCGAGCTACTGGAGACGAATCTCATAACCGGCGAGACGAGGCCAGCTCCATGAGAAGGGGGGATTTCTCTCCGCTGGGGTGACGACCTGGTAGGTCCTGCCCGTTACAGAGCCGAACACATACGAGCCTTCCGCCTGTCAATAGGCAATAAAAAATAAATAGGATAAAGATAGCGATCTTCTCCCTTTGTCGATTTAACAGGTCACCCACCCTGGCTTTTATTTTTCCACATAAAACGATGAATCGCCTAAAATGATGGTGTCGGCACGAAAGACCATCTGTTTCTTTGCAAAAGTGTACCGGAGGCGCCGGAAAATTCACACCAGCAGCGCCCGGTCAGGCGCAAAAGCACCCTCTTTTAACGAATAAAACCGGTCCAGAAGATCCTGGACGGTGAGCGCCTTTTTCTCTTCACCATCAATATCCATGATGATCCGGCCTTGATGGAGCATGATCAAACGGCTGCCCATGGCCAGGGCCTGGCGCATGTTGTGGGTTACCATGATGGTGGTGATATTCTGTTGAGCGATGATCTTTTGGGTCAGATCCAGAATCTGTTGCGCGGTTTTGGGGTCCAGGGCCGCTGTGTGCTCGTCCAGTAACAGCAGCTTGGGCCGCACCATCATCGCCATCAGCATGGTCAGCGCCTGGCGCTGACCCCCGGATAAAAGACCCACTTTAGCATTAAGGCGATTCTCCAATCCCAAATCAAGAATTTTGAGCCGCGCTTTAAAATAGTCCCGATCGGCCCGTTTGACGCCAAGTCCCAAGCCGCGGGCCGCACCCCTTTTTTTGGACAGGGCCATATTTTGCTCGACACTTAAAGTAGCGCAGGTTCCGGACAACGGGTCCTGAAAGACCCTTCCCATCAGGGCGGCCCGGCGGTGCTCCGGCCATTGGGTCACATCTGTATCATCAATCCAAAGACGCCCCTCATCAATGGAAACAGTGCCCGCCAAACAGTTCAGCAGGGTCGATTTACCGGCCCCGTTGGAGCCGATGACGGTAATAAAATCACCTTTGGCCACCGAGAGATCAATCCCCTTGATGGCCGGCACTTCGTTGATGCCGCCGCGATGAAAATATTTAACGAGGGCTTCGATGCGGATCATGGTGCATCCGGCTTCAGGTGGTTGGGAACAGTTGTCTTAGGACCCATCAATCACTGCCCTCTTTTGCAACTTTCGTTTGATATGGGGAAAAGAGAGCGCCACTACCACCAGCAACGCCGTGATCAAATTCAAATCGCTGGGGGTGAAGGCGAAATTGCCCCATTTCAGCCCCAGAGCCACAGCAACGGCTACCCGGTAAACAATGGATCCCAGCAGCGCCGCGAAACAGGCCTGTAAAATCGAGCGGTTTCCAAAAAGGGTTTCACCCACAATCACCGAGGCCAATCCGGCGATAATGGTGCCCACCCCCATGGTGGCATCCGCAGCGCCCTGATTTTGAGCCACCAACGCGCCGGAAAATGCCACTAAGGCGTTGGAAAGCCCCACGCCCATCAAGATCATGTTGTGGGTATTGACCCCGCAATTGGTGATCATTTTGGGATTGTCGCCGGTGGCCATGAGCGCCTGACCCAGCTCGGTGTGTAAAAACCAGACGATGAGGATCGTAACGACGACGACAATGATGAAAAAGATCAGCGGCGCCGCCCAGTATCCGGGCAGCCCCAATTTTTTAAAAGGATCAAAAACCGTTGGTTGCCCCAAAAGCGACACATTGGGCCCGCCCATGATCCGAATATTGATGGAATAGAGGGCGATCATGGTAAGAATCGATGCCAAAAGGTGCAGCACCCTGAGCTTGGTGTTTAAGAGCGCCGTCACCATGCCCGCCAAAAATCCGGCCGCCGCGGCCATCAAAAGAGCGGCAAAGGGATTCGCTCCCCGGGTGATAGCCACCGAAGCAATGGCGGCGCCCAACGGCAGGCTGCCATCCACCGTCAGGTCGGGAAAATCAAGCACCCGGAAGGTCAGATAGACCCCCAACACCATGATGCCGTAGACCAATCCTTGCTCTACGGCACCTAAGACCGCGTATCCTGTCATTAAAGAGACTTGCTATTCGTAAATTTTATCCGCTTTGACTTTTAACGCTTCGGGAACCGTTACATTCATGGCGGCGGCGGACTTTGCATTAATGTGCAGCGACAGTTCTTCCTGGGTCTCCACCGGAGTCGTGGCCGGATCGGCGCCCTCGAAGATCCGTTTGGCCATGGCGCCGGTTTGGCGACCGTGAGCATAGTAATCAAATCCCATTGCAGCGACCGCACCCCGAGCCACAGAATCGACATCGGCGCAAAAGAGCGGCAGATCACTCTCGTCGCACACTTTCACCACCGCTTCAAGGCCGGAGACGACCGTGTTGTCCGTGGGGATAAAGATGGCGTCGACCTTACCCACCAAACTTTTGGCAGCTTGGAAAACATCGCCGGTTTTGGCCACGGTGGCGCCGGTCACCTCAAAGCCCATCTCTTTACCCACCCTGGTCACCTCCTCCACCAGCACTTTTGAGTTGGCCTCGCCGGCATTGTAAAGAACGCCCAGGTTTTTAAGCTCCGGCAGAAAGGTTTTGACCATGCCCATATGCTCCGGCACGGGTAAAAGGTCCGAAACGCCGGTGATATTGCCGCCGGGCATATTCAAATCCTTGACCAGACCGGCGGCCACGGGATCGGTAATGGCGGTAAAAAGAAACGGCGTTTTTTGCATGTGGGGCGCCTTGCTCAACGCCTGGGCCACAGCCTGGGCCGTGGGTGTGGCAATGGCCACGATCATGTCAGGCTTTTCACCCATGATCTGGGTACCGATCTGACCGGCGGTGGCCATGTTGGCTTGGGCGTTGTGGACTTTATATTCCACAACCACATTGTTCTCTTTCAAATAATCCTGAAATCCCCTTAACACCGCGTCCAGGGCCGGGTGCTCCACAAACTGGCTGACTGACACCTGGTAGGGAGCCCCCCAGGCCATCGGCGCGGACAGAAACAATAGAGCTATCAGCAACACCACTTTTTTCATGTTATTTCTCCTTGTGGCTTTTCTTGTAATGAACTCAGCGCCCTTCAATTTGGAGGCCAAGCCGTTTTTCTCTTAGCGATTTTCATGTATAGATGAGTCTTACGGGTTCGTCAACGAGATGTCTTTGAAATCATTAAACAGTTTGACACGGTGGGCCGTATCGCCGATCTTTTTTCCATAGACCATCTGTTGCAACAGCCCCCGGGCAGCTTATCCTATGGGCAGCAGCGGATAGTACCAATCGCCCGGGCCGTGATTAAAAAACCGAAGTTCCTGATCTTGGACGAACCGTGTCAAGGAGTGGATCCGGCCAATCGACAAAAAGCCCCGGCCATGACTGGTCAGGCGGCTCAAAAAACAGATGCTCAACCGGTTTATGTCAGTCACCATGTCAACGAACAACCCCAACCCATCAATCGGCGACCGGATATGAGCGGACCACCCTGCCGTGTAACGGTATAGTAAAGGAACATCATGGCAACCCCTATGCTGACACCCGCCCAAGGACAAATCCTGGTAAAATTGGCCCGTTTTGCGCTCATGGAAAAATTGGGTCAAACACCATTCGCCAAAACGGAACAAACGCTTGAAGCAAAGCTTACCGATCCCTGCTTTGATCCGGTGGCCGGCGTTTTTGTGACGTTACAATTGAGCGGCCGTCTGCGGGGCTGCATCGGTTCTCTGGAAGGTTGCGCTCCTTTGCGAAAAGAGGTTCGCCGCAATGCGATAAAAGCGGCCTTTGAAGATCCCCGCTTCAGTCCTCTTGGGGTGGACGAATTGGCCGGGGTTCACATTGAGGTGAGTGTTTTAACACCGCCGCAGGCTTTAACTTACAGCGATAGCGCCGATCTGCTGCGTCAGCTCCGGCCCGGTGTCGATGGTGTGATCCTGCGCAAAGATGCTTTGGGGGCCACCTTTTTGCCCCAGGTGTGGGAGCAGTTGCCCCAACCAGAGAATTTTTTAAGTCAGCTCTGCCTCAAAGCGGGGCTTTCGGCAAAGGTGTGGCAAAAAGATTTCGTTGCAGTTGAAACCTACCAGGTGCGATCTTTTGAAGAACCCGATGGTGCTCAGTGAACCGGCAAACCTCACCAACCGCAAGAGGTTTCACCGCCGCCGTCAAACAACTGATCAAAAATATTCCTCCAGGAAAAGTGTGCACCTATGGCATCATTGCGGCAGCCGCGGGAAGTCCCCGGGCGGCCCGGCAGGTGGCCCGGATTCTGCACACCTCTTCCAAAAAGGAGGGGCTGCCCTGGCATCGGGTGGTGAACCGGCAGGGAAAAATCGCTTTAAAACCCCATCAAGGATATGAATTTCAAAAACAGCTACTTGAAACGGAAGGGGTTGTATTTGATTTGAATGAAAAAATCACTTTCGATCTGTTTTTGTGGTTGCCGGACGAATAAGGCATCTGTTACTCAGGCACCGAGTGTATGAACCCGAAAGCATCCAAGGGGTGGCAAATCAGATAGAACGCGCTATCTCCGTATTACTCCGGCTCTGGTCCTGGGGCTCTTTTTCCAAAGCGGTACCCCAATCATACCGCCGCTTGACAAACTGCATAAAAATGTTGGTTTCGGTTGAACGAACACCGTCAATCTTATTAATCTTCTCGTACAGCAGCTCTTTGAGTTCATCCATGGATCGAACCACAAACTCGGCCACAATATCGGTATTGCCCGTGGAACAGACAATAAACCAGAGCGCTTTCAAGTGGCTGAGTTCCTCTAAAATCGAATCCATTTTCTTGATGTTGACATGAATGCGGATATCGCCCACCAGCTCGAAACCGAGCGTAATGGGGTTGCTGATTGCCACGATCTGCAAATACTCCTCCTCGATGAGCCGGTTCACCCGCACCCGGACCGTCGATTCGGAAACACCCAACTTGCGGGCGATACCGGTATTGGGCATGCGGCCGTCTTTTTGTAAAAATTCAATGATCCGGCAATCAATCTTGTCCAAACCCCTGGTACGGCCATTTTTTTGCATCACCAAGATCCTTCTGATTTTTTTGCAGGCTGTTCTTTCCTGATCAATCCATTGAGTTTCTGGCATAAACAAGACGAATATCACCCTTATATTATCACTATAAACCGAATTTCGTTGAAAGTCCACAGCTTTATCTTGACATTCATTTTTCGCCCACTATATGATGAATGCAGATACCCACCAACATCCATCAACAAAACGCGAGGTATACGATGACTCTCCCAACCATGCAAAATTATATCAACGGCGAATGGGTCCATTCCGACACGGAGGTTTTGGGAAATGTTTACCGCCCTGCCACCGGCGAAAAGATTGCCCAAGTGCCCTACGGAACCGCCGCTGACGTGGATCAAGCGGTCAAGGCGGCCCAAGGGGCTTTTTTGGAATGGCGCGAAACACCTCCCATGACCCGGGCCCGTTATCTGTTCCGCATGAAAAACGCCTTCGAAGAAAATTTTGAAGAGATTGCCCGCATCCTGACCAATGAGCAGGGCAAATGTATTGATGAAGCCCGCGGCGAAGTGCGGCGTATGATTGAAAATGTGGAACACGCCACCGGCGTCACCACCCTGATGTGCGGTTACACCCTGGAAGATATTGCCGAAGGCATTGACTGCTACGGTCACCGCCAGCCCATGGGCGTTTTCGCCGCCATTGCCCCCTATAACTTTCCCGCTATGGTGGTCTGGTGGTTCCTGCCTTACGCCATCGTCGCCGGCAACACCTATATTGTGAAGCCGTCGGAACAGGTGCCCATGACCCAGACCAGAATTTTTGAGATTTTGGATGATATCGGCCTGCCCGAAGGCGTGGTCAACATGGTTCACGGTTCCCGGGATACGGTCAACGCACTGCTGGATCATCCGGGTATCAAAGGTATTTCGTTTGTGGGCGCAACGCCCACCGCGGCTTACATTTATAAACGGGCGGCCGAAAACGGTAAACGGGTCCAGGCCCTGGGCGGCGCCAAAAACATTGTGGCCGTGATGCCTGATGCTGACCTGGATGCATCCATGCCGTCAATCAACACCTCTTTTTTCGGCTGCGCGGGCCAGCGCTGTCTCTCGGGATCGGTGTTGGTGGGAGTTGGCGCCATTGCCGATGAGCTGGTGGCCGGATTGACCGAATCCGCCAAAAGCCTCAAGGTGGGCGATGGCCTTGACGCCAGTTGTTCCATGGGCCCGGTGGGCAGCGCACCGCATAAAGAGAAGGTGCTGAACTACATTGAAAAAGGAGTAAAAGAAGGCGCCGAGCTGGTGTTGGACGGCCGGAGCTTTGTCCATCCGGAGCATCCTGACGGCTATTATATCGGCCCCACTATCTTCGACAAGGTCACTCCGGAAATGACCATTGCCAACGAAGAGATTTTTGGGCCGGTGACCAGTATTATCCGTTGTGATACCTTAAAAGATGTGATTGACCTGGTGAACAGCCGCAACTTTGCCAATGCCGCCTGCATCTACACCCGGAGCGGAGCGGCTGCGCGGGAGTTTAAATATCGCGTTACGCCCAGCATGGTCGGTGTCAATATTGGCATTGCCGCGCCCATGGCATACTTCCCCTTTGGCGGAGCAGGCAATTCCATGTTTGGCGACACCAAAGGTCATGGGCAGGAAATTTTCAACTTTTTTACCGATACCAAGGTTGTCATTGAACGCTGGTAACCCGCTATTTCATGAATATTTTCAGACCGATTGATTGAATAAGGAGCCAACATGGATCTTTCAAACTTCGGCTGCATCATGGATTTTGCCGAAAAAATTGAGACCGAAAACGAAGCTTTTTATAACCAGGCGGCAGACCATCCGGCCTGCGCCGATCAGGCGGACCTGCTGGCAGGGTTGGCCAAAACTGCCGGCAAGAACATCAACGAGGCCCAACGCATCCGCCGGGAAAACGTCACCGAAATGATTTTGGAATGTGTTTCCGATTTCACCTCCTACTCCTATGAAATCGACAGCGCCATCCAGGCCGACCATACCGCGGACGCGATATTTGCCATTGCCAGGGCGGTGGAGGTACGGGCTCAAAGATACTATCAGGACGCGGCGGGAAAACTCAACGCACTGCCCGAAGTGGCCCGCAATTTAAAGCAGTTGCATAAAAAACATACAAGGAATTTGGCAAGATTGGAAAACATTCAGCGAAGCTGATTTATCGGAAGGCTACTTTCTAAATGTGTAAATGCACCCAAGGTCGCGGAAGGCGAATATCTGGACCGGGGGGGTATGGCGAAGATGAAAATTTGAGCCTGGCGCAAAATTTGGCCACATCGGACATTTGAAACTTACTTGAAGGAGACTTATATGGCTGATTTTACAGCACAAGTAGAGGACCTGGCGGCCCACTCATTCGGCACCTGGAACCAGCAGAAGAATTGGAAAAATCCCATGCTGGTGACCGACGCCGAAGGTATCTATTTTTACGATGCCAATGGCAAACCCTATATCGATTTTTCTTCACAACTGGTCTGCAGCAACCTCGGCCATAAAAACCCGGCCCTGGTGAAGGCAATTACCAGGCAGGCGGAAAAGCTATCTTACGCCGCGCCTGGCTTCACCACAGAGGCGGCGATCAATGCTCTCAACGCTTTACGCGAAATGCTGCCCGGTAGTGTGGCCAAACTCTTTTTCTCCACCAGCGGTACCGAGGCCAATGACGGAGCCCTGGCCATCACCCGTTTGTTCAAGGCCCCCGCGTATAAGGTTATTTCGCGTTATCACTCCTTTCACGGCGCTACACCGGCGGGTCTGGCCTTTACCGGCGACCCCCGCCGTATACCCATGGAGCGGGTTGGGTACACGATCAATGGCGTTATCTTTGCCCCGGACTGCTACTGTTACCGCTGTCCCTTTGCCCGGACCTATCCCGAATGTGACACCCAATGCGCCCGTTACCTGGATTACATGATCCGCGAAGAGGGTAATGTGGCCGCCATGATTGTAGAACCGGTGGTGGGCACCAACGGCAGGATCGTGCCGCCCCCGACCTACTACCCCATTGTGCGGGAAATCTGTGACCGCCACGGCCTGTTGCTCATCGCCGATGAGGTGATGTCGGGCTGGTTTCGCACGGGCAAGGCGATGGCCATGGAGCATTGGAACGTCACACCAGACATTATTACCACGGCCAAGGGCTGCACATCGGCTTACACGCCTTTGGGTATTACCGCCACAACCCGGAAGGTGGCCGACTTTTTTGAAGAGGAGCTTTTCTGCCACGGTCATACCTACGCTTACCATGCCTTGGCGCTTTCCGTGGTACCGGCTGCAATGCAGGAATATAAAAAATTGCAAGCTTCGGGTCTTTTAGAGGCCGTAAGTGCGCACTTGGAGGAAAAACTTCTCGACCTGGCCCAAAAGCACCCTTGTGTGGGTGATGTCCGTGGCATCGGCCATTTCTGGGGATTTGAGCTGGTGAAAAACCGGTGGACGAAATCGCCATTCAACACCAAGGCGGACAAGCTGACCGGTGCACCCCTGATGACGGCTAAAATCGCCGGAGCGGCCATGCAAAATGGCTTATACGTGATGCCGTGGTACGACACACTAACCATCGCGCCTCCGCTCATCATTACGACCGAACAGGTGGACGAGGCGTTGGCGATTTTGGATAAAGCCCTTGAAATCGGAGATGCCGAAGCCGATGACACCGGTGATCCGGTATGTCACAGCAGCGCCTTTTAGCAGAGGAACCACGGATAACGAAGCATTACACACCTGTTGGCAACAAATAGAATTAATAATTGACATACAAAACAAGGTAAGGCACTATGCAGCGTTAAGTGAGACCTTTCCAGGACATCTGTTTTTGTTGACGTTCAAGGAAGGTGAAAAATGTAACCGGAGGAATGTATTGAATATTTCGAGGATACCATTTTGAGCCGAACGCCGAAATCGGGCCAAAAGGGGTGTTATGCAAAGGCCTGTAAGTGGGGGTACCCCAAGGGTCTTGATCCCAACCGTTCCTAAAGATGATAATTTCTATCAAAGGAGATTTTGTATGATGTCAGCTTCCATTGAGAAAAATGCACTTGGTAATCTTATTTTCCCTTTGAAATGCTTTCGTTTTTCCATCCTTTTCATACCGGTTCTTGCCCTGTCACTCGGTTTCGGGCTGGGGATTGATGAAAGCCGGACCAGCGGTACCGGACACCTGTCTATTGGAATTACCATCAAAGGCAACACCGCTCAGGCCGGCGGCACCGAAAACAGCGGCGGCTACGAAAATAAAATCGACGCGGTCTCCAGCGATGACGCCCCTGTCGAGCCGCAAACCACCGACGCCAAGAAAACAGAAGCAGCGGTACCGCCGGTTGAAACGGGAGCCCTTGATCTGGAAAAAATGAAAGTCAACATCCATAAACTCAAAACGAATTACAGTGATGTTGATGGTCAGATTAGACAGCTGGAGACCAGGAAACAGGCTATTCTTAAAGAAAAAAAGCAAATGGCCGCAAACATCCAGAATGAGATCAACCGATTGAATCATCAATCGAACCGGCTCAAGGAAATGGGTTCCCAAAAGATAGATGAAGGTGAGAAACTTGTTGAGGAGGGGAATGAATATTTCCGGGAGGCTCAAAAGATTTACAGAGAATCAGACAAGGCCAAGGAGGTGCTTACCAACACCAACTGGTAATGCCATCAAAATGGGTGGCCCATGGTAAACATATCGGGGGCACGGTAATCAATCATCCCGCTGGCGGCCGGCGAAAACCCTGAAATGGCCGCTGTCAGCATGATATGGAATCGATTTCGAATGAAACGGCGATAAGCGGGTACGCGACGATATTGATCACCCGGGTTTAGACGACACCATACCGCCGGAACAACGGACAGAAGGGATTGTCCGGAAAAGGTTTCCGGTTCCATACGATATTTAACGGTTTTGTAATCTTCCTCAACATTCATCTATCGTGATACAGATCGAGACCTTTCCATGATTTTCGACATGATATGCTCCTTTCGCGTGGATAAACTGGTTGCTATCATTGAAAGAGAGTACATTATGCCGAACCGACCCAATCAGTCCATTTCACAATATATTTAAGGTGTTACGCTATTTTTGCGCTTACGTCAATGACATTTGGATTAAAATCCATAATGTAACGTAAACAAAACTCGGCTCATGTGTCCGTGCTGAAAAAAATCTATTTTTTCAGCAGATTATGCTATAACCCAAATACTCCTCAATGAGGTTGAATTGACGCTTAACCTGGAGCCGCCACCGACATGTATTTTTGGTAACACCGAGGTCTATAATGAAAACATTACGACGTTCATTCAGGATAATCGGATGGCTGTTGGGGATGGCGCTGATCTTTTGTCCCCCCTCTTCGGCGATCAAATCCCCCGGTGGATCTCTCCGTTCGTCCCATGTCGCTGTAGTCGATAAGACGGCGCGCCTTAGCCCAAAATATCAAAAAGTAAAGCGCACCCAAACCCGATTGATCATCATCCACACCTCGGAGGCCACGCTGGAAAGCACATTGCGCACCGTGTCTGAAGGAAAACGGCCCCCAGGGAAAAAAGAGTACACCGACGGTGGCCATGCACATTACGTCATCGCCCGAAACGGAAAAATTTTCTATACCCTGAATCACAGATATATCGCCAACCATGCAGGGTATAGCATGTGGAACGGAGAAATGGATGTCAGTGGTATATCCATCGGAATTGAAATGGTGGGTTACAGCGCGGGCAAATTGACCGATGCCCAATACAAATCCGTCAGCGGCCTGATTGACATGCTCCAACGCATATACGGCCTTGACGACCTGGCGGTGCTGACCCATGCCCAGGTCGCCTATGGCCACCCCAACTTCTGGTTCCAGCACAACCATCGCGGCCGCAAGCTGTGCGCCATAAATTTCGATCGGAAGAAAGCGGGCCTGAAAAACGCCCACAAGTACGATCCGGACGTGGTGGCCGGACGATTGCTGCCATATAGAAAGTTGTCCAAGATCTTTTACAGTTGGGAAGATGCGTCCCATGAAAAAAAATATAGGCAGACTGCCACTGCAACCGATCCTGTGAAGGAGAAATCCAGGGGGAAAGAATCGGCCCGAACCACCAGGGCGGCAGGGAAAAAACCCGTTACAGCTTCAGTAAAGCGCAAGACGCTTG
>Ga0056123_1000166_pt1 | contig 13738 bp, 10 predicted proteins | sample WorMetHEROISLAND_3_FD_71122 | JGI IMG/M metagenome (GOLD analysis project Ga0056123, IMG submission 71122) | Marine gutless worms symbiont microbial communities from Max Planck institute for Marine Microbiology, Germany - Olavius sp. 3 HERON ISLAND ...
AACAGATCCCGAAGGGAATGGGTGCACTTCTCTTTGCACCGGGGATCTTTCATCTGCCTGGAGATGCGTTGAGTGAGCTGTAACCGCCGGTCTGCCTGGCGGAGCAACAACACCCCGGCAAGGGGGCACAACCTTAATCCTGGCGCCTGATCACCACCGCATAATAGTTACTCTTCTCAATAAATACAGGATTAGTCACAAAATTAAGATTATCGACTAAATCCAGAACAACCCGGGTTTTGGGAGTGGGGCGCCGATGAACCCCCACTCTAATTCGCTTGAGGATCCCGCTCTCGATATTCCTGGTGAGTTTGACCATATCGCTGATCTTCGTGTTGGGAAAATCGTAAACCATTCTCGGCTTCGTGCCTTTGATGGTAAACACTTTGGGTGGATGCTTTCCGTTGAGTTCGAAAACAACCCGGGTCTCTTGATCGGAAAGTTTTTCGGTGCGAATTCTGTTGATTTTCCTTGACGACGAGGTGGCTTGATCTTTCCCGGCAGAGGCAGCAGCCACAGTCGGTGGTGTATCACGAAGGATACTCTGGTGCCCCCACCCTTCCCGGCCATCCTTCAGCCTCACTGCATACCAGTCCCCCTTTTTGCTACCCGCCAGAAGTTCGGTACCCACTTTCAAGGTGGTTTTGATGGGGGCATCCAGGGATGGTCGCTCTCGAATCCGCCCCTTATTTTTCCGGATGTAGATTTTGCGCACTTTATCGCCGCCATCCGGGACCAGTTTACCCTCTTTTGGTTTTGTTTTCCCATGCGCCGGGTCTTGTTGGGCGTAGGCAGCCACCTTTTTCTCGGCACTTGCCCCCTTTGATTCGATATCTTTTTGCTTTTCACCATTGTCGAGGGCCGCTACCTGTTTGGCCAAGTCCCCCTTTTGATCGGTTGTTGCTTTCTTTCCGGCGGCTTGAGGTTGCCCTTTTCCATCATCTTCCTTTTTACCCTTTGCGCCTTTGTCTGAACCTTTCACCTTCACGAGGGTAGCCGTCGGTTTCTTTTCAACACCCTCGGCGCTCTCCGCTCCGGAACCCTTTTGCGTTTTAGGCTTGGTATCGGTTTGTTCCGTTTCGTCCGGCTGCAGCGTGGTTTTTTGAACCCCTTTGTCCCCTCTGGACGCCTGTTTCGGCGTTTTATGGTCTTTGGGAGCCCCCGCTTTATCGGAGGCTTTTGCTTGTTTTGAGGTTCCGTCATCGCCCGGAGCGTCTTTGCGCATTGCAACCACAACGGGCGGTTTTTTCTCTTCGGATGACGGCTTCTGTTTGTCAGCAGCTTTAGGGGAGTCGGTGGCTGATGGTCCGCTACTGACGGCAGCGCCAGACGCACCTTTTCTAATTTTTGCCTTGGCGGCCTGGTCTTCTACCCTCTTTTCCGGTTTTTCGCCTTTGTTCGACGGCTTCGCAGTGTCATTCTCCGATGCGAGCTTTTCAGTTTCCGAATCCTTTGTTTTACCATAGATCCCCTGAACATCGGATATCCCGGAACCTTCTCGTGCCTCCTGATGCCTACCTTTTGAGTCCTCCCCGGATACTGTCTCTGCTGCTTTCTGCCCGGATCCAAGGGTGTCCGATTTTTCAACGAGGCGTGCTAAATCAACTCTGGTCCGAGTCGACGAAGTGGGCTGCTCCCCGGCATCGGGGCCGATCCATTTGCTAAGGTCAACGAAGCCAAGTATCAAGAATACGGCAACAAAAAGCACACCTGCTGAAATTAGAATGAGTATTTTAAGATTAAAACGCATAGTTGCTTCTCCCTCTATGGACGGGCTTCAGTAGAACCTGCATGTCAGACACGTTGAATAGCCATCTTTCCGTGCGTCTGCTTCTGAATTGAACCGTCTTTCCGGTTCGGCATGGGAATGTCACCTTTCTATCTACACGATACTGCCACCAACTCCACCTCGAATATCATTGAATTCCCTATCCGTTAATATAATTATTGAACTAAAAAGTCAAATTAACAATATAAGTTCATAGAGATATAGTTGTGTACGGAAATGTGTTGGGTGCCTATAAATATCATATTGACCTCAACGGTGTTCGCATCAGAATCAACGCAAACCGTATTCAACCAGGGAGGCCAACAGGGTAAAGATCAACTTGTCACAAGTTGAACCAATTTCCGGGCAGCAAAAACAGACACGAGATACACATTGGCGTGGATGTCCATAAAAACACTACCCTGTTGCACTTTATTGCACAGGATGGAGATATCCAGACCTTTGTATGCGCGGCTGATCTGAAGCGGTTGGTTACTTATCTGCAACCATATCGCTCCCAAATCAGCCGGATTGTTTATGAGACGGGACCCACTGGGTTTGAACCCGAATTTTGCATGAAATTTTACCGGAAAGTTATTTATATTTGATATTTCAGCTTGTTACCATATGCTTATTACTTTCCGAATGGCAGCGCGGAGACCTTACCCTTTTTTCTAACCAGAACCCGTTGAGACTCGATGGCCTCTATGGTATAGCCTTTGTACGCATATCCTTGGCGTAAAATCTCGCCATTTAAAACGATCATCCGTTTGGCCGCATCTGCAGAATAGACTAAGGCCTGAATTTCCAGGCTACGATCTTCAAGGACGGGAATATCCGCTTTTTTGGGTTTTCTTGTAACTGTCGCATCAGTTTTGGGTGCTGTATCGGGTTGCACAAGTGTCTTGGGCAGACTTGGGGGTTGGATTTTTTTTTTAGGTTCTGATTTGGCAATCAGTGCTTTAGGCGGCTGTTTTTTTGCCAAAGGATCTTTTCCGCCCTGCTGGCTGTTGTTCGTTTTTTCAACCGCATTTTGCGGTTGAAAATTCGGTGTTGCCGCCGATAGTTGGGCGCTTGATTTTTCGGGCGACGGATTGGGTACGGTGGCCGCTTCAGCACCTTCCGGTTTTCTTAAAGCTGTATCCGGTAAGGTTGGGGTCGGCTTGATAACCGGCTTTTTCACCAATACTTCTTGAGATAACGGCTTGGTTGCAGCGGTTTCTTTAGCTCTTTGCAGCCTTTTTAAGGGTAACTCCGGTTCTGTTGGAACCGGTTTCATCCCAAGCTTGTCCGACAGTATCTCCCGGGACGCCGGTTTTTCGATGGTTGGCGGTTGTATTGCTTTTTTATTCGCGACACCCACAGCCTCATCCATCTTTTGCACATCGGCTGCGGGCGTATCTGTTTGTAAAATACGGGAACCCGTCACAACACTGAGAACCACTACCAACGAGAGTCCGGCTGCGACAAGCCATGTAGGTCCGTTGGATCGCTTTACCGTGGGGAAAACGGGCGTCTTGGGCATGTTGAGTTTGACAGTGGACGCCGCTCGTTTCCTTTCCACTTTTTTTAACGCTTTCAGGATGGTACTCATGGCGCTTTTCTAATTTGCATACGTTCCAACGATATCGACGATGTAAAAGGAGCAGAGAGTTTGGGTGACCGATCCTTGGAATACACCTGGTTGAGCAACATTTGCGTTTCCGGGCCGGCAATCCCGTCAGCCGGTAATCGAAACCGCCATTGAAATGACCGTACCGCCTCGCGGGTGGCATGATCATATTCACCGGTCAACGGCAGCTTTTTCAGTCCGATCGCATTCAGCCCCATTTGCAGGGCCGAGACAGCTTTGGGGGCTGTAAACCGATTTACCGTCTCATCGATGTCAAGATGATCCTGCCAATAAATATACGCCGTCCCCGACCAGAAGGCATTCACCTGCCCAAGGGCGACGATATAGCGTTGACTCCCAATGGCCAAAACCGCGATGTTTTCCTGTGGGTCCAGACTGACACAGGCCAAATAGGCGCTTCGATGATTGCGGCTATCCCAAAAAACCAATATCCCCGGATGGTTTAATCGAATAAACACTTCCAGTGGCCCTTGTAACGGAAGTAATTTAAGGCCATACACAATGCCCGCCGACTGGAAATAGCGTTCATCAAAATGGGCGTCGACTTCACCTTGGGGTAGTTCCTGAGGCAGTATTTTCCATGCCGCCAGCAACGCTAACAGCGCATCATCTCTTTCAAACGAGTTGGCCGGAGTTTCCAACAATGTTGCCAGATCAGCATTTTCAGGCTCCACCATCGAAGGCAAGGTCTGCAGCGCCTGCTGTTTATCCGTATCGGATGGTGGTGGTGTTACGATAGCCTTGGATGGGGTTTGGGGCGGCTTGAGGGCCGCTTTGACCAAGGGCCATTTTAACCATCCAATAACAGCAAATGCCAGCACCACCGCAGCCATGGCCGGCATTTTCCATGGCCGGCGGCGTCTTTTGGGGGGGTGCGTAGCCGCTTTGCCGGCTACAATTTCAGTAACCTCTCTAAGCGCATTCTTGACAATTTTTTTAGTTATCCGGGATTCCTCCTGGTTAAACCCGATCAACAACGCCCGGTCGCAGGCGACATTAATCAAGCGCGGGATTCCGCCGGAAAACCGATGAATCATCCGAACAGCCGCACCGGTAAACGGCATGATCGCCTTTTTGGCAGCCACATTGCACCGGCTGGCAATATAGGCGCTGGTTTCGTGTAACCCCAAGGGTGATAAACGGCAGTACAGAGAAATTCGTTGGGTGAGTTGCCGCAATTCATGGGATTCCAAAATTGAATTTAACTCGGGTTGCCCCACCAGTATAATCAACAACAATTTATCTTTGGCGGTTTCCAGATTGGAGAGAAGCCTTAACTGCTCCAGAACATCCACCGAAAGGTTTTGGGCTTCATCGATTAGTAAAAGAACGCTTTCATTGGCAACTTTTTTTTCCAGTAAAAACGAGTTCAACCGGTCCATCAGGGTTTTGACGGTATCCGACGAGGTGGAGGTGAGCCCCAACTCGTCATTAACTGCCTGCAACAGCTGCTGCGCATCCATTTTTGGATTAAAGATATAGGCCACATGGTTGGTATCGTCCAACTGCTCTAAAAAAGAGCGGCAGAGGGTGGTTTTACCAGTGCCCACCTCACCGGTAATCACCATAAATCCCTCGTTCTGGGAGATGGCGTATTGCAGATGCGCCCAGGCTTCTTCATGTCTGGCCGATAAAAAGAGAAAAGCCGGGTCCGGCGTCAGTTTAAACGGTTTTTCCTCAAACCCGTAAAATGACTCGTACATATTATTACGATCCGCTTATCGATTAACGTCACTCAATTAAAGATATGACGAACCTATCCTTGCAAAAATCAAATTATTTGTAAAACAATAATCTGATGACTCCCAAAGCATTATAACCAATCATCGGACCCTTTTTTGCGCCAGGGGGCAATGGCCTCATAATCGTCAAAGCCGCTAAAATCGGGATGGACCGCTTCCTGATCCAACAGCTTTTCCGGTACTTGCTGAAGAAAATATGCATCGGCGGTGGCATCGTTGGTCTTGGCCGCGCTGTAATGCATGCGAATCGGTCCGAAACGTCGAAAGGTTCGGGTGATGATCAACTCATCCTTAGCGCGGGTCATGGCGACATATAAAGTCCGGCGTTCTTCCTCTTCCTCGTCTACGGTGCCGATACTGCGGACATGGGGATACATTCCCGGTTCCACACGAATGAGATAACAGGTCCGGATTTCAGTGCCCTTGGCGCTGTGGGCGGTGGTTAAGGTGACGATATCCTCCTGGTTCAACCGTTCCGTTTCACTGGTGGAGACGGGGTCCAGGGTGTAGGTCTCGATAAACGCTAAAACGCTGTGGTGCCGCTCGGCCAATTGCTCGAGCAGCTTAAAATCCCGCTTGCGCCGATCCCAGCGTTCATAGCGGGTTTTTAAAAGCGGGCTCAAAAACCGGGCCGCCTGCGCAATGGTTTCCGAAGGCTGTTCCCATGAGGCGCGAATACGCCGAATGCCTTCCACAATGTTCGATCGCCCTTTTAAGGTATCGGTGACCGCTTTTAATGCCTCTTTCGGAACCAAACAAGCGCGCATTTTGACTATCACCTTGGCGGCGGTGGCGTCACCGATTCGCGGCCACAAAGTGAGGTAGCGTGCCCAGGCCAGCTCATCGTGGTGACTTCCGGCCGCCCGGACCAGGCAAAGCAGATCTTTCACATGCGCCGCTTGGAGCAAGCTGACACCGCCGACAAAACGATAGGGGATCTGTTTTTCAACCATGGCCGCTTCCAGCGCCCTGGCGCCATAGCCGGTCCGTGTAATAATCATATGATCGTTCCAGGCGGCACCGGTTTCGTGACGTTCGATCAGGTCGTCGGCGATCCAGCGGGCCTCCTCGAATTCGCTGTCAAAATTGATCAGCCGCGGGCGGCTGACCGCTCTACGGGCCGCCCGCAACTGCTTATTGTAGGCCACCGGAGAGTTGGCCAGCAGCCAATTGGAAAGATCCAGGATCCCTTGGGTGGAGCGATAGTTTTTCTCAAGACGTAGAATCACGGCGCCGGGCACCCTTTGTGTAAAGGCGTGAACATTGCGAAAATCGGCGCCGCGAAAGGCAAAAATGCTCTGAGCATCGTCACCGACACAAAAAAGCTGCGCCGGATCGCGCAGCGCATCCAGCGTCAGCCATTGCAGCGGGTTGGTATCCTGCATTTCATCTACCAGGATATGGTCATACGCGGCGCGCAGCCTTTTATGGACTTTCGGGTCTTCATTCACCTTCCCGGCAAAAATAAAGAGGATATCATCATAATCCAAATAGCCGCTCCGGCGTTTTCGTTTATCATAAACCTTTGCGGCTTGGCAGAGCCGATCGCATATATCGTCGTCATATTCCGTATGGCGCTCCAAATAGTCGGCCATGGGCTGGACTGTATTGCGGGCGTAGGATACAAGGTTCACCAGCTCGGCCGCTTTGGGAAACACCTCTCCCTTTGTACGAAATTGGGGCCGGATGAGCCGCATCAACTGGATTTGATCGTCCCGGTCAATGACCGTGGCCCCTTCCAGGTCAAACAGGTGAGCCAGACGCCGCATACTGTAAAGACAAAAATGGTGAAAGGTGCCCGCCATGATATTGGGCGGCTGCCCTCCCAACAGCCCGGTCAAGCGGTGCGTCATTTCCATGGCCGCACGCCGGGTAAAGGTAAGCATCAGGATACGATCCGACCGGACTCCTTTTTGAATCAGATGGGCTGCACGGGCGATGATGGTCCGGGTTTTGCCGGTTCCGGCGCCGGCCAACACCAGTACGTGCCCTTGGTCATACAACACCGCCTTTTTCTGTTCGGCGTTCAGTTCAGCGTAATCCAGTAATTCCGGCATCTTTTATTGATCATACTATTCAAATGTTCGTAAAAAGGCGTCCACTTCATCAATACGATTACCGGCACACCGGTTTTTCACATATTGTCCTCTTTACCTTTGATCCGAACTTTTAAAGTTTGCCCAACGCCGCTTGCATCCGCGCCAGCCCATGGTCCAGCATCTTTTTGGGGCAGCCGAAATTGAGCCGCACAAAGCCGGGCATCCCGAAATCGGCGCCGTTGTTAAACCCCACCCCCGACTTTTCGAAAAAGAATGCGGGGGATTCTATTTCAAGGGCACGGGCATCAATCCAGGCCAAATAGGTCGCCTCCACCGGTTTCATCGTCAAACCCGGCATGGTGGCAACCGTGGTCAACACCTGGTGGTGGTTTTGCCGCAAATAGTCCAATAATGCCGTAAGCCACGGTTTTCCATAACGGTAAGCCGCCAATGCCGCCGTATAAGCCAATGTGTTGATATGAGGCACAATGCCGGCCATGGCACGTTTAAATTTTCGGCGCAGCCGATCATTGGAAATGACGGCAAATGAACATCCCAGCCCGGCAATATTATAGGTTTTGCTGGGCGCCATTAAAGTGATGGTACGGTCGGCGATGGAAGGACCCAAGGTGGCCATCGGAATATGGGGGGCGTCAGGGTCAATGCGCAAATCGGCATGAATCTCGTCGGAGCAGATCACCAGACCATGACGATCACAGAAAGCGGCCAGATCGGTCAGTTCTTTGCGGGTAAAGATCCGACCCACCGGGTTTTGCGGGTTACACCACAAAAGCAGTTTGGTGGTGGGCGTGACCGCCGCCGCCAGGGCCTCAAAATCGATCTCCCATTTTTGTTCCGACGCTATCAACGGAACCGTAATCAACTCGCGTCCACTAAACTGCGGCGATGTTAAAAAGGGCGGATAGATCGGTATGGCAGTCATAACACCGTCACCGGCTTGTCCCACAGCCCGGCAGGTAACATTGAGCCCGGTCACCAGTCCGGGGAGCCACACCAACCATTTGGCATCCACCGTCCAGTGGTAATCGGTACACAGGGCTTCCTGCACCGCAGAAACCAACGCTTGGGGAACCTTGGGATAACCGAAAACCCCATGGCTAACCCGCTTTTGCAAAGCGGCGATTACTTCCGGTGGGGAGGCAAAGTCCATATCCGCCACCCACATGGGGAGAATATCGGTGCCTTTGTAGCGTCCCCATTTCTCACATGCTGTGTTTCGGCGGTCGATGATGGTGTCAAAATCGTAGTGCTTATCGCAACCGGTCATCCGCTTTGCTCCGTTGTTTTTATAAATCGCGCCGCGAAAAAACCATCCAACGGACTCAGGGCCGGATCGGTCTCCAAAAAGCCATCGGGTGTGACCAGTTGCCGGGCCGCCGGCGACAGAAACGCCTTGGCCGGTGATAATTGGAAATCGGTCTTTTCCATTAAAAATCGACGTGCAACATCATGGCTCTCTTCCGGTTCAGTACTGCACACCGAATAGACCAGAACGCCTTTGGCTTTGACCCATGCCGCCGCCTTTCGCAACAATTGAAGTTGGCGCAACCCCTGCTCTGCCGGAGTCGTGGATCTGACCCGCCATTTCACATCGGGGTTGCGACGAATAACGCCCAGCCCGCTACAAGGCGCGTCCACCAACACCCGGTCAAATTGCCCTTCCAAGCCAGGATCAAGTGCACAAATGATATCCTGTTCCCGGCGGGTGACCATCTTCACACCCAGGCGCGTCATTTCGGTACGTAACCGCGCCAGTTTTTCAGACCCCCGATCCATGGCTACCAGCGACCCTTTGTCAGCCATCATTTGGGCGATGTGCCCGGTTTTACCGCCCAACCCGGCACAGGCGTCCATGACGGTTTCGCCCGGTCGAGGTTCTAACAGCTCGGCAACCAGTTGAGCTGCCTCGTCTTGCACCTGGAACCATCCTTTGGCAAAAGCGTGTGTCTCCATCACCGGTTTGGGCGCTTTTTCCACATGGAGGCTGTCCATCGCAAACGTACCCGGTACCACTTTACAATCTTCTGTTTCAAGCGCCTCGATCAGATCTTTAGGGGAACATTTTAGGGTGTTGGCCCTTATAGTGAAAGGGGCTCTTTGAACGCTTGCGCGGGCCAGGCAAAGGGCTTTTTCCGTCCCATGGAGACGGTGCCATCGCTCTGCCAACCACCGGGGTAGTGAATAGTAAGTGGATATATGTTGCACAGGATCCTGATCTGCATCAGGAAAACCAATTTGATCGATTTCGCGGATGGCTTTGCGCAAAACAGCGTTCACAAACCCGCCAGTCCAATTGCCGGCCGTTTTTTTGGCCAGTTCCACAGATGTGTTCACCGCGGCGGATACGGGCACCCGCCCCATCAACAAGATTTGGAGCAGACCTGTCCGCAAACTGGCCAACACCGGCGGGTCGATATTTTTAAAGGGTTTAGCGCTGCAATGAGCCAGAATCCAATCCAGACGGCCCCGATGACGCAGTACGCCAAAGACCAGGGCGTAAATAAATTTGCGATCCCGGTGGGAAGGAAACGCAGTCTCGGTTACCCATCTATCCAGGCAGGCGTCCAGGGTCTCGTTTGAACGGTCAAGATGGAATAAAATGTCTAATGCGGTGCGGCGGACCGGATCATCCATCGGCTTTATCCCGGCCAAAAACAGTTCCCGGTGAAATGGGGCAACCTCTTAGGAATTCAGCGGTTTTCAGCCGTTTGCCCGAAGATCGCTGCAGTTTCAAAATTGCCAACACGCCGTTACCGGTGGACACATGCAACTCGCCGTCAAAGGCGGGAATGACCATCCCCGGAGGCTCGCCCGTTGTTTGGGAGGCAACACGGGCCGTATGGATGGCGAGACGTTCCGACCCATAAAATGTATAGGTCCCCGGCCAGGGATTCATGGCCCGAATCCGGTTGACAACGGCCGCGGCACTGTCCCGCCAATCAATTTCACCGTCTTTTTTGCTCAACATCGGGGCAAAGGTGGCAATTTTATTATCCTGGGGTATTGCCTTAATGCCTCCAACGGCGATTTTATCGAGGGTATGGAGCAGCAGATCGGCCCCCATGGCTGCTAACCGGCCATGAAGGGATTGGGCGGTTTCATCAACCGAAATGGGTGTTGCAGCCTTAAAAAGCATGTCCCCGGTATCCACCCCCTGGTCCATTATTATCGTGGTGACACCGGTCTCTTTTTCGCCGTTGATCAGCGCCCATTGGATCGGCGCGGCACCGCGGTATTTGGGCAGCAGCGAGCCATGCACATTGATTGCGCCCAAACGGGGCCACTCCAGCAGCGGTTTACGCAGAATTTGCCCAAAAGCCACCACTACCAAAAGATCCGGCCGTACTCCTTCCACGGCGCTTACCGCCTCCTCTTTGGTCACCCGCTTGGGCTGCCAGAGGGGAACCCCCAAAGCGAGGGCCTTTTCTTTAACGGGTGAGTAGGCAACCTTACAGCCCCGACCTTTGGGACGATCCGGCCGGGTGACCACCAGTTGGACATTATGACGGCTGCGGCAAAGCGTCATTAAAGAAGGGACCGCAAAATCAGGCGTCCCCATAAACACGACATTTAAATCGGGTTGATTCAATTGATGATATTCCGTCCAAGGTCAGCGGGTGTCATCCGTCGCTCGGCGAGCGCAACTGTTTTCGCCGTTTACGTTTATAAATTTGGCGTTTCAGGCTGCTGATCCGGTCGATAAAAAGGCGGCCGTTCAGGTGGTCAATTTCATGCTGCAACACCACTGCTTTGAACCCATCGGCTTCAAAGCAAAGCGGTTCCCCATGCCGGTCAAACCCTTCCACCAGTATCCACTGGGCACGCTTGACATCGGATCGGAAATCCGGCACCGACAGGCAGCCCTCCTGTTCGGATATCACCGTACCTTCCATCTCCACGATCCGCGGGTTGACCAATGCCTCCAGTTGACGCCCTTCTCCGCTGGAGTGGACCACATCATACACCAGAAAACTCCGGCCGATCCCAACCTGAATGGCCGCCAATCCCACACCGGGAGCCTCGTACATGATCGTTCCCATCCGTTCAATGGTATCCTGCAGCGCGCCGTCGACATTTTCAACCGGCGCCGTGGGTTTTTTCAGAAACGGGTCGGGATAGGTCCGTATGTGTAATTTGCCATTCATATTAGACAGATATTATCTTTTAAGAACCTAACCAAGTTAATATATCAAGTGGGTTCGCGTCAGCAGATCAAGTTCCTCTCAAAAGTGCTTTTCCCACCACAATATCTTCAGCTATTTTTGCGGATAAGGCCTCCAACGAATCAAACCTGATCTCACCTCGGATCCGTTTCACAAAATTGACCCGGATCTGCTTGCCGTAGAGATTCCCGTCAAAATCGGGCAGGTGTACTTCCACGGTAAAAACATGATCATCAAAGGTTGGGCTAAACCCGATATTGGCTACCCCCATGCGGCGCTCATCACCAACCTCAACCCATACGGCGTAAACACCGTTTTGCGGTGCAAGCTCATCCTGCAGATTGATATTGGCCGTAGGAAACCCCAATAATTCCCCCCCCCGATTGCGCCCCGGCGTCACCTTGCCCCTGATCTGATACCAGCGGCCCAACATTTTGCGGGTCTTTTGCATCTGCCCGGTTCGAACCAGCGCCCGTACCCGGGTACTGCTGATCCGGTTGGGATCCTGGCCGTTGTCCTGGATCCAATCGGTCACAATCACCTCATAATTGAGCGCTTCGGCACGATCCGTTAAAAAGGTGATGTCGCCCTTACGATCCCTGCCAAAGGTGTAATCATGGCCCACCACGATGGCCCGCATACCGATCTTTTCCACCAGGAGGTCGGCCACAAACTGTTCGGCGGTGATCCGGGCAAAATCCATGGTAAACGGAACGCAAATCAAAGCGTCGATGCCGCTCTTTTCGATCAGTTCCCTTTTTTGCTCAAAGAGCGTGATCAAAGGGAAGTATTTTTTTTGCAGCACCCGAATGGGGTGCGGCTCAAAGGTCATGGCAACGGAAACACCCTCCATGGCGGCGGCCGTTTCAATGACCGTACGAAAAAGCGCTTGGTGGCCGATATGAACCCCGTCAAAATTTCCGATTGTGATCACCGCTTCACCAAAAGGGGTAATTTCGTCAAGTGATTCAATTAATTGCATTTTATATATATACAGTTCATTGCCGGGTAACAGTCAAATCAGCGTGCATCGGGTCTATAGTAACCTCTTCCTGAACTTTTTCAACATAATCCCGCATTCCGGTGCTGGGGAGTCGAAATTGTGCTTGACAGGGATTCTAAAAAAAAATAGGTAAGCAGTTTCACCAACTCAAATCAATGACTAATTGATGCGGGTTTGTAACAGGATGGATAATGCCGAAGTGGCGGAATTGGTAGACGCGCTAGGTTCAGGGTCTAGTAGGGGTTCCCCTGTGGGAGTTCGAGTCTCCCCTTCGGCACCATAACATCCGGGAAGATTTTAACTTAAGTAGTTGGAGGGAGCGACAGCGACCGGAACCCTTTTGCGTCCGGGTGCAGCGCCGGATTATGCGCCATAGTATTGTAACTTTTCAACAAGTTCCTTTTGGTCACTTTTCACTGCTAAATAATTGAGGGGTCGGGGAGTTTTTGTAAATTGGGGCCTCCCTCTAACCCATTGATATTTAAATAATCCGTCTTTATCCCAGAAGTTTCTGTCCCATGGTTTGGGGTCCTTTAAGTTGCGGCCCTTTATATAACCCCAGATTCCATCTTCAGTTAGGATCAGCTTTCTCTCACTTCCCCTCCATATAGTATTCTTGTTAGATATTAGAATGCGAGTACCAGCTTTAATATAAGCAAAATTCCTTTGATCCAATTTTGCGCTTGGATCGTCTAGTCGATAAATAAATGTGCTTTTTGAAACGCCTTCGCCGATAATTGAATAAGCTTCTGCAACTCCATTTACGCCAAATAAAAGCAGGATGTATAAAATTGATTTTAATCTCATGTTTTTTCTCCTATTTGCGTTTCTATTGCCCTAACAATCTGAATACACGCACTTTATTTTACATCATATTGGACTATATATGGATAAAATATGCGTGTATGTTTGTAATTTAAGCAAATAACGGAAAACAACCTTTGCAATAAATAGCATTTTAGGATGAAATCGTCATACAATCATCATTTACGCGCAACCTTATAATTAAATCGAAATATGGGGATCAGGCCGGCGTTTAAGCCCGCCCTGAGTTAAAATTGATGGATCTGATGCGTGAAGTTTTGAAATCCTGCCACGATACATATCGCAAAAACAGCCCTGTTACAAGTGGGTTTAACGCCATTATTGGCAACCAATAGAAAGCCGGATGGTTGATCACCCATGGCCGCCATGTTAGCGTAGAGCAGCGTATGGCTTTTCAAACGTAGGGGTAAACATCTTTCAGGCAGCGATCATGATTCTCCATCTCGACATGGACGCCTTTTTCGCGTCGGTAGAGCAACTGGATAATCCCGATTTAAAGGGTCGCTGCCTGGTGGTGGGCGGTTCGTCCAGGCGGGGGGTGGTG
>Ga0056123_1000167_pt1 | contig 13627 bp, 12 predicted proteins | sample WorMetHEROISLAND_3_FD_71122 | JGI IMG/M metagenome (GOLD analysis project Ga0056123, IMG submission 71122) | Marine gutless worms symbiont microbial communities from Max Planck institute for Marine Microbiology, Germany - Olavius sp. 3 HERON ISLAND ...
CCATACAGCTGATCGAAAAAGGCCAGGCTTTCGTTTGTGATTTAACTGCCGCTGATATCAGGAGATGGCGCGGTACCCTAACTGAGCCCGGGCGTGAAAGTCCTTACCGAAAGCGGACTATTCAAGAAAATCTAGATTTGTTCAAACGAATGCGTGCCGGTGAATTCCAAAATGGCGCAAAAACTCTAAGAGCCAAGATTGATATGTCGCATCCTAATCTGAATATGCGCGATCCGGTTATTTACCGTATTTTGCATGCGTCTCACCATCGCACAAAAAATAAGTGGTGCATTTATCCCATGTACGATTGGGCGCATGGCTTGGAAGATTCAATTGAGCGCATTACGCATTCCCTGTGTACCTTAGAATTTGAAGATCATCGTCCGCTTTACGATTGGTTTTTGAAGCAGCTTGACGTTTTTCATCCGCAACAAATTGAATTCGCGAGATTAAATTTAAGTCATACCATTACCAGTAAACGTAAATTGTTAAAATTAGTGGAGGATGGTACCGTCTTTGGTTGGGATGATCCTCGCATGCCAACCATTAGTGGAATGCGGCGGCGGGGTTACACGCCGGCCGCCATACGTAATTTTTCCGATCGAGTTGGTATTGCCAAACGTGGAAATGTGGCCGAAATGGATCTATTAGAATTTTACGTGCGCGCTGATTTGAACCAAAACTCGCAACGTAGGATGGCAGTTTTAGATCCTTTAAAAGTAGTTATTGAAAATTATCCGAGTGGAAAATCTGAAGAATTGGAGGCAGTCAATAATCCAGAGGATGATTCGGCCGGCGTACGCAAAGTTCCTTTTTCGCGAGAAATATATATTGAAAAATCTGATTTTATGGAAAATCCGCCGAAAAAGTTTTTTCGTTTAGGATTGGACCGTGAAGTTCGATTACGCTATGCCTATTTCATAACTTGCACGGATATTATCAAAAATAAAGATGAAGAGATAGTTGAGTTGCGTTGCACTTATGACCCTGCAACCAAAGGCGGCTCAGCCCCTGATGGTAGAAAAGTACGCGGCACAATTCATTGGATTTCAGTTGAGCAGGCCCAAAAAGCTGAAGTCAGATTGTATGATCGTTTATTTACCCATCCCAATCCGGCAATTGCCGAATCAGATGAGGAATTTAAATCAATTTTAAATCCAAATTCACTTGAAGTCAAACATAATTGTTATGTAGAACCAAGTCTAAAAAATGCGCAACCAGAGGAACAATTTCAATTTGAGCGGATTGGCTATTTTTGCATAGATCGTTATGACTCAAAACCAGAAAAATTGGTATTTAACCGAACAGTTGCTTTACGCGATACTTGGGCTAAATTGGATAAATCAATAAAATAATTTATTAGATTGATTTAATGTCTGAAAATATTTTATCAATTCATGAAAATTGGATGGCTGAGGCAATCCGTTTGGCCGAATTGGCCTATAGAAATGGCGAAATACCAATTGGAGCAATTGTTATTAAAGACAGAAAAATTATCGGACGCGGTTATAATCAACGTGAAAAATTAAAAGACCCAACTGCGCATGCTGAAATTATCGCCATATCGGCTGCTGCGAATACACTTGGCGATTGGCGCTTGAATGATTGCACGCTGTACGTGACCAAGGAACCCTGCGCCATGTGCACCGGCGCGCTTGTCAATGCACGGATTTCGTCAATCGTATTTGGCTGCTACGATGCCGACAATGGATACTGCGGCTCGGTGGCGGATTTATGTAATAGTCCGCAGAAGAAAAACACTGTAAGTATTCGCGGTGGAATTAACGAAAAACGCTGTTTGGACTTAGTTCAAAATTTTTTTAAAAATCGTAGAAAAGCGTAAATTTCGATTAGTTTGGAGAGGTGGCAGAGCTTGGTTGAATGCGCCGCACTCGAAATGCGGTTTCCGATTATTCGGAACGGGGGTTCGAATCCCTCCCTCTCCGCAAAATTGAAACGAGAATTATTTTTAATATTTAATTTTAATAATTCCCTATTTGCTGTTGAAACAAATAATGAAGTACCATTTTACAATTAGTTTACTAGTGAAAAACAATGTTACAATTAAAAAGTAAAATTAACGTCCTTTGAGCAGTTCAATTATATCCTAAAAAACACTTATGAATATAACTTCTTTCTTTTTTTCATTTGTTATAAATTATAATCCAGTTAATTTTACGATATAATGAAAAAACTAAACACTTTTCTAATATTGTTTTTCTTTACTCCTACGCTTACGGTTTGCTATGCAATAGAATTCAAGTCTGACAAACTCCAATCGCAGATAACTATAATTGGAGGGGTTGGTTGCGATAATGTACTATATTCTAATGATAATCCAATAAAAAAATCTGATTTTAGCTGTGTACTTGGAGTCGGTGTGATAGAAGGAATCAGATTTGGTCTAAGATATCATATAAGCAATGATTTATCGTCAGGTGTGTACTATGGGATAGCCCCATTTATGTTTATGGAGGTGGGACATTCCACTGCAATTACAGCAGATATGAATTACCTATTAAATAAAGAAACCAATATTTCGTTTTGCCCTTCTTTGTCATTATGGTCGCGCATTGATGGAACTGCAGTTGTAGTCACTCCAAATTTAGGTTATTATTTTAACCATAATAATCCTGTCCAATTTAGAATTGGGTACGGTATATTATTTGAACCATCAATTAACAAATATAGGGCTTCTACTGGTATACTAAATATAGATATTAACGTAAAGTTATAAAGAAGGATAAAAATGAAATTTAAGAATATTATATTCCTAATTGTTTTAAGCGTGCATACTATTAATGCGGATTCACAACAGACAAAACATGAAAAAGATATGCACGCAACTATAGTTATTGAGGCTTATTTATTACTAGAAAAAAAGTATAGACAGGGAGGAGGAAACCCCGAAGATTTGTCTATTATTTATAGTCATTTACCGTATATTGCAGAAGGAGCTGTAAGGGAAGATGAAGTTGATCATGTTTATCATTATACTCTAATACCGCCTTTGACACATTTTTGGAATCCTGACTTGGGTGAAGATCACAAATACTCAATGAACATATATAGCGATATACCAAATGCATGGTCCAAATCGAAAGTATTTCTTTTTGGGTCTTCGATTGGTGGTTATCAATTTGTTGACATTGAAGGTACTCATCAATATAACTACAAGGTATATAGTTCACTTATAGAGTTTTACAATACCGGTGTATGCTATCGATGGTCAATTAATGGTAATCCAAACACGAAAAAAGAAGTGAATTATGATAAAAAGAAGGCAGGAACTCATTCATTTGTTATTTTGGGACATGTAGCACATTTGCTTGGTGATATGAGTATACCTGCCCACACTCATTTAGATGCACATTATCCTTATGTGGATACATACGAAGAATGGATTGGTGAAAACGCAGAAAATTATATTATTGATGGCACAGAATATTTAACCGGTGATGATGGATTCATGCCATATATTATTTGTTATGATGATTATGAAGCGATTTATTACTTGTTTTATACAATGAATCAAATTTCACAGCACTTTCCATCAGATGATGTGGAGGGGAATAACTATATACCGTCAGGGTCTTCTAATGAATTGTTAAATCAAAAATATTCTGCTTGGGGTAACCCTCCATCTACAGTTAATGTTCGTAATATTGCAGACTATACATTTAACTTCTGTGTTGGTGCTACAGCGTCCTTATTTTATTGGTTTGGCAGACGAACGGGCATATTAAAAACAGAAATTAACTCATTGGGCTATGATTATGAAATTACCAATCCAACATTTACAGCCAAGTCTACCAAATCTATAAGGCTAAAGCCAGGCTTTAGATTTAAACCAATAAATAGTAATGACAGATTTAGGGCTAGTATAGTTAATTGTGATACTGTATCAGGGCGTATACCATAAATATTTTATCTAAAATTCATGGTTATGCTGCATTCATTATCAAAATCACCTTCTTTAAATTTAAATACGTATAAACGTACTAATCTGTATCTCAAAAATGACTACAATCTGATTTTTGTGATGTTAATTAGATGTTTAAAAAACTAACTTAATAATTGTAATATTTGAAAATAATGAAAAAAATAATATTGTTAACTCTCTTGATTTTACTAAATGTAGGGTGCAAGAAATCATTAAATAAAGTCATCACGGATGACAAAACCGGTAAACCGATGCTGATTGGACAAACAGATCGGAGTGCCTTTGAGCTGCCAGAATTTTCAGACTGGTACACAAGTGAATATAATTCTTATGAACCCGATGAATTTTTTGTAGAGCAGATTAACAAACTAAATGATAGTGTTACTGTTCAAATAATTATGGGCACCTGGTGCAGCGATAGTAGACGTGAAGTTCCACGATTTCTAAAAATTTTTGACATGACTGATTTTGAACCAAATCAGTTAGAAATTGTTAACTTAAACAGGAAAATGAAAAGCCCTGCGCGTTCAGAAAAAAATAAAAATATCGAGTTTGTACCGACCTTTATTTTTAATAAACTTGATCAGGAAATTGGTAGGATTGTGGAATTCCCAATTGTTACTTTGGAAAGTGATTTATTTAGCATTTTAGCAGACCCTAAATTATAATTATTATGGAAAGTGAGAAAAAAGGTTTAAAGTTAACTGAAGCCGATATTAGTAAATATCGTATTGAAATTGATAATATAGACCTTGTGGAACGAGAAAAAGTTCTCGCAGAATCAATTGCCAAAATTTCTAAAATGCTGCAATCCAAAAAGATGGACAAATATCAATTAGTTTTAATTCAAGGCGTGAATGCGATTTATAATATTTTGCGTGCCAAGCCAAATCTTGAAGATTTAGTGCAACAAAAATTGATTTTTGCTTTAAAATATTTTATCAGCGGTGACGATGAAATTCCCGATTCAATTTCCGAAATCGGCTATTTAGACGACTTAACGGTGATTAATTGGATTATTCAAGATGTTAAGGAACAATATTCTAATTATTTTTATGCCTAAAATTAGTGAAAAATGAATTCAATTAGAATTGCTGTAGATGCTATGGGTGGTGATAATGGACATCAAGTGGTTGTGCAGGGGGCAATCAAGGCCACCAAAGCCAATCCGGTGAAAATAATATTAGTTGGCGATGAAAAAAAAATATCAAATGCTTTGCAGAAATATAAATATGCCGGCGATGATATCGAGATATTTCACGCTGCTGATGAAATTTCTATGCATGATTCCCCCAAAAAAAGTATTGAGAGCAAGCCCAATGCGTCCGTTGTTGTTGCCGCACGTTTAGTCGGACAAGGCAAAGCCGATGCCTTAGTTTCAGCCGGCAGTACTGGTTCGATTGTTTTATCCGCTGCTAAAAATATTCCACGTATCTCTGATGTGCGTCGTACCGCAATTGCGACTGTTTACCCAACAATGAATGAACTTAAGCGCGACGATTTTTTATCACTTTTATTAGATGTTGGTGCCAATATCCATTGTAATGCTGAAGAATTAGCGCAATTTGCGATTATGGGTTCCGCCTATGTAAGCGATGTGCGGGGAATTCCAAATCCCAAAGTGGCATTATTAAACATTGGTGAAGAATCATCCAAAGGCGGTGATAATATGAAAGAAGCTTATCGTATTTTAAAAAATATTCCTTCACTAAATTTTGTTGGAAATATTGAAGGCAAGGATATCTTACGCGGCGTTGTCGATGTAATTGTTACCGAGGGATTTGTTGGAAATATTGTCATTAAAACTTTAGAAGGAGCTGCTAAAACGGTCGATCACTTGGGTAAATTAGCGTTCAAGACTAAAATCAGTTGGAAATTAGGATTAATTCTGTTGCGCCAAGGAATTACCTTTGTTAAAGAAGTTACCGATTATTCCGAGTACGGCGGTGCACCATTATTGGGTTTTGAAAAAATGGTGATTATTGCTCATGGTCGCTCTAGCGCCAAAGCGATTAGCAACGCCATCAAGTTAGCAGGAAAATGTGTTAGAGACGATGTTTGCGGGCATATCTCTACCAATATTCATAATTTTGAAAGAGAACCGGAGCATGAATATACACGCCTCGCTTCGGAAAGATATCGTGGGGATAGTTAAGTCAAATTAAATAATTACGATGAAAAAGATTGCCACTAAATTATTATTAATATTTAGTTTAACACTTTGTACGGCGTGTGTTTATTTTAACACATTTTATAACGCCAAAAATTATTTCTCCGAAGCAGAAAAATTAAGACTTAATCGTAAAACAGAATCAATTGGTAATAATATTACCAATAAATATAAAAAAGTAATCGAAAAAGCAGATGTTGTAATAAATCATCATCCCAATAGTCGTTATGTTGATGATGCACTATTTTTAAAAGGAAAGTCACATTATTATCGTCGTGAATATGAGCAAGCTAAAGAATCTTTTGTATCGCTTTTAGCGGTTAATCGCCAGGATTATATAATTGAATCCGAATATTGGTTAGCATTAATCAAATGGAAATTGGGTTCGCCACGAACAGCTTTATCTGATTTGGAACAGCTCGAACAAAATGTTAGAAACAAAACATTATTAGCAGAAATAGCGCAGGCGCAAGCAGAAATATTATTAGATTTGGATCAAGATTCCTTAGCGGTGCCGGCTTTGGTAAAAGCCGCCAATTTTATGAAAAATAGGCGCGAAAAAGCGCAACTATATCAACGGTTAGCGGAGTTGGCCTATAAGATTAACGATTATGAAAATTCCATAAAATATTACGAAAATGTGATCAAGTATTCTATTTCCAATCAGCAAACCATGGCAGCGAATTTAGAAATTGTTAAAAGATATCGCGATTTAGACGATTTAGAAAAAGCTTCATCGGAGATTCAAAGGATGTTAGCAGATCCTGAATTTTCAACAATTCACGATAAACTTGAATTGGAATTTGCTAAATTGAAATTATCACAAAACAACATTGAAAATGCTGTTGAATCGTTTACAGAAATCACAGTTAATTATCCAAGAACTGAAGCGGCTGGTGAAGCATTTTATCATCTTGGGGAACGTTCATTATTAGATCTAAGAGATTTTGAAAAAGCCGAATTTTACTATAAACAAATTAAAAAAGAATCACCACAATCTGGTTTTTTAAATATGGGAAATCAGCGGATAAATGAATTGAATAAATTTAAGAAAGCGATGAATATTGTTAAAAAATTGGATGCACAATTTGCTAAAAATGATAGTTTACAAAAAATGAGCGCTCCCACCAAAATTGATACGTCTCAATATGTTACCGCCTTGTACAATTTGGGTGAGCTGGAAGCTTTCCATTTTGAACAAACTGATACAGCATTAATCTATTTCAATAGGATTGCATCTGATTTTCAATCATCCGAATTAATTAGCAAAGCATTGTTTGTTTTAAGTTATCTTTATAATGATAGTGGTGACTCTATTCGCTCAAAGGAATATGGGAAAAGTATAGTGCAAAATTATCCGGATTCAGAATATGCCGAATACATTCGCGAAAATAGTGGTATTTCAGATTATAGCATTAGCGGTTTCGATCTCCTTTTGAGTGCTGAACAATTACATTTAACAGACAAATCTGCAGCTATGCAAGACTATTATAAGATTGCTAATTTGAAAGAATCTGAAGCAGCACTGCGGGCATTATACTTTTTAGCTTATCAGTATGAAAATTATTATTTCAATTCTGATAGTACAAAAAAATATTATAATCAAATAATTTCGCGATTTCCACAAAGTGAACAAGCTGAAATAGCTCGTACAAAATTACAACATTTAGAAATGGCTAAAACAAATAATGCGCCACAAAAAAGTCGATAATGACAATTGATCGATTTCTTATTACTGTTTTAGTATTACTTTTATTTCTAATAGGCTGTACCGGAAGTAAATCTAACACTCAAACAGAATTAGAAATTACTACCGAACCGACTGTTGTCGAGCCCAAACAGATTGGTGATATTCAATATGGCATTAGTTCATATTACGCTGAGAAATTCCATGGTAACCGCACAGCCAACGGTGAAATATATGATATGTACGGAATATCTGGTGCACACCAAACTTTGCCACTCAATTCTCTTGTTAAGGTAACCAACCTTGAAAATAACAAAGAACTAATTATTAAAATAAATGACCGTGGCCCATTTGTTAAAAACCGTATTTTTGATTGCTCCTACGGTGCTGCCATAAAGTTGGGATTTGTGAATCAAGGAACAGCTATTGTAAAAGTTGAGGTTATTGAGATTGGTGATAACATTTACCGTTTGGAGTAAATTGTGAAAAATAGAAAAATGCTCATGGTGGTTAACCCGCTTGGCGGATTGCGTAACGGAATTTCCATATTAGAAAATGTGAAACCTATTTTAGCCGATGGCGGAATCGAACTTGATATCATTGAGACAAAATATGCCGGTCATTCCAAAGATATCGCTAATGCGATGGAAATCGAGAAATATGCTGCATTGTGTTTAATTGGTGGCGATGGAACGATGCACGAAGCAGTTAATGGAATGTATACGCGCATAGATAAAAAGCGCATTCCAATTGGATTAATCCCAGGCGGCACTGGCAATTCGCTTATGCACGATTTTGAGTGTATGGATCCAATCAAAGCCGCAAAATGGATCGTAAATGGATATAAAAAACATATTGATCTTGCTGAAGTTAAGATGGAACATAAATTTGTTTATGCCTTTAATATTATCGGCTGGGGAATGATAACAGATATCAATCTTCGCGCTGAAAAAGTACGCTGGATGGGCGAAAATCGCTACACCTATGCGGCCATAATGGAAATTCTAAGCAACAAGTTGCGTCATGCTAAACTTTCGATTGGAGACGATATTTATGACGGAAAATTCAACTTTATATTAGGTAGCTTAACATGCTACACCGGTACAGCAATGCAATTGGCTCCCAAAGCTAAACTGGATGACGGTTTGATTGATGTATCAATTGTTCGCAACGCAACTCGAAAACAAATGTTAAATCTTTTTCCAAAGATTTTTACTGGTGAGCATATCAAATCAGATTTACTTGAGTATAGACAAGTTGACAGTTATTCTATTATACCTGACAAACATGATCCGCTAAATTGCGATGGTGAAACAATCGGCAGCACGCCGATCAATGTTAAAATATTAAAAGAGGAAATCGAGATTTATACTAGTAGAGAAATAGCAAGTAATTAAGCATCTGCAACCATTTCTCTACAATTGACTACTATTAACATTTTGACGTAAATTTAGTCATTATGGCAGAGTTTAAAGTCCAATCTGAATTTAAACCCAGTGGAGACCAACCAACTGCAATTAAGGAATTAGCAGAGGGGCTGAAGCAAGGTAACAAATATCAAACATTATTAGGTGTAACCGGCTCAGGTAAAACTTATACAATCGCAAAAGTCATCGAGGCGGTACAGAAACCAACATTAATAATTTCACATAATAAGACCTTAGCAGCTCAATTATTTGGTGAATTCAAGGCATTATTTCCCCAAAATTCCGTGGAATATTTCATAAGTTATTACGATTATTACCAACCGGAAGCTTACATGCCGGTGACTGACACATTTATTGAGAAAGACTCATCTGTAAATGAAGAAATTGATAAGTTACGTCTTAAAACTACCAGTTCGTTGATCGACCGAAAAGATGTAATCGTGGTTAGTTCTGTTTCTTGTATTTACGGAATTGGATCACCGAGCAGTTATAAAAAGAATATAATCAAGATTAAAAAAGGTGCGACAATCGAAAGACGTGATTTGATGACGCGGTTGATAAACATCTTTTATGTTCGAAATGACACGGTATTAGAGCGTGGCAATTTTCGTGTACGCGGAGATGTATTTGAAATATTTGCCGCATATATTGATGTTTGTTTGAGAATCGAGTTTTTTGGAGCTGTTGTTGAAAATATTTCAGCATTCGATCCTATGACCGGAGAAATTTTGCGTGAAATGAATTCAACAACTATATTTCCGGCCAAACATTTTATAACCGAAAGGTCAACTGTTTTGCGAGCCATTAAAGAAATAAAAGTTGAATTAGAAGAGCAAGTAAAATTATTTCAATCAAAGGGAAAATTAATTGAAGCACAAAGAATCGAGCAGCGCACCAACTTTGACATTGAAATGATGCGTGAAGTAGGCTATTGCTCTGGTATCGAAAATTATTCGCGCTATTTTGCTAATCGTAAACCTGGCGAGAGACCTTGGACTTTGATTGACTTTTTCCCAAAAGATTTTATTACAATTTTAGATGAATCGCATGTTTCTTTACCGCAAATTCGGGGAATGTATAATGGAGATCGCAAACGTAAAGAGGTTTTAGTCGATTATGGATTTAGATTACCAAGCGCATTGGATAATCGCCCGCTAAAAAATGATGAATTTTTAGCATTGCAAAATCAAGTCGTTTTCGCTTCTGCGACCCCTGCCGATGCAGAGTTGGAATTGTGCAATGGAGTGGTAGTGGAGCAGATAATCCGTCCAACTGGTTTAATTGACCCGGCGGTTGAAGTGCGTGGAACTAAAGGCCAAATTGACGATTTGATCGGTGAAATTAGGCAACGGGTTGAGAACAATGAAAGAGTTTTGGTTACAACTTTAACGAAGAGAATGTCTGAAGATTTATCAGAATATTTACGAGGAATGAATCTACGAGTTAAGTATTTGCACTCAGAAATCAAATCTGTTGAACGTGTACAAATTTTGCGAGATTTGCGATTAGGTGAATTCGATGTATTAGTTGGAATCAACCTTTTGCGTGAAGGATTAGATCTACCGGAAGTATCGCTTGTAGCGGTGTTAGATGCCGATAAACAAGGATTTTTACGGTCAAAAAGCTCGTTAATGCAGGTTGCTGGACGGGCAGCCCGAAATATTGAAGGAAGCGTAATTTTATATGGTGACAATATTACTGAAGCAATGCAATATTTGATTGATGAAACTACTCGCAGGCGGACTATCCAGAGTGAATATAATAAATTGCATAAGATTAAACCTAAATCTATTTATAAATCTACTGAAGATGTGCTGCATGCTACAGCAGTTGCTGATACACATCAAGATGGTGAAGCTAAATACAAATCTAAGCGGCGTGGAAGCAATTTTGATATACTTGATAAGCAAGCAGCCCTGGATATGATGCGCCAAGAAATGCTTGATTCTGCCGAAAAATTAGATTTTGAACATGCGGCAACTTTAAGAGATGAAATCATCAAACTGGAAAAAGAAGTTGGTAAGAAATTTGATAAGAAAGTATAATTTCTGCATAAAAAATAGGGAAATTTTTTGAAAGTTTTTGTAACTGGCGGAGCGGGATATATCGGATCGCACGTTGTGTATGATTTGATTGATTCAGGGCATGCAGTGACTATCTATGACGATATGTCACTTGGGCAAAAAGAAAATATTGATCAGCGTGCCAACTTTGTCCTTGGTTCAACTTTAGAACAAAATAAACTACAAAGCAGCTTACAAAATGACCATGATGCTGTAATTCATTTAGCAGCGTGGAAAGCTGCCGGTGAATCTATGGATAAACCCGAAAAATATGCTCATAACAATATTATTGGCTCGATAAATTTGTTAAATGCTGTTTGCCACGCGAGAATAAAATATTTCGTATTTTCCTCCACAGCAGCAGTTTACGGGTTTCCGGAATACCTTCCAATTGATGAAAACCATCCAATTAATCCAGCCAATTTTTATGGTTACACTAAAGCTGTAATTGAAGATAATCTTAAATGGTATAGTCGATTAAAAGAAATAAAATTTGCCTCTTTACGCTATTTTAATGCTGCCGGTTACGATTTGAAAGGAAGGATTAGAGGAATCGAAAAAAATCCTAATAATTTATTGCCAATCATCATGGAAGCTGCTTGTGGAATGCGCCCAAATGTTCAAGTTTTTGGCAACGATTATGATACCATTGATGGCACCGGTGTACGTGATTATATTCACGTAAACGATTTGGCTACAGCGCATGTTCAAGCGTTGCAATATCTTTTGGAGGAAAAGGAAAATTTGACGATAAACTTGTCAACCAAAAAGGGCTATTCAGTTTTAGAAGCAATCAATGCAGCACAAAAAATAACAGGTCGGAATATCGAATATGAGATAGCAGAACGGCGCGCCGGCGACCCTGATACTGTAGTAGCGAGTTTTACCAAAGCGCAAAAATACTTAAATTGGAAAGCCCATTATTCTGACTTAGATACAATTTTAAATTCAATGTGGAAAGTTTATAAAAATTTAGAAAAAAGTGATTAATTTAGAAAAACTACAAAAGCAATCTGGAATTATTGGAAATTCGGATGCAATCAAACAGGTGTTAGAAATGATTGCGCAAGTTGGCAATGTAGATATTTCCGTTCTAATAACCGGTGAATCCGGAGTTGGTAAAGAAATGGTTGCCAAAGCATTGCATTCTGTAAGTAGAAGATCTAACCTGAAATTAGTCACCGTAAATTGCGGGGCAATACCGGTTGGTATTATTGAAAGCGAATTATTTGGACATAAAAAAGGTTCGTTTACCAGTGCGGAAACTGATCGAAAGGGCTATTTTGAATCTGCTCACAAAGGTACTATTTTCCTTGATGAGATTGGTGAAACACCGCTTGAAACTCAGGTAAAATTGTTGCGCGTTTTGGAATCTGGTGAATACATGCGCGTTGGTGATTCGAAAACGCTATATTCGGATGTTCGTGTAATCGCTGCCACAAATAAAGACCTTGCCGAGTCTGTGAAAAAAGGTGATTTCCGACAGGATTTATATTATCGATTAAAAACTGTAACAATTCACGTTCCGGCTTTGCGCAATCGACTTGAAGATCTCGCATTGCTCGTTGAGCGTTTTGCTTTAGAATTTACACGAAATAATGATATAGTATATCGTGGATTTATGCCGGAAGCAATACGATTAATGAAACAATATGAATGGCCCGGCAACGTACGCGAATTAAAAAATTTTGTTGAACGGATCATCGTTTTAGAGAAAGGTGAGCGCATTACGCAAGCGATGGTTGAGAAGCATCTTGAACAAGTATTACCTATATTGGGTATGAATACCAATCTACCGATTGCCTTGCAACATTCTCCTGAACAAGCCGAACGTGAATTGATTTTAAGACAGATACTAATTTTACGACAGGATGTTGAAGATATTAAAAGACACATTAGCAAAGGAATGGCCAGTCAAAATAGTGAGATTCAATATTTACCACCGGCAGTCAAAAAAGATGACATTGTCAATACGGATAACAATTTGATTATAAATGAAGCCATTGGTGATTTCAAACTTGAAGATATTGAACGTGAAGCGATTGTAAGAACTCTAAAATTCTACAATAATAGCAGAAGACATGCGGCAAAATCACTTGGTATGAGCGAGAGAACTTTGTATCGGAAAATAACTGAATTTGGCTTAGATCCAAAAATTAAAAGGAAATAAATTGAAATTTCTGCATAATTCGATATTGATTCTATCAATTTTTTTCATCCAAAGTTGTGGATTTTATTCTATGGCCGGTTCAATTCCGCCGCATATCAAAAGCATTGCGATTCCGCTGGTGGATAATCAAACCGCTGAATTCGGAATTGCCGAAAATATCACTGATA
>Ga0056123_1000168_pt1 | contig 13576 bp, 10 predicted proteins | sample WorMetHEROISLAND_3_FD_71122 | JGI IMG/M metagenome (GOLD analysis project Ga0056123, IMG submission 71122) | Marine gutless worms symbiont microbial communities from Max Planck institute for Marine Microbiology, Germany - Olavius sp. 3 HERON ISLAND ...
GACACCTCGAATCTTCCGAGGTCCCCTCGGGGAGCCCCACAGACGAGAGCCCCGACATGACAAAGATCCGCATCACCAGGCCCCACCGGCTCGGACTCGAAGCCGCCCGTGCACGGGCGGAGGAATTCACTCGGACCCTAAGCAAAGAGCTGCAACTTGACTACAAGTGGGATGGCGATCGGCTCACATTCGAACGCACCGGCGCCTCCGGAACCCTGACAATCGACGCCAGCGCCATCGACCTGGACATCGCCCTAGGTCTACCCCTCTCGCTCCTGGCCGGCACCATCGAGAAAACCATCCAGGAACGGTTGGACAGCGCACTCGGCCAAACCGAAGGATCGTAGGGTCGACTGGCCGGTCGCCCTCAATATCCACGGGAACCCCAACTTAGGGCGACCAGCCGGTCGACCCTACTTGGCGCGCAGTGGCTCGCTACCGAATCTCCGGTCGATAGACCAGCTCATCAGTATTCCCGAGCAAGCTCTCCCTGAGCCCCACCCGGAAGAACCGCCGGCCGGCAGCGAAGCTCAGCACCAGGATACCCACCAGCAGCAAGCTATAGACGATACTCCAGACCTCCTCGCTCCCCCCCAAGGTATAAGTCGCCCACTCCGCGAGCGTGATGAAATCGGTCAGGCCATCCGTCAGCAGCAAGCCGTCGATTTGCTCCCGGAACAGGGTATAGGGGATATAGCCGATGAAAAATCCGGGCAGCGCCGCCAGGGCCGTCATATACCCGAGCCCCAGGCGGGCATAGGTACGCACCTCGCAGCCGATCATGAACACGGCCCCCATGGCGAGCAGGGGACCACCCACGAAGTGCCCCCAATACAACCCTTGCTCCCCCGCAGCATTCGGAACACTACCGACCCCCAGCAGCCAGGCGCCGAGGATATAGAGATTGAACAGGACGATAGCAGCCATGAACCCCTGGAGCGGCAACATGCCGCGGAACATACGGAAGGTACAGAGAGGCACCCCCTTGGCACAGTAGGCCTCCTGCCGCATAAAAACCGATTCGGGCGCCATCACCGAGCACTCGGTACCGAAGCCGCACTTGGCGATACCGATCCCGAGCAGAATCCCCGGAGCCGCCAGCCATAGCACCTCCGACCAGCCGATCTGACCGACCGAGCCCTGGATGGAATCCCCGGTCACCGCCAACACCAGAGGCACCCCGAGAAAGGTGATCAGGACCCCGTTCATGAGCCAACGCCACGGATCCCGCCACGGACTGTAATCCATGTCGTAGCACGGATTATGGTGATCCGCGTGGCCGTGACAACGGGCAGCGACAGCGCGGGTCTCCTGATGCCGAAAGTACCCCCCCAGCCTGGCCCGGAGCGCCATCTGGAAGGCGAGAAAGGCAAAGGGGATCCCGCTCAGGAGCACCGCCCAGGAGGCGATGCTCATGGCCGGAATCCCCCCGACGAAATGATGGGTGGTGCAGCCGGCGGCCAGCCGGGTACCGAATGAAAATAGCAAGCCGCCGACAAAGGAGAGCGTTAGCATTCTCCTGTCGTACCGCGCCCAGCCGCGCACATCCCCCTCGCCGAAACCGACCAGCCGCGCGCCCAGCAAGGCGCCGATAATGGTCCAGTGGATACCGGGCTCGTACACCCGGCCGACCCAATCCACACCGAAGAGCTGCTCGCTCGCCGCGTACATTTGGGCAAAGCCGGTGGTGACGACGATAAAATCCTCATGACCCGAGTGGATGTAATAGAGGACCTCCGACACCCCGACGAGCAGACCACCGAGCCAGAAAGGCCATTGTTTCCTCAGCAAAGTCGAAATCACTTACTCGGTCCCGAGATGAATCCCCGACGGAAATCATCCGATACCCATCCGGGTCGATTACGCAAAAAACATAGGGGCGGTTCACCAACCGCCCCCAAACGGGTACCTCGGATTCTGTTGTAGGGACGATTCATGAATCGCCCCTACGGGGTACCCAAAGGCCGGCCGGCCCGGCGGGCCGAATCATTCGAACCGCATGGAGACCACGGGCTTGCCCAGATGGCTCCACTCGTGCATGGAACCATCGTAGAGCCATACATCCGGGTTACTCAAGAGCTCACGGAAGGTAAACCAACCGAGGCTGGCCATCACACCCGAGTTACACATAACCAGGGTCGGCTGCTCGGTATCCACCCCGAGCAAGTCCGCCACCTTGCGGACCTGCGCCTTGCTATACAAGGTCGCCGTCCCGCGGGAATTGGCAAATAGGTTGACGGGAAAACTCTTGGCACCAGGGACATGGCCCTTCACCCCCGGAGCCACGAACTTGGGAAACGCCGTCAGGCCCAGATACTCGGCAGTGCTGCGCGTATCCAGCAGTTGTCCCTTGGCCTTGTCCTCGGTCAGCTTCACCACATCGCTCGTACTGGCCAAGAGCTCCTTGCGCTCGGTCGTAGCCTTGAAATCACCCTTTTCGACCCGTGGGGACTTGCCGAGCTCGAGCTTCCGTTTCTCTTTCATCCACTGAGCGGTACCGCCGTTCAGCAGGGCCACATTGTCGAACCCGAAATACTTCAGGGTCCAATACAGGCGGGCCGCGAGCGCCGTGTGGACTACCTGTTCCCCCTTACCGGTAATCACCAGGGCGCTGTCCTGGTCGACGCCGGATTTCCGCATCAGGCGCTCGAACTTCCTCTTATCGGGCACCAGGACCTTGATCTCCCGGCCCTCGATCGTGCGCTTGGTGACCAGCTTCTTCCAGGGTACCAGCACCGCTCCAGGTATGTGACCCGCGACCTTGAGTGGGCCCTTCTTCGCCGTGACGCCGCACGGGTTCACCGCCGCCTTACGGCTCTTTTTCTCGAAGCTCTTGACATCCTTGCGCACATCCAAGACCACCGCCTGATCCAGGTTCTTGGATAACCATTCGGTACCGACCAAGGGCCCCGGCACTTGCAGGGCAAAAGCGGTCACGGACAGCATGGCGAGCCCACAGAAGAGCGCCCCCGAGAGGGCAGTTCGGCGTAAATTCATCGGGAATCCTCCGGAAATGCTTGACCCGGGCGGGGCGAACTCGAAGGCTTCGAGGTGCCCTCGAATCGATACCGGGTAGACGATAGAGACACGTCGGCAGATCGCCGAACGCAATGTAAACGAGGACCTTAACTCAGAAGCTATCTAAAAACTAACTAGCCCGTAGGATGGGCTATATCCACCAAATTACTACGCATGACCGGTGGGAACAGCCCACCCGTACGGGTACGGTTCTATTAAAATCAATAGATTAATTCTTAGACAGCCTCTCACACTCGACTCCGCCGGACGACCATAGGCCCTGGGGTGGATGAAGCCAGTACCGGGGTTCCACCTTTGCCCCCCTCTCCCCAACCCCTCTCCCACCAGAGGAGAGGGGCTTATAGCAGCAGCCCGCGGATCGGTTGGGGGAGTCGAGTATGTGCTAAGACCAGCTCCCTCCGTATTCAAGATGATCCACAACATAACCGACTCGGGGACAAAGTCAAAGGATGCGGCTCTTTGGAAACGGCATCGGGCGTCCAAAATCCGAGAGTCGACTCCGATTTTCCGGACACCTTGTGGAGCTTGTGCACAAGCCTCCCTATCAGGTCAACTCGCTCTGAGACGTAGCGATCCACGCCGCCCCGTGGATTCGAAAAGCTCGGTGGCCATGTCTACCGCACCGGTGGGGATTTGGTAGGGGGCAGGCTGCGCCCACCGGAAAATATCAAGTAACGCGGTTGCCGGAAAATGGAGTACCAGCTTGGGCCGGATTTTGGTTCGTATTCAAGGCGTGGCAACCAGCGCCTAGTGGACTATGTAACGATTGGCGCAACACAGAAGACGGACGAAAAGATCACCAAGATAGTATTTCATTGGACAGAAATTGCCTTAAGCCCAATAGTGAGCATAGCCCACCCTACGGTCGGCTGAGCCTTTGGTTCCAGGTGTCTCCGCGTCGTTTCAGAAGAGTCGCATCCAAAGTCGATGCAGCATTCAAGGGCCCATACCTGGAATGGGGCCATAGGTCTTGGCGGGAAGGCGTTCGAGCCTGACCTGTATCCGGATCCCGAGTCTGCCAGCCGAGCCAACGCCAGGCACCGGACGGCATAACTCCTGATTCTCGAATAGGTAAATGATAACCACGGGCTTGCCGCTGGCGACATCCCATAAGCGCAGAACACCGCCCTCGCCGGCGGAGACCAGTCGCCCACCATCCGGCGACCAGCCACAAGCCAGACCCCACGCTCATACCCCTGGAGTACTGCCAGAGGCTTGCCACTTTCGGCATCCCACAGACACAGGGTGCCGTCTTCGCCACCGGCGACCAAACAGGTACCATGCGGTGACCAGGCGCTAGGCCTGGACCCAATCTTCGTGCCCCGAAAGTACCGCCAGAGACTCACCACTGTCAGCATCCCGCAGACACAGGGTACCACCCTTGCCACCGGAAACCAAGTGACCACTATCCGGCGACCAGCCACGGGCATGGACCCAACTCTTGTGCCCACTAAGTACCGCCAGAGACTCAAAGCCCTCGGCATCCCACAGACGCAGGGTGCCCCCTTGTTGGCGGAGATCAGTCGACCGCCATCCGGAATCTACCTTTTGCCGCGGGCAAAGCGTGGGCAAGCCTGCGCCTACCGCCCGGTGTCGAATCTAGGCGCCGGCGGCTGTGGCTCGATCGGACAGGCGATCGGCTGGCCGGCCCAAGGGGAGCAGCGGGCGCGATAGAGGACGAAGCCGGTGCGGCCAGCCTGGTCTCGCGCGTCTCGGAGCATTTGCAACGAGTCCGGATCGAGGTCCTCGCCGATGGATTCCAGCAAATAGGGATAGACCTGCTCATGATAGAGGGCGTCTGGTTCCACCAAGAGCACCGCCTCCGCGTCTTCGTCGGGTTCCAGCTCGAGTGCTAACCTCAGCTCCTGACCGGGCAGCAGCCGCGTATCCGCCAGCTCCTCCCAGCCCTGGTCCGGGTCCCAACGGAGGCGACGCTGAATACCGTGTATCCGCTCGGCGGCGTGCGGGTCGCCACCGCGGAGGATCACCCGGATGCGGGGGGGGGCATAGGTCGGCAGGGCATGGCCGGCCCCGCTGTTGCGCACTCGAATCCGGAGCCCCTGCCGGTCGCGCCGGACATCCGGCTGCAAGGCCCGGCGACTCATCTCCGGATCGTGAATGCCCTTGAATTTGTGGCTGCCGTCGGGCATGTGACAGTCCTGACAGCTGATGCCCGCGCGCGCCGCGGGGGAGGCGCGCCATTCCTGCTCCGTGTTCTCCAGCAGTTTGCCGTTCACCCGCTCGCCCCATTCCGGAAACTGGTGGCAGGGGGAGCAAAAGGTGACATCTTCGAACAAGGGCTCGGCCACCACCCGGCCATGGGGCGTTACCGACTTGCCGGCGGCACTGTGACGGCGGTGGCCTCGTACGTGGCAGGCTACGCAATCGACCCCGCTCAGGGAGCGCACCCTGCCGGGGTCGGCGGCATCCAGTCGGTCCTGCTGCTCGCTGCTCGGTGCATGGCAGCCGAGACACGAGGTGCGGGTCTCCGGGTCGAACGCCGGTAGCTGTCCCAGGACCCCGCCACCGGCGGCTGCGGCATGCCGCGAGCCGGACCATTCACGGTATTGCTTTCGGTGGCACAGGCCACAGGAGGCCGGGGAGAGATCTCTGGCCGGCTCGATCACCTCGTCCGGTACACGCCCTTGCGGCGGGATCGGAAGGACCCAATATTGAGCGGACGCGAGGCCGATGCCGAGGACGGCTGCGCAGATCAGACTAGCGAGTATTCTCAATGCCTATCCGGATTCGGAGTTCATGATTCGTGGGGGACCTCGAAAATTTCCGGCCCCGGAATTTCTCGAGGTCCCCGATCATCATCGACTTTGGGTGCGGCTCTTCTGAAACGACGCGGGCAAACCCAGAGACAAAGGCTCAGCCGACCATAGGATGATTGTGCCCACTATCGAACTTACTCGATATCTTTCTTTTTTTCCGCAACTGAACGCAAATGGGTAATTTTATAACTCTGTTGTTTCCGGGTATAGATAATATGGGGGAATTTCTCTATCGAATCCTGGAAATAACAAAGCTGGAAGAAGCTATGGTTTTCCTATTCTCACACCACGACGCAACTCTCACACCACGACGCAACGGGTTATACCCGTCGCCCATGGGTTTTGCGGAAAGCGAGGTGCGTTTATCGTGCCCGAGAGCTAGGCGCGACGAGGAAGAATAGCCAGCCCCTATTGCGACGAGTCGCAACGCCGCTATCGGGTGCGAGAGACGGGCACATCGCGGCGGAAAATCCATGTGTGATGGGTATATAGGTACGGCCTTGACGTGGTGTCATTGTGCCGTGGCGTGAGCTATTCTTCTCAGCTAATCGGTCAATCCGTTTGCGACACGGTTGATTTTCTTTTTTGCCGCCAATGAACGCGAATAAGCCGAAAAGGTCGGTTCATCCTCGTCGACTTTTCTTGAATAGATTTACGTTCATTGGCGTTTATTTGCGGCTGAATTTTCTCCCCGCAGGGCGTGCTCGATATTTTCCGGTGGGCGCAGTCTGCCGCCTAGGCAATCCTCGCCGGTGCGGTCAACCTGACCACGGAGCTTTTCGAATCCACGGGGCGGCGTGATAGGGATGGTGCGCAAGTTCCACAAGGTGTCCAATAAACCGACCTCGATTCTCGGATTTCGGACGCCCGGTGTCGTTTCAACAGGGCCGTACCCGATCCCTTTTCTCGCTTTTTCTCGTCTTTTTTCGCCTTTTCTCGTTACCCGCCCACCTCGGCCAATTGCTTGTGCCCTAGCAGCTTCAGCAAGGCCGCGGTTTTGTCGAGGGTCTCCCGATATTCTTCCGCGACCTGGGAGTCCTGTACGATTCCGCCCCCGGCCCAAAAGCGGATGCAGCCACCGCTGTGGATGAGGGTACGAATGGCGATGTTGGTATCCATGGCGCCGTCGAAGCCCAGATAACCGATCGCCCCGGAATAAACCCCGCGGCGATGGGGCTCCAGCTCTTCGATGATCTCCATGGCCCGGATCTTGGGTGCACCCGTGATGGAACCGCCGGGAAAGCAGGCCCGCAACAGTGAGAGGGCGTCTTGCCCAGGGGCGATCCGGCCGGTGACTGTGCTGACCAGGTGGTGGACGGTGGCGTAGCTCTCCACCTCGAACAGTTCGGGGACCTGTACGCTGCCGGGACGGCAGACTCGTCCCAGGTCATTGCGCAGCAAGTCCACGATCATCAGATTCTCGGCCCGATCCTTGGCGCTGTCGGCCAGCTCCCGTCGCAAGACCGAGTCCGCCTCGGGGGCTTCTCCCCTGGGCCGGGTGCCCTTGATGGGCCGGGTCTCAACCTGTCCTCCGTTCCGTACCCTGAGAAAGCGCTCCGGGGAGGAACTCAGGATCTGGGCAAAGGGGGTTTTCAGGTAGGCGGAGAAGGGTGCCGGATTGAGCTGCCTGAGTGCCCGGTAGCCGGCGAATGGGTCGCCGGAGACCGGGGCTGAGAAACACTGAGCCAGATTGACCTGATAGCAGTCGCCTTCGAGCAGATAGGACTTGATCTGCGCGAAGGCCCAGTCGTAAGCCTCCCGGCTCATGTTCGAATGCGGTGCCGACAGGGCCTGGAGGGGACTATGGGGCGGGACCGGTGGGGGGGTGTGGAACAGGGCGACCAACCGATCCCAAAGCTCCCGGGTCCGCGGATCCCGCCCCGCGCTCGAGAGCCGGGCCCGGTGTCCGGTATGGTCCACGATCAGGGCCCAGTCGTAGAGGCCGATCGCCATGTCCGGAAGGGACGGCTCGGTAGCCTTTGCCAATGTCGGTAGCCGCTCGATGCGACGGGCCAGGTCGTAGGCGAACCAACCGATTGCCCCCCCGCGGAAGGGTAGGTCGGGGTGGGGTGGGATCGGCTTGCCCAGCTGATCGCGCAGCAAGCTGAAGGGGTCTTGGGGCGAGCACCATACCTGGTCGGCGGAGCGGACCTCGGTGAAGGCCCCGCGTGTGGTGAGTGTGATGTAGGGATCGGCCGTGAGGATGTCGTAGCGGCCTCCCCTGGTCAGGGGAGGGCCGCTGTCGAGGAAGACGGCCCAGGGTCGTGCCACCAGGGGCGCGAAATAGACCGTACTATCGTCCCGATAAGGGACCTCGCACGACAGATACATGGATCGGGTGAGCTGTCGCGGGTCGGGGGTCGGGATGGACCTCGGTCGGCCTCAGTCGCGTCTTTGGAGGGCGACGATGCGTTCCTCCAAGGGCGGATGGCTCATGAACAGGCGCTTCAAGCCGTCGCCGATGACGCCACTAATGCCGAAGGCGGCGAATTCGCCGGACGGCAGGTCCTGGGGCTCGCCGGCCATCTGCAGGCGGCGCAGGGCGTCGGCCATCTTCCCGCGGCTGGTAAGCTGCGCGCCACCGGCGTCCGCCTTGAACTCCCGATAGCGGGAGAACCACATCACGACCATGGTCGCCAGGACCGAGAGCAGGGCCTGGGCGATCATCGAGACTATGTAGTAGGCTGGGCCATGGCCTTGCTCGGTCTTGAAGACTAGGCGGTCGATCAGGTGTCCGATGACGGTTGCCAGGAAGATGACGAAGGTGTTCACTACCCCCTGGAGCAGGGTCAGGGTCACCATATCCCCGTTGGCCACGTGGCTGATCTCGTGGCCCACCACGGCTTCGACTTCCTCTTTGGTCATGTGCTGGAGGAGCCCGGTGCTGACCGCCACCAGGGCGTCGTTGCGGTTCCAGCCGGTGGCGAAGGCGTTCGGGTCGGGGATTTCGAAGATACCCACCTCCGGCATCCGGATGCCGGAGGATCGGGCCTGTCGGTCCACCGTTTGCATCAACCAATGCTCGAAGGGCGTGTCGGGCTGCTTGATGATCCGGACCCCCATGGAGCGTTTCGCCAGGCCCTTGGACAAGAACAGGGAGATCAGGGAGCCGGCGAACCCGGCGATCGCGGCATAGACGAGCACGGTGCTCAGATTCAGGTCTACCCCGTTGGCCGCCAACAGGCCCTGGAAGCCGAGCAGATTGAAGACCAGGCTGATGACTGTCAGTACGGCGAAGTTGGTCGCGAGGAACAGCAGCATGCGCTTCATGGCCAAAGCTCCGAGTTGAAAAGACATGCAATGGACGCGGGCCTGCCCGCGTTTCGTCCGGCATTAAGCCGTGATGGGCTCAGTCCGTGTATGCGGATGATCCGGACCCAGTCGGTCCTCGACGATCGCCAGGGTCTGCTCGAGATAGCCGATCGCCTTTTGATACTCCCCGAGGTCCTGCCAGACCAATCCCAGATTGTTGTGGTGTGTGGCCACATCGGGATGGTTCTCGCCGTAGGTCTTGAGATCGACGGCCAGGGCCTGCTCGAAGTCGTCCTTGGCGGTCCGATAGTCGCCGAGTATCCAGGCCAGCTCGAGCGATAGCGGCTGTTGTCCGGTGCCAGCCGTACGGCCCGTCGGGAGTGCTCATAGGCCATCCGATAGCGGACTTCGTCCTTAGCAATTTGTTGCGCTGATAGGCTACCTTGGTAGCAGTCGAAATATTAGCCTGAGTAGTCAAGACAGCGGCCTAGATAGCAGCCTAGATCTCGGTCTCCGGGCGAAGAGGCTATCCGCTCGGCTCCGGTCGCCCTGGGCCAAGGCGGTGCGGGCTTCATCCAGGAGGACCTCCGGGACCTGGCCACGGATGGTTTCCAGCTCGGCGATGCGTTGTTTCAGCTCTCGAACATAGGCTTGGTAGCTGGCTCGGGTATCCGCCAACCGGCGCTCGATCTCCGCCTTCTCGACTTCCAGTAACCGGCGTTCTTTCTCCTTCTCAGTCTCGAGAGACCGGTATTTCTCCTCATGGATCTGCTTGAGCTTCCGGGTTACCTCCTATTCCCGTCGCTTGAGGCCGGCCTCGTAGTCTTCGAGACTGATACCGATGTGGATATCTCCGGAGCCTGTATGGGTGACCGGATTGCCCTGATTGTTTTGGATCACCACACCACCGTCGGTAGCCGTGATCGAGTCGCTCCGGTAGGACAGATCTAGTTGTACGGCCCAGCCATCGCCTGCTATGGCGACGACGATACCGAGCAGGTATCCCGAGATTTTCCATTGGTCCTTTGTCACTGATCGATCCTCCGGCGAGCGGATGTGGATGTTTCTGGTATTGAAGCCGCAGACTTCCTACCGACCCTCTGCTCCTGAGATGGAGGGATCTCGTGTCATCCGGTTCTGATCGATAACGGGTGTCGGCAAGAGGGTCTCTCGGGCTCAGGTAGCTCGACGCAGGGGTATGATCCGGGGCGCCCGAGATTCGAGGTTTTGTGCGCGCTGCTGTTGCAGGAGCCGTCTCAAGACCGGCGGCAACTCGCTCATCAGGCGCCGCTGGGTCGTCTCAAGGTGGGGGGAATAGAACAGAATTTCACACGGAACCGGGTCGCTGAGGGATTTGCGTTCCGCGGCTGGTATCGGCTGCCAGGCGATGCAGATCAAGCGCCCGCCCACTCCGTCCTGGTGCGCATAGTCGCCCTGGCTGTCCACGAAGATAACTTCCTGGCTCTCCACCACCGCTTGGAATTGCATGGAGCGGATGGGAATGAACCGGGTCTCGCGCTTGCCCCCCTTGAGCAGTAGCTGTAGGTCGTTGTAGACAGGGGCCGGCAAGGTGCTGCGCTTGCGGGCGAACTCCAGCGGCCGAAAGAAAGTCTCGTGTATGTAATAACTGGGCATCGGTGTGGCCGATCAGCGGCGGATCAATCCTCGCCGTCATCCAGCTCCGGGCTCCAGCCCTGTGCGCGGGCCTTTTGTACCGCTTCTTCGTAGATACGCCGGTGACGTTCGCGCAACGGGGGTGGCAGGCGGGAGGCCAGATGGCTATATGGCGCCCAGGCCGCGGTGACCTGGTCATACAGGGCCTCGATACCCTGCAGGGTCCAGCCCGCGCAGGTCTCAGTCTCGGGGATGATCTCGAATACCCAGGCGTCCCGGATGATGTTTCCGGTCGGCGTCATGCCGCCTTGCGGGTCTTGGTCGATGCCCTGGTAGATCTTGGTGTCGGTCATGGACGGTCAGCTCGTATAAGGTGGGGCGGGAGATGTTCCATATCCGGAATCTCTCCGCATCTTGGCTGGATCGAGGCCCCTGGTTGGAAAATTCCGGAGACGGAGTTTTTCAAGGTCCCCTCAATGTGTCCTCTGAAGACACGCGAAGTTCAAATCTTCCGGTAGATCTCCCCCCCGGCGTGCAAGAATTCGGCGGATTTTTCCTGCATGCCCGCCGCCACTGCCATTTGTGCCTCCTCGCCCTGGTGGGATGCGGCGAAGTCGCGGACGTCCTGGGTGATCTGCATAGCGCAGAACCGGGGGCCACACATGGAGCAGAAGTGGGCAACCTTGTGGGTCGCGTGGGGCATGGTGCAGTCGTGAAGCTCGCGGGCGCGCTCCGGGTCCAGGGCCAGGTTGAATTGATCTTCCCACCGAAACTCGAAGCGGGCCTTGGAGAGGGCGTTATCCCGGAGCTGGGCCCCGGGCAGGCCTTTGGCCAGGTCGGCGCCGTGGGCGGCGATTTTGTAGGTGATGATGCCGTCGCGCACGTCGTCCCGGTCGGGTAGGCCTAGGTGCTCTTTGGGGGTGACATAGCAGAGCATGGCGGTGCCGTACCAGCCGATGTTGGCGGCACCGATGCCGGAGGTGATGTGGTCGTAGGCGGGGGCGATGTCGGTCACCAGCGGGCCGAGGGTGTAGAAGGGGGCCTCGTAGCAGTCCGCCAGCTCCTTGTCCATGTTCTCCTCGATCTTTTGGAGGGGGATATGGCCTGGTCCCTCGATCATGACTTGGACCTCGTGCTCCCAGGCGATCTTGGTCAGCTTGCCGAGGGTCTCTAGCTCCGCGAATTGGGCCCGGTCGTTGGCGTCGGCGATACAGCCGGGGCGCAGGCCGTCACCGAGGCTGAAGGCGACATCGTAGGCCTGCATGATGGTGCAGATATCTTCAAAATGGGTATAGAGGAAATTCTCCCGATGGTGGGCCAGGCACCATTTGGCCATGATGGAGCCGCCGCGAGAGACGATGCCCGTGACCCGCTCCGCGGTCAGAGGCACGTAGCGCAGGAGTAGGCCGGCGTGGATGGTGAAGTAGTCCACACCTTGCTCCGCTTGCTCGATCAGGGTGTCGCGGAACAGCTTCCAGGTCAGCTCCTCGGGTCGGCCATCGACCTTTTCCAGGGCCTGGTAGATGGGCACTGTGCCGATGGGCACGGGGGAATTGCGCAGGATCCACTCCCGGGTTTCATGGATGTTGTCGCCGGTGGATAGGTCCATGAGGGTATCGCCGCCCCAGCGGGTGGACCAGACCATTTTCTCCACCTCTTCGGTAATGGATGAGGTGATGGCCGAGTTGCCGATATTGGTGTTGATTTTGACCCGGAAGTTGCGCCCGATGATCATGGGCTCCAGCTCCGGGTGGTTGATATTGGCGGGGATGATGGCGCGGCCGGAGGCGACTTCCGCGCGGACGAATTCGGGGGTCACCCGATCCGGGAGATTGGCCCCGAAGGAGTGACCGGCGTGCTGGCGCAGCAGCTTTTCGTAGCGGGGATCGGACCTGAGCTGATCGAGTTTCATATGCTCACGGATGGCGACGTATTCCATCTCCGGAGTGATCAGGCCCCGACGCGCATAGTGCATCTGGGAGACCCTGGCCCCCGCCCTGCCCCGACGCGGAGGGCGGGTGGCCCGGAAGTGGAGATGGGCCAGGGCGAGCTCCTGTCGCCGACGGCAGCTGAGCTCGGAGCTGGGGCCGGCGAGCTGCTCGGTGTCTCCCCGCTCGTCGATCCAGGGGGTGCGGACCTCGGGTAGGCCGGTGAGCAGGTCGATGCGGACGTTCGGGTCCGTGTAGGGGCCGGAGGTGTCGTAGAGGTAGATCGGCGGGTTTTCCTCGATGATTTGCTTGGTGCGGGTCGGGGCCTGGGTCACCTCGCGCATGGGCACCCGGATATCGGGGCGCGAGCCTTGGATGTAGATCTTGCGCGAGGCGGGAAAGGGCTTGGCGACCTGATCCGAGAGTCGGGTGGTTTTATCGGCGAATGCGACGGGAATGGCGCTCATGTCGTTCAGGTCTCGTCGGGAGCGAAAAGGAGCCATAAGGCGATTTCTATCAAATGAAATACCATTTTGGTGGTCTTTTCGTCCGTCTTTTGTGTTGCGTCAACCGTTACAGAGTCCACTAGGCGCCGGTTGCCGCGCCTTGAATACGAACGAAAATCCGGCCCAAGCTGGTACTCCATTTTCTGGCAATCGCCTAAGCGGAGGAGGCGGCATAGCTCGTTACGGTGTGGTGTTATAACCCTGTAGCTATTCAGGACCTCTTGCCAAGCAGTAGGATACGCGCGCACCCTAGAACAATGCCTGAACAGAACACCCTGACCCATTCTCCAGAAATCCCTGATGACGAGCTGAAGACGACGAGCTTAAGCGGCTGCGTGGACGGGTTGCGGAGCAGGCTGCGAGCATTGAGGGGCAAACGGCGACCATTGAGCAGATGCCTGAGCGCATTCAGGAACTCGAAGCACGTCCGGCTAAGGATAGCCACAACTCCAGCCGGACA
>Ga0056123_1000170_pt1 | contig 13524 bp, 8 predicted proteins | sample WorMetHEROISLAND_3_FD_71122 | JGI IMG/M metagenome (GOLD analysis project Ga0056123, IMG submission 71122) | Marine gutless worms symbiont microbial communities from Max Planck institute for Marine Microbiology, Germany - Olavius sp. 3 HERON ISLAND ...
GTGATCTGGTGGTGGTCCCGAAAGCGACGTCGAGACCATTCAGGTACCGAAATGGATATGTACCGAAATGGACTACCCCATGGTCCCGAAATGGACAGGTACCGAACGCGACCTACCCCAATTGACCCCCCTTGTACTGATGTAGCGTTTAGTGCAGTAGGCCTATTTGAACTTAAGTTGGCTTTTAGTTTTGTCCAGTCTAAATGTGTGGGCAGTAAGAGTCGAATTTGACATTTTAATAAATGAATTTGAGAAGAAAAAAATGTATTATAAATGGTTACTCATTATTACATAAGTGAAAGCCTATATAATACACAACTCTAAAAACGCACAATACACATATAAATCACAACCTACAAAATGTAGAATGCTATACTATACTATATGTGTCAAATGCAGTTTGCACAGTTCAGTTCATGCGAAATTAATACCATTGTGTCTGATGAACAGCAGCATCTCTGCACGTTCAGTCGGCAGACCCCGCTGCGCTGACCAGTCGCTCTCTCAGCGGTGGCCGGCGCACTCAGGAAGTGTCGTTTGACACCAGCCACCTGTGCTTGTCTCCCCACCACGCTGCCGGCGACTCAGACGGCGTTTGTTATGTAATGCGACTGGGTGCCGCGCGGGCCGTACGTTACACAATAGGCCGCGGCAGAGTGAGATCACTGCTTTCAAGTGCTTTGTGCCAGCTGTGGCTGTGTGTTGTGGCGGCGTTAGATAAAACAAACGATGGGGCGGAATAGCGAATTAGCACCAGATCGGTGTCAGTACTTTCACTAGACCGGGACCGAACCGATTCTCTCAGATCGGTTTCAGTCCAGAGTCAGTACTAAGATCGGTGTGTTCTCTAATATCCTGTGTTGTTTCTCTTTGGAACACTCTGAGGGGACCCAGTCTAATCTAGACTGATGGAAATAGTAGGTTTGTAAAACAACTGAAAGAGTAGCAGCACTTATGGGCGGGCTATTTAGATATTCTGTGTTTGTGAACAGTTTAGCTGGAGTATCTCGGAGTAGTTCCATCATCATTGCTTACGTTATGTCCGTGACTGACCTCGATTACCGCAGTGCTCTGGATGCTGTCCGAAGTGCTCGCAGCTGTGCCAGCCCCAACTTTGGATTTCAACGACAGCTGCTCAACTTTCAGTATGATGGCGCGGAGAAGGTCAGTTGAAGATCTCTTGCTTTATAAATGCTTTATAATACTAATCAGCACCGTTACGTATGTAACCATGTGCTCGACACAGCTGAAAATTCAGATTTTACTTAACTGATTAATAGTTAGAAGTAATTTAATCAGTTAAAGTGTTAAAGTATGGTGACTTTTTGATCCAGTTTTCGTCTGATTATAGGCTTTTGCAGGTAGGCGTGGTTCACGTGTGTATTACAGTTGCACCTTGTCTACATTAAGCATCATAAAACAAGATTCTGTACGCAGTGAGAACAACTATACTTCCAGAAAGTGTTGCCTTATGGTAGCCTTTTGTCTTTGATCACCAATCATGTCTTAAGTTTGTTTCAGTGAATGAATGAATGAATGAATGCCTATGCATGCATGCATGCATCCTTGCATGCATAGGCAGGGATTTATATAGCGCCAGTTAGACATAGTTAAGATATGACACAGTTTCGATGTAAACAGCAATTCAAGGTGTTTCACAGTTTTCACCAAAATTTTAACGTGGCTACTGAATTACACGTTCTTGTGCTTGTACGAGTGACTGTGAACTCATATGAGCTTCACTTGCACAAAGAACCTATACTGGGGCAATTACTGGTACTTGTATCTACATGAATGCAGCGTTAGTGCACAAACATTTAGGACTTGCGTGACTGTATCAGGACACACGTGTTGTTGTGTGGCTCAGGAACGTCAGCGTCTGATTGACAAGTTTGGTCCAAATCCATTCTCTGACAAAGCCGACCTACTTGTCCTACTTGATCAGTTCCGTGACTCTGAAGCACGACATCTCCAGGCTCGGGGCAGCCTGTTCTACGCTACCGGTGGAAACCCTAGATACGTTGACGATGATGAATCGACAAACCGAGATTTGTCAAACGGCACCGGGCCCGCCAGCATCAGTGTCGATCACTCCCTCAACTATGCGAGGAAGGCTATCAAAGAAATTACGGAAATTGGCAGAATGCGCCTGGAGGAACGGAAGTCGAGTGAGAAAGTGGAGAGTGATGCTGTGCAGGAGTCCGATGTGTCTTCAACTACTGCGTCTTCCGCAGATGAGGACGATAGTCACAGCACCCTGGAAACATATCAGTCCGATAATGCAGACTCCGCGGCTGAGAAGACGCTGTCAGCATCATCAGCCACCACCAGGAAAGAGGAAGTGCCGTCAGCATGCCAAGATTGTCCAGCTGCAAGCAGTTCTGCACCCACTGAAGTTATGGCTGAGAAACGTATCAATGTTAATGATGTCACAGCATTGCCCCTGTCCACTTGATGTCAATTACAGTTTTGAAATGAGGCATAAACATGGGATACAAGATGTTTATGTCAGTACAGCACTGTCTAAATTGTTGTCCCAGATTCTGTAGTATTTTCCCTACTTGTCCGAAACCTGATGTTCCTAATAATCCTCAGATTCATATGAAATTGGGAAATTTAGTAAGTTTAAGGCTTGTGATGCTGTTTTTTGCTCTGCAGTCTGCATGCTCAGAAAATGAACTGTTTCTGTACTGTATTTTGTCAAAAAGCCAGACTTGTAATAGTTGTTGCTTAATTTTCTGCTAGTTTTTGTTGCATGTGTGAAAAATTGATTATACCTATATAGGGGTGTGCATAACCCGATGAAAATGTCGAATATCAGTTTTCTAAAAACCGGTGCAAACCGAACTGACCTCAAAATTCAAAAACCGAAAATTCAGTTTCTGCAGTTAGGTTTTCAAAAACCGACTTAGGTGATGGTTTTTCATATTATCTCATTTACATTATACAGTCAAAAGTCACTTCGGCTGACAATTAGTTGGACTAATTCAGCACGGAAGTGCATCATTTCTTGTGTCATACCATAGAGGCATGAAAGATGGCATTGGCAGAGGAATATATAAAACCAAGCTGGAAAAAAACGAAACCGCTGTAAAACTGAAACCAAACCAATAACTGCAGTTTTTTTTTGCAAAACCGAACCAAAGTCATTTACTGCCAACCGCACACCCCGATATACCTAGCTGTCCATCCACCCTTTTGCAACACTTTATATTATGCCAGCAGTTCAGGTTGTGTATGTTACATCTTAAGATTCGTTCATGTATCAGTGAGCACGTTATTACATTTGACCAACAGTCTTTGTTAAACTGCAGCGTCGTGTGATATTCTGTCTGTTGCTTTCTTTGCTTTCAACATAATGCTTGGCAACTCTCGTTACTTCTCAGCCAGGCTATGCCCAGTATTATTGGTATTATTGACCTGGTGATGCTTGCACTTACACTTATACTCAACGTTTTTGTCTCTGTGATCTGTGATGTCATGTACATTACCTGCAATCAGTCTGCTCTGTCTACTGGTTTGCCTTGCTTACTACATTGCAGTTTTTTTGGCTTTTCTGCAGTGCTATTTTTGTTCAATTTTTTCCAGTCAGTTGTGTTTTCGATGATGGGAGTGCCATGTGTAAATGATGTACATTAAAAGTCAGTCCAAGACTGAATGCTGGTATGCTGACTGTAGTTGCACGCTAGAATCAAAATCACTTGGCTGATTTGTTTAGTTTTCCGGTGCCATGTTATGTTACACTTGTGGTTGTTTGCACATTGTTCATATTGCATATAATTTGCATGTATTGCATATATTAGTATATTGAGATACTCGGCACAGTATTGCAGCTGGTTGCTACTGTAGTTTGATCTCTAGTGCTGACTGACAGGATGCTAAGAGCTGGTGCCTGAAATGTTACGTTGAAAGCAGGGCTTGGTAATTGGCTTGAAAACCTATCTTTTTAGGCTAAAAATCTCAGAAGTCCAAATTTTAGGTTTTTGAAGAAAATTGTGCAATTTTACAGAGATCAAATTTAATTTTGTATTTTAATCGTGATTTGTGAGTTTTGTTGTAATTTATAGGAAACAATGTAATGATAGTAATGGACAAAAAAGACTTACAGCGGGGCTGAACAGTCTGATAAACTATACATGTACTGTAAAAACGTTACATAAAATCAGCTGGGAGGGGTAGTTGATGATGAAATTTACAGAATAAAAATGTTTTAGATGGAGAATGGCTTCTGAATGATGTATTGCATGTTCTTCATGGGTTGTAATTTTGTGTCCGGTCTTCTTTTTGTACTAAAACCTCAAAAAACCTAAAACTTTTTCCAAAAACCTAGGTTTTCCAGCCATGGTTGAAAGCATTGCATGATACTACAGTTGCAGAATGATATCTGCAGTTATCTATGTGTTCTGAGCGTATTGCTATCATTCGACTTGTTCCAAGAGAGTGCCAGATTCATTTTTGTTTCTTTCATGTGCATCATGTCGTTAGCCAACTGACGGCGTCTTCATTGGAAGAATATAGTTGAGCAATTTACCATTAAAAGTCATGAGGGGCAGCATTCAGCAGTGTGAATGTTGTGTGTTCTCCGCACATGATCCATGTGGGATATGTTCAGGCATATGCCACAGTGCTTGTGCTGTTTGGAAGTGGTTCAGTAGTGGTCACACTTAACAATGCATCGGACTGTCGGGCTAACGGACTACTATCGGACTATATCGGATGGACTAACGGACTATGGTTAGGTCCGATGTAGCCCGTTAGTCTGATGCATTATTAAGTGTAACCCGTTCAGTAGAGCTCAGGTAACAACAACACATACATGAATGAACAATCACATGAAATGCAGCCGAACATGATTGGTTTATAATGTTTTGTCTGGATGAATGTACGGTGTTTGGGTTTTCGAAGTGCCACTTCAACACTACGGGGTTACATATGCCCCTGTTCAGCTGCCTTGTGGTTACCTAAATTACTATATTGTGACCAGCATACAATGTCATATGTTTTGTGATGCTGTTGGTGGGCAACAAAAAGGGCGTCCAGTCTAAAAAACCTGCTGCAGATAAATTCCCAAAGCTTTTGCCTTGGGGACCCAGGAGAACCTTCATGAAGGCAGGCCAGTTGAATGTAAGCCAACAGTGCTAATAGTAATAGGGCCTGGTAGTACTAGTAGTAGTAGTAGTATACAATATCACAGTTACATTGTGGGTTTTTTTCAGTTGGACATTTTTGGATCAGGAACTGATCTCCTAGCACTACTGGTCTTGTTTTTGTTGTGGTCGTTGCTCTTGTTGGGGCGACCTCTTCAAAAAAGCCTTAGGCTCCGTTGTTTCATATCAGATCAGAATGAAATTTGGCACAGTTGTTCTTCACATAGATTGACGGTTGGATTTCTGATGTGACATCATACTTTTAAGATGGCCGCCGTGATGTCATTTCACACAAGTGCTGCCATCTGGTGAGTGCACATGCAACATCTGCCCGGTGCATATACAGCAGCATCTACCAGCTCCTGATCCATATTACATTTTTACTTGTTTTGTTAACTGTAGTCTGTACTCTGGAGTTGCTTTGGACTGAACATTTATCAATTCTGTTGTGGATTATTAATTGCAGATAGCATTTGTTTGTGGTTGTCATTCGTAATTATTTAGTTACTGTTGTTGCACGTTCTTGTATTTAATGCCTTTCAGCAGTGTCAATGATACTCTTGAACTCGTGTAATATTTTGTTTCGGTGTTTGTGTATACTCTAATTAGCTGACTATTTGTATAAAGATAGTGGCACAGAAATATTATTTATTAATTTACTTAATGCCAGTTGGTCAGAGGATTGTAATGTAAAGTGTGGTCATTTGGGCTGCTGGTAAGGCATCATTATCTAATAATTGTCAGTCATATTTCGTTGTCATGGGCATAATCTCCTCAGCAGTGAAATAAATTTGGGCATATGATAGGTAACTACCTGCATCCGGATTCTAGATGTAATCTTATCGTTACTGGATGTTTGCAGGAAATACTGTGGGTTTCCACTTGTCACTGTCTGTTTAAGCAAAAAAGTATGTTAAGACTTCAGGCTTGGGCATAAAAACGTAGATATTCAAACAGTTTCATGAACATTAAAGATCATTGCATTAAACAAGACCATCAGCCTTAACAATGGCCAAGGTGACGTCCTGATCGTTTTGCAGTGCATTGATTGCAGATTGATTCCGGCCATATTTTAGGAAACTATGTTAAGATGTATAGCAGTGATGTTACGCACAGTAATTACATCTTCAGTTGTTGTCATGTGACTACTGAATATTCAGCAGATGGCAGTCATGTTAACTGCACTTTAATGTGTTTAGTTGTTGCAAAGGATTCTGCAATAAACAAAGCGTCAAGACCACTTGCAATTGTTTGCTGGAGTTGAGACATTGTGAATCAGAAAATCAGAAACCATTACTCTTGTCTATATGTTCATTAAATATTGACAGATTCTTTAATATTCTTTAACTGACACAACCAGCTCTAAATTTGCAATAAATTGATCATTAAAGTTTTGCCACACTTCGTGTGTGTTGCTACACAGACATAATTTATATTAATTTCTAAAATCTGTCAACAGTTGGTGAATTACATGGTGTCTACCTTTTAACTCACATGTACTACAGGTTATAAAAAAACATTACACGTAAAATGTCTTGAAATTTCTGCCACGCATTATAACTGTATCGTATCGTTTATTTGGTATAAAAAGAAATTGATAAGCACACATCAGCACAGAACAAGGTTTACAAAATGAAGCATCACTGACATGGCATAGACAGTGTGTGCAGAACACAGCAACATGGAACAGAAGGTTGGTACTGTAGTCAACTTTCCAAACAAAAATTACAGCTAATCATTCACACACAACGCAAAACGGACGTTTAGAATTTTCAGGGTGGCCACTTTCCAATTGTCATCAAATTCCCTGACTTTTCCAGATGTTTATGACATACTAGAGACAGTAGGCAGACAGGCTTAGGTGTACTTGTGAGTGAAGGGGAAAGCATGTGTGAACATTTTGTAGATTCAAAGTCAAGTGAAATCATTGTTCTTGATAACATCCAACTTATTTTTTTTTTGCATCTTAAGTCTAGTAAAAGCACTGTAACTGTAACCCTTGCAAACACATTTTCCAGCTTTTTCCACTGTCCCTCACTTTTCCACGACCACTGTGAAATTCTTGACTTTTCCAGGTTGGTGGCCGCCCTGAGTTTTATGCAGACACTAATGGCATACAGAAAAGTTTTGCAAGCACAAATAATTGAGAATGACTGTCACTTTGTCACCAGTTAAGAAAAGTATCAGTGGTGATATTATGCCATCAGTCAAACACTGTTTACAATTAATTAACCACATGACACAGCCCTAGTAAAATATATAGAAAATGATCCAACTCTATATAACATACAAAAATACAAACAACATGTTTACTTATGCAGCCTTACAGTCGTCAGCCAGATATTGACTGCACATACAAGTCCTCATTCTGTTTACATGCCCGCTGACCTATCCCGGTTTACTGTGCCTAAAAAGTACTAAAAATGTTGAAAACTAGGGTTGTGAGGTCGGAAATTTCTGCCGAGAAATTAATTCTAATCTTTTCAGAAATTACCGGAAAGTTTTCAAATTTCCCACCAGTACACTGTGCAGACCTAACCAATAGTCACTCTTTGACACATTATCAGTTTTATATGCTGCAAAACTGGTCAATTATTATTGTTATTTCAGTGGTTATTGGTTAAATGTTACTATATCACCATACTATCCGCTTGCACTGTACATGCTCATTGATCCATAGTGATCTAAGGCTGTTGCTAATTCCAGAAATTTCCTCCTAATATTAAATTTCTGGAAAATTAACATTTAACAACCCTGCTGAAAGCCATGCAACCAGCAAAGCCACGGTCACAGTCATCTGCTGGTGTCACACAGATAGTGAGAAAAAGTCCGTATTTCATGACAGTCCGAATAAAAATATATAATATAGAAAATAGCACAACTCAATAATAAACAAACAACTATACAGTACAGTGCAATAAGGCACAAAGTAGAGAATATGTAAGCAATCTAAACAATGGCAGAAAGATGTTCGTGAGCACAGAAAGTAATGAAAGTGTTTAGTGAACGTCAGTGGGGTCTTGTTGGTGCAGTGAACTGGTCAGTGGTCACTTTGGTCCAGCCATGTACGCCTCAATCTCAGCGACGGTTCTAGGCACACAGGTAAGCAGTTCAACTCCGGACTCTGTTATCAGCACGTTGTCTTCAATTCTCACCTGACAACACAAAACAAACATCTCAATCAATGTCTGCTACCTGGGTACGGTACAATGCAAAGCACCTGTACTTTATTCCCACAAAGTTCTCAGATCCAAGTGTGTCCCATACTTCACCAGCGCTATCAAATGTCTCAAGGGGACCTAGTGGCACAATCAGCGTCAAAGTAACCCCAGTGTCACGCTCAGCTTAATCTGAGAAGTGGGAAAACAATCCAGACAGTTCATAAGAAGAACCGATGAGAATTATTGTACAATGATCTAATGACTCGAGGCATTTCCTGTTGTCGAAAGGGTGTTCGGTTTAGATAATACTTCTTCTTCTTCTTCTTTTTTCTCGTCCATCATTTATGACGATGAGGTTGATGATATGAGCTGTCTCCATGTGGTTCTATCTTTGCAGCTGACTACGGCATCTTTAAATTGCAAATTCCGTAGTTCAAAGTCTTCCTTGATGTTTTCCATCCATTTTTTTGCTTGTCTTCCTTGGCTTCGTTCTCCAGTAACATGGCAATAGAGAGCTCTCGCTGGTAACCTGTCGATCTCCATTCTGGATATGTGTCCAAACCACGACAGTCTTCTTCTTCGTATCTCTTCTATTATTGATTAGATAATACTACACCTCAACAATGATTATGTATGCTTGAGATTTACTATCATGCATCGTAACTTCGGAAATGCATTTCTGTGAGTGAGTCATTGTTACTAAAGACTACATACGCCTCCGAATCCGCGGTATGCTTCAATCTTGTCCCTGACGAGAAACCTGTTCAGATTGTCATCACTGTATGCAGAATCCAGCAGCTACACACAGATAACAACGATCGATGTCTCAACTAATCACCTACATCTTCCACGTTTAATATGTATGTTTATTCGTAAAAAGACAGACAGATAAAATGCGAATACTGAAAACAAGCTAATCTTTGCTAACAGGGTCAGCACTCTCCATGCACAGTGAAATTCCCCGTCATTTCTCACACTCTTCGCGGCACTCCTCCCCGTGCATACTTATGAAATAAATAATGACGAACTACATCAGTAACAACAGGAACGGGATAGTAATGCAAAACAAAAAATGCACCATCTAAACTATAGTACAGAGCTCTTCAAGTGCGAAACTGTAAGTGCAAAATCTGACTAGGCCCCATGAAAACTTGTGCATGCCCCAAATTTTTGTACTGGCCCCAAGCACTCACCTCAGGCATTCAAAATGATTCAACTGATTCAGACAGTGGTGACTAAACAGTCATTCCATCTAGCATTACACTGCAGCTTTATCTCATGTAAGGTGAGAGAATGCCTTTGTGCAAAATGGGGGTTATCACATATATAAAGTGAGACTGACCGCGTCAATGAAGTAGCATCCAGGCTCTATAGTCAGCACCATCCCAGCCTCAAGGTCCCTTGCTGTACGCAGGTTCTTTATACCTGGCTCGTCAACTCTCTCAACACCCTGCAGACATAGACATACACAGACAGACATACACACATAGATAACACAGACAGACTACAGTTATCCTTATCCCGAGCATCCTCACAGACAGGCCAAAAGTCTTCATACCTATTTCAGGTTGTACACCGCCCACTTATATTAACTGTCATGACCACATCCCAAGAGTTATGAAGGAGTTTTTATGGGCTGGTTGGCCTTACTGTCACCCAACCAATAGCTTTGAAGCACAGAAGGCATAACAACGACTCAGGTAACCATGCAGACAAAATATAATGAGGAAAAAACAACTAATAAAAGTAATGCAATAAAGGTATAGCAAAAGCAGTAACTTAGTAATTTACTACTTTAAGATAAGAACAGATAGGAAATGTTTTGCCTGCCCCATGACAACGCTGAGGTCAGGGACAAATTGAGAAAGAAAATGTGGGCAGCAGGTAACTTGGATTTACCTGCAAAATGACCACTAAAATGACGCATGTTAACATGTAATAAAGGTAACTTATGATGCTACCTCTGGATATCCTCCAACGTCGTGTACATCAAGACCCATGAGGTGTCCAAGTCCATGAGGCATGAACGTGGCACCGAGGTTTAGAGCCATCATATCAGCAACAGCTCCTGTAAGAAGTCCACCTGCCTTGAGACGTTCCAGCAGGACATCTTCTGAGAGGCGGTGCATGTCAGCCCAGTTCACACCTACATCACACCTCAACCAGGTTTACCTCACATCACGAGAGGTCTGGATGGCCTGGTGGTGTACTGTAGTGGTTAGCGTGTCAGACTCTGTAATCACGGGTTTGACCTCTGGCCGGCGCACCATCAGGCAACAACTCTGAGCAAGTTGCTAACACCCATGTGCCTCTGTCACCAAGCAGTACAATTTGGTAAAGGGTGGTGACTGGTGATACTTTGCAGCCGGGAAGGTAACCGTAGGTCTGGTGTCACACTGGCCATGTGGCACAGACTTTACTGGTTTATCCACCTACAGGCTCACGGCCACTGAGAGGGAGATGAGCACCCCACCTACGCTCCACACTTTACCTTTTTATTGAGAGGTCTAAGAAAACACCATAGTCTATCTCATCTTCCAGTGCCTTCTCGCCAATGAGCCATGACTCTACATATACAGACTTTAGCAGTCTATAGTCATTCATTTGTTTACTTACTTTAAAAACTGCTGAGTAGAACCTTTGCCAGTTGGATGCACATCCTATGATCCTAACAGTCAACCAAGAAACGAAAAATCCAACAACAGCAACAGTGATATGTGGCAATAAAAATACTGCAAGTCATATGCACTGGCGGATCCAGGACTTCAGTTAGAGGGGCACATGACGAGTGCAGCATCGTGAGCCTATAACGGGCATCTCAGGGCAGTGGCCCCAGCCGTGGCTAGGGGTGCAGAGAGGTGCAGAAAAGCTGAAAGCATTTTAGCTTTCATACGGAGAGTGAAAAATGGCTCTTGTAAGGCTTATGCCATCGATTTTTCGCACACTCTGAGCCAACTTAAGGAGGGGTGAAGGGGCCATGGCCGGACTGCCCCTCCACTAGGCACCGAAAATACACTACATCATATATGTCACCTGGTTTGCATGCATTCATAACTGCTCTATTAGATGCCAGCACTGCTTCGTAGATGAGCTTCTGCTGTGGAGTGAACCTTCCATTGGCGGGGAATGAGCAGGTTATGTCAGACGCATAGCAGTAATACTCGCCACCCATGTCAAACAAGCTGTAACATACATATGTATACTAAACTTATGATCACTTGTGTTAAGATTTAACTGTAAGTTCAATTCTTAGCATGCCAACTTTGCAATCAATCATCAGCAGAATAATTGTAACATCAATGTCAAAGTCATTAGTAATAACACTGATAACAATATTATACAGGGTGTGAACAGAACCATGAATGTTTGTATGTTTATGCACATGTATAATAGACATTTTTTGTAATTAGGCCTCTGAGCTTTACCAGCATAAGACTACTGAAGGCAACAAGTTACAGTACAAAAAATTACAATAAATATAACATAATAAATATAACAATAAAATCCAATAAAACTAACCACATGTCTCCGTCATTAAGCTGTCGAGAGTTTGGTTCTCCGGCGTGACCATAGTGCAGGACTGAGGCATTCTCACCACTGTTATTCAGCCAAATAATTGCCATTACTACCGATATTATTAGAGAAAATACGAACAACGATAACATCTTAAATTACTACAATTAATTCTGTTACTATTAACAAACTTAATTCACACTGTCATATGACACAGAAATTGACAAAAAAATCTCAGAAAAAATGAAATTTACTACAGTGTAATTTACTAAACTATAGAAAAAATCATCCAAAAATATAGAAAATGGAATGTACACTATGAGTAAAAAACAGCTGTGCAGACTTTTTGTCCATATCTTTGCTAAATATTGACCAATTCTTACAATTTCTTCACTGCTTCATTCGGCAGTAAATTTACAATAAAGTGGCCATTATAAAGATCCCACCTGTGTGGGTGTTTTTTGACTCACACAGTCACACTGTATACATAGCAGAAATACGGCTTTGCTGTAAGCTTACTTTGTCAGTTATTATTATTATTATTATTAATACAGCACAGACAAAGCTGCATACGTGGCACAGATGCATGTGTAGCAGACATGACGCATTCCACCGTGACAGTAGCAGTACTGCAAGAATATGCTACAACCACACAGCATTGACTACTGCAACTCACTGCACAATATATCAAACATTAACACTACAGCCTGTGCTTTTAGCTACCAACCGACTACCAGCAGCTGAAAAATCTCAGTAAACCACTGTGTTATGTAGCTGATATTTACCCACAATCCTTAGAATATATGCACATGCAAACATTCTAATCAGCATTTTTCTTTTTCCACCCTCACAGCATTCAACAGCCTGCTGGATGACGTCGCTAACTCTGATAGTCTTGCATATTTAAACAAACATATAAAAACCTATCTTTATCACTGCATTTATGCAACTTCTCATGTACATGTAATGTCCTGCCAAGTACTGTTGAAACTACAGAATTGCAAAACTATACAGAGTTTATTTGTGTTATACTGTACATCTGAAGTGATATTTTTGCCAGTTGGATGCCCTTCTTATATCCAACAAACATTGTCAAAGCACTAAAAGCAACAGTAACAAGCAGTGATAATTTTAGCATATACTTATTCGACAATAGATGAAAGCAGCCCCGACGAACCGTAAACGTACCTGTTTCTATGCAGCAGAGTAACTAAGTCACGTGAATAAAATGTAGGGCTGTTCCTAAATGGTTGCAAATCAACATCACATCATGTGATGTTGATTTGCAACCATTTAGGAACAGCCCTACATCCCATTTTTAGACTATAGATTCACGCATGAGTCAAATACACTAAGACAGTTATGAAAGTGAAACTGTATAGGTGGAAAGCAACCTTTCAGCCTGATACTCATAGATTCCTGGCTTAACGGACGTCATCACCTACAACAAACGAGAAACTCATGGAACTGCAGACTTAATACAGAAACAGCAAGTTAGTTGAAAGGGCATCTGAACTTCGAAAAAATCCCACTTGGAAATTCTTGGATGTTCCCTTCCGGAGAACCTGGACCAACTCCAGACCAACTCACTCAGCCAGTCAGAATCTTTTATTGCATTCCTTCCGGTACTGCTAATTACAGTATACATTCCTTCAGTTTTTCATGCCTACAATTTTGATCGAATTAGCCGCCGAAATCAGGGA
>Ga0056123_1000171_pt1 | contig 13517 bp, 12 predicted proteins | sample WorMetHEROISLAND_3_FD_71122 | JGI IMG/M metagenome (GOLD analysis project Ga0056123, IMG submission 71122) | Marine gutless worms symbiont microbial communities from Max Planck institute for Marine Microbiology, Germany - Olavius sp. 3 HERON ISLAND ...
AACGGCCGTGTCGAGGCGTTCAATTCGCTCATCCAGGCCGCTAAAGCCAAGGCCCGCAGCTACGGGACCACCAGGCATCTGATTACCATCGTCTGCCTTGTGGCGGGTAAGTTGACCCAGCTGCCGACTTCCCCGTTCGTTGTCAAGTCGGGGCTTCCCATCACGGCTTGAGTCAGGTCGCTATGACCCGCTACACACCAAACGCAAGAGAGCCTCTTTTTTTCATGGTTATGAATTCTATTTGGAGCCCATCCCATCCCGTCGATTGTCTTCTTATCTTCCACTTTGCAGCTTCCTTCTTGTTGACGTCGTTCAAATCTCCTTTTTCCAGCTTATTTTCACCCGATGTGTCATCGAAAACATCATATTTTTTGACCAAATCTGTGTCCGTAAGATAACCATCCTCGTCGACACAGCTTTTCTTCTGAACACAGGGTTCAACGATATTTCCAATATCCTTATAGCTGGAAGTCTCGGGACCACATACATCAGCCTGATGACCCGCTATTTTCTGTGATATATCGACAATTTCCTCATCATTTTCGCCGAGTCTTCTCTCGATTTCCTGAGCTTTAGCCTCCCTCTCTTCGCTTCTCGAACCTATGAGAACCGTTGCGCACCCGGCGATGACGACACCACCATGGGCCGTTGCGTCACCCAACCTCGCGGCAGGTTTACCACCGATCAAAACCGTCGGTGCGCCGGTAGGAATGGTATCCGGCGGGCCGATGCAAGTCGCCTTGTCGCCGACCCGCGCGGCGCGGCATACCGCCGATCAATACGGTCGGACAACCTTCCAGGAGGGGTCCACCGACATGCGGCTTCGGTCCGGACTCCACCATGGGACAGGTGTGCATATCACCGACTCGGGCGGCTGGCTGTGACATTGGACTCTCGCCGGATCAAGGGGACCTTTGAAAACGCTGAAAATGCTGTCCAGGCATTTTCAGCGGACGCGAAGCGAAAATGCGATTTTCGCTTCGCTCCTACCTTGCAAGCACTTGCATGCTTGAAAGCTGGCGGGGCAAAAAAGCCTCTTACACGCGATCAGAACTGCTCCTCCTCTGTAGAGCCGGTCAGGGCCGTGACCGAGGAGGTGCCGCCCTGGATGGTGGTAGTGACATCGTCGAAGTAACCCGCACCCACTTCCTGCTGGTGAGAGACGAAGGTGTAACCGCGATCGCGGGCGGCGAACTCCGGCTCCTGGACCTTCTCGACATAGTGCTTCATGCCCTCGCCGCGGGCATAGTCGTAGGACAAATCGAACATGTTGAACCACATGTTGTGGATACCGGCGAGGGTGATGAACTGGTACTTGTAGCCCATGTCGGAAAGTGCATCCTGGAACTTGGCGATGGTCGCATCGTCCAGATTCTTCTTCCAGTTGAAGGACGGCGAACAGTTGTAGGCCAAGAGCTTATTGGGGTTCTTCTCTAACACCGCGGTGGCGAACTCGCGGGCGAAGCCGAGGTCCGGGGTACCGGTCTCGCACCACACCAGATCCGCATAGGGGGCGTAAGCCACACCACGGCTGATGGCCTGATCCAGCCCGTTACGGACCCGATAGAAGCCTTCGCTGGTCCGCTCGCCGGTGAGGAAGGGCTTGTCATTGTCGTCCATGTCGTTGGTCAACAGGTTGGCCGCCTCGGAGTCGGTACGGGCCAGCACCAAGGTCGGCACGCTACAGACATCCGCGGCCAGACGCGCGGCGATCAGCTTCTCCACCGCCTCCCGGGTAGGGACCAGCACCTTTCCACCCATGTGACCGCACTTTTTCACCGCGGCAAGCTGATCCTCGTAATGCACCCCGGCGGCACCGGTGGCGATCAGGTTCTTCATCAGCTCGAAAGCATTGAGCACCCCTCCGAATCCGGCCTCCGCGTCCGCCACGATGGGCAGAAAATAATCCACGTAGTCCATGTTGCCAGGCTCGATGGCACGCGACCATTGGATCTCATCCGCCCGTTTGAAGGCATTGTTGATGCGCCGCACCATGGTGGGCACCGAGTCATAGGCATACAGGGACTGGTCCGGATACATGGTCTCGGAGGTGTTGCCGTCGGCTGCTACCTGCCACCCGGACAGATAGATAGCCTCGATACCGGCCTTGGCCTGCTGCATGGCCTGACCGGCCGTGATAGCTCCCATGCAGTTCACATAACCCTTCTTGGCACTTCCGCGGACCAGGTCCCACAGCTTTTCGGCCCCACGTCGGGCATAGGTATACTCGGGTTGGACGGAGCCGCGGAGGCGGACTACATCCGCGGCGGAATATCCGCGCACGACATCGGTCCAGCGGGAGTTCTCGGACCAATCTTTTTCGAGGGTCTTGATCTGTTCATCTCGGGTCATGTCGAGTTCCTCAATAGGGTAATGCGGTATGGAATGGGATTCGAAGGGAGTGGCCGTGGGGCCATGAAAAACAACCACCTAAGCAACCGTCGGCCGTTCGCGAGGTCCCCCAGGGGGTTCGGATCGGAGTGGAACTTCTCATTGTGGTGTGGGTATCCCCATCAGACATCCGCGGTCCGCCGAACCTCCGTCATTTGATACAACCCTCCGAAGAAGGTCCGCTTCTCCAGCTCCAGACCCGGGAAATCCTCCGGCAGCCAAGTCGCAATCTCGTCGCGCCAGAGATCAAGCGCAAAGGGCTCGAGCAACCGCAGCACCGGGGCCATGATCAGGCGCAGGGGATTCGCTAAATGGGGACGGTGGTAGTCCACCAGCAGGATTCGCCCACCCGGCTTGGTCACCCGCAAGGCCTCCGCCAAAGTCCGCTTGCGCGTCTCCAACGGCTGCTCGTGGAGGAGAAAAAAGACCAATACCTGATCGTAATGGTCATCCGGTGCCTCGAGCTCCGCCGAGTCGCTGAGGATGAGGGTCGCTGTAGGCATCGGGCCCAGCTTGCGTGCCAGATTTTCGAGCTGAACGGGCAGAATATCCACCACATCCAAGCGGGCATCGCCATCCATGCGATCCACCAGGCGTTGCGTAAGATCCCCGTAGACGCAGGCCACTTGAAGCGTGCGACCACCGATCGGATTGCCCAAAGCTTCCAGGGCGAAATCTCGCAAGCGCTCGAAATTGCCCCACAGGATGAGGTTGACGAGCCACTGGCGTTCGAATATGCGCACCGCATTCGGATGCACATAGGCCCACCAGTAATAGCGCTCCAAATAGGAGGGAACGGGTTGGGGGAGGGTTTCTTCGGTAGCTCTCGCGGTGATATCCAAAACCTGTGGCTCCTCTGGTGTTCTCGTTCTTTATAGGTGATATCGCGTATTTCAACGCAAGTTGTTTAAAATCCTTGCAGTTTACCTATAATGACAACGAGAATCCATCCTAGAGTTTTTTCTTTCAGGACAAAGGCCTATCGGCAAGTTTTGATTGATACTGCCAGCTCCCATACCGATAACATGTGGGCCGGAAAAGGCTATGAATTCGCAATATCTGTTAGAACTTGGCGCTAGGAACTCTCACGGAAAGAAGCCACGGAAGGCTGCCCTCGAAAATTCGGTGTTGCTCGATACGGAGTGTTTTCGCAATTGGCCATCAAGGAAGCATAAAGGGCACCTCGAGGTGCCCTTATCCGCCCCTCCACAGGGCATCATAAAGCCCGCTGGAACGGATTACTGGACGGACAATAGTCGCTCGCAATCGCTCCTCGGTGGCGAAGATCCGCACCCCCTGTCGGGCGCGGGTGATGCCCGTATAGAGCAGCTCCCGAGTGAGCACCCGGCTCTCGGTCTCGGGCAGTACCAGAAACACCTCGTCGAACTCGGAGCCCTGGCTCTTGTGGACCGTCATGGCATAGACGGTCTCATGGGGTGGCAGTCGTGACGGCAAGACGCGCCGGACCCCCTCGGCCATGGGAAAAAATACCCGTAGGGCACCGTCGCTCCGGGGATCGGCCAGGACCAGGCCCAAGTCTCCGTTATAGAGCCCCAGGGCATGATCGTTGGCGGTGAGCATGACCGGCCGACCGGCGTAGAACTCGCCATCCCACCGAATCAGACCCATGGCCTCCAGGGCATGCGCCAAGCGTTCGTTCATACGCTCGACCCCCTGTGGCCCCGAACGCAGGGCGCATAGGACCCGGATCCAACCCAGTGCCGCCAGTGCCGCTCGGGGGTCCGGGACCGCCAATAACCGTTGCCAGATAGGCACCAATCGCGGCGCGATCCGCTCGGCCAGGCCCCGTGCCCGCGGCGCCTCCAGCCCCACATCCGGATAGCAGTCGTCAGCCAGAATCCCCAGGGCTGCATCCGCATCTCCCCGATTCACGGCCCAAGCTAAAGCACCGATGCCACTGTCCCGGCCGAAGCGCCAGTTAGTGCACAGCTCGACGACCCGGTCCCCCAATTCGGGGCCGGGCCTAGCAGCGGGCTCCAGCCGGTCACCGGAAACCGCCGCGATCTCCGCGCACAGCTCCGGCGAATAGCCCGATACCCGCCCCCGCCCACAGAGGTCCCCGAGCACCCGACCCGCCTCCACCGAGGCCAGCTGATCCTTATCTCCCAGCAGGATCAGACGGGCACGGTCTGGCAGCGCGGCCAATAGGCGGGCCATCAAGGGTAAATCCACCATGGAAGTCTCGTCCACGACCAAGACATCCAGGTCCAGGGGCCGGTCCGGACCATGGCGGGGGTTGGCGCGTTCGGGCCGATAGCCGAGTAGTCGATGCAGAGTAACGGCGGTCTCGGGGATGCGCTCCGCGATCGGGTCCGGGAAGGGCAGGTCCGCTTTGGCGGCACTCAGAGACTCCGCCAGCCGAGCCACCGCCTTGCCGGTAGGAGCGGCCAGGGCCATGCGCAGGGGGACATCCGCCGCCTGCTCCAACAGCAGGGCCAGAATCGAGGTCACGGTATGGGTCTTGCCCGTGCCCGGCCCGCCGGAGATCAGGCACACCCGGCGCAGCACGGCCACCGCGGCGGCCACCCGCTGCCAGTCGATGCCATGATCGCCGGGGAACAGCCACCCCAGCCCCGTCCGCAACCGACCGCGGTCTACCGCCGGAGCTGGGGATCGGACGCGGGCGAGCAGAGCCGTCGCCACCTGCTGCTCGAACCACCAGTAGCGCCCCAAATACAACCGGCCGTGCCAGTCCAGGATCAATGGCGCGCGCTCGCCGGGGCCACCGACCGGGTCGCAAGCACGCAGGGCCTCGCACCAGGTCTCCGCGGTGGGTATCCGCGGCCCATCCGCGACTCCGACGTCACCGATCAGGGGTAGATCCCGACAGTGGTGCAGGTCCAGGCAAACATCCCCCTCCCCCACCCGGTGACTGGCCAGGGCCGCAGCCAACAGCAGCTCCGGAGCATCGCCACCGGCCAGATGCTCCAGCCGACGCGCGAAATGGAAATCCACCGCCCGCAGCGCCCCTCGATCCACCGCTCGGCGAAGAAGCTCCTCCATCGGCCCCTTACTCATCGGGGCGACCGAGTGATAAGCACATCTTGAACAGGTGCCCGTACCGGGCCGAGACACCCGATCATTCTGCAAGCACGTCAGTGCTCGAAGAATGGGAGCCAAGTGAAATGTTTTCGCATCGAGACTTGAAACATTCCAAGGAAGGAATTTCTCAAGGTCCCCTCGAGATTCCCTGAAAATGATGCGTGAATCCGCATCGGTCTTCTGCCATCAGGTATTTTCCGATCCCTTGGCTGGGTTAATCAGGCTCCGGATCTGCGCCAACAGATCGCCGGCCAACAGTCCCCGCTCACCGTCCGCGGCCGCCGCGTCGCCGGCGGTGGCATGCAGGCAGACACCGGCGCAGGCGGCGTCTTCGGGGCCCAGGCCCTGAGCGAACAAAGCAGCGATCAGGCCGGTCAACACATCACCGGTCCCGGCGGTTGCCATCCCCGGATTACCGCCGTTGCAGACACCGGGCGGTTTGTGGGAGCCGCTCAGCACCAAGGTCCCGGCACCTTTCAGGACTACGACACCGCCGAAACGGTCTTGCAGGCGGCGGATACTGCCGAAACGATCGGCCTGGATCGCACTCGGCTCGGTGCCGAGCAGACGCGCGGCCTCGCCCGGATGGGGCGTAAGTATCCAGTTGTCTCGGAACAGGGGGGCGACGGCCAAAAGGTTGAGGGCATCCGCGTCCACCACCAGGGGAAGTCGCGTGGCCAGGACCCGATCCAGCAGACCCTTGCCCCAGGGGCCCTGACCAAGTCCGGGTCCGATGGCGATGACCTTGGCCTTTTCGAGCACGGGCTCCAGCTGCTCCGGCCCGGCGACCCCCGGACACATGAGTTCGAGCCGGGTCAGATTGAGATAGGCGGCGTGCTCGGGGTGGGTGGCGATGGTGACCAGGCCGGAACCGGCGCGCAGGGCACCCTCACCCGCTAGCCGTGCAGCCCCCGAGTAGCCGGGTGCCCCTCCGACCACCAGCACATGGCCGAAGTGGCCTTTATTGGCGGATCGGGGCCGGCGTGGGAGAAGCCCCCGGTATGTGGCCCAATCGAGCCGGCAGGCGGAGAGGATCTGCCGGGCATAGACCGTGGCCGGGACCTGGAGGGCATCGAAGTGGATCGCCCCACAACAATCAGGCCCGAAGCCGGTGAAGAGGCCTTGCTTGAGCCCAATGAAGCTGATGGTGGCCTGGGCCCGCACCGCCGTACCCATTATCCGCCCCAGATCCGAGTGCAGACCGGACGGGATGTCGATGGCAAACACTTGGGCCGGGTGGGCGTTGATAGCGTCGATCGCCTGGGCCCAGGCGCCGGTCACTTCCCGTTCCAGACCGGTGCCCAAAATGGCATCGACGATCAGCTCCGTAGATCCGGGTAGACCCTGAAAGGGTTCGATACGTCCTCCCGCCTCCTGGAGCCGGGTCGCCATGGTCAAGGCATCTCCGGACAGTCGTTGTGGATCCCCGAGCCGGAAGACCCGCACCGCTAGGCCCTCGCTGAGGGCGTAACGGGCCACTACATAGCCATCGCCACCATTGTTGCCGATGCCGCAGACGATGGAGAGGTCCCGCGCCTGTGGCCAACGTTGCCGCAGCAACCTATAGGCGGCATGACCCGCACGCTCCATGAGCTCGGCGCCGGGGATACCCTGATCCTCAATGGCAATCCGGTCGAACTCGCGTACCTGTTCGGCACGGTAGAGGGCATGGGGCAGACAATCGGAATCCGGGATAAGACGAAGCATCCGTGGTCTCCTACTCGAGGATCGGAAATCTAAGAGACTGCCTTTTTAGACAGTCTCTCACCCGGACCGGCCGAAAGGCGGTGTAAAATAAGCGGTCGGTAACGCCCATCCGAGGAGCTGGCGCGGATGAAGCCCACCAACCAGGCCAAAGCGGCAGCGAGCCCACCCAGCCCGGTTACGGCACTCAGTACCTCCGTGTACACCGGGGCTATGAGCCCGGCAATCAAGGCACCCGCAACCGCCCCGCCGACCAGTGCCGCCAAAGGCATCAGATAGGCGAGGACCGCAGCCTCCAGCAAAGCACTCTCCGGCAACCCGATAATAACCCGCTCGCCGGGTTTGGCCCCGATCGGATTATGGGCCTGTAACGACAACCGTTTGGGGCCCAAGTAGCGGGCCAGCAACGAGGTACCGCAGGCGCCGTCGACAGCACACCCGCCGCAGGTGCTGTGGGGCTGTCCCTCCACCTCGGCCAGATCGCCCTGCACCGAGACCACCAGGCCAGTCTCCTCGATCATCATGGCTCCTCGACCGATACGGGCTGGACACCAGCCAGTACCAACGCCGCTGTCTTCAAGGGCACCTCACCGATCACCGTCACCTGATGACCAAACATCCGTTTGCCGGTGGCATGAATGGCACCGATCCGGGTATCGCCCTCCAGGCCCTCCTGCGGATCGCTCTCGGCATAGACGGAGATCGATGCCAAGCCGTCCGAAAGCACGAAATGATCGACCGGCTGCCCATCGGTCGCACGCCAATCGTCATGCATTACCAGGACAACGCCGGAAGGCAGAGCATCGAACTGCCAAGGTAGGCAGTCGGGAGCCGGATGCCGGCTCCCGGACCGACGTAACTGCGGCACCACTCCAGCCGCCGGTGTCGGATCCCGCACTGGCAGCAGGTCCAGGGAAACGAACATGATCTGCTCGATAGGATCGATTCCTTAGCTCTATGAGATCGGACTTGAGTGGTAACCCGGTCTCCCGATCCAGGTAAAACCGGTAGCCATAGCGCAGACGATCCCGCGGTACGACACCCACCACGGTGGTGTCCCGACCCGCCACCCGGACATCGCCCAAGGAATGGATCTCATAATGATTCCGCAGTGTCTCCAGGTCCAGCATTCCTCCGAAAGCCCATCCTTCCCGATATCACGACCCGGCACTGAAATAGGCCGGGAGCCGGACAGATTACAGGTCACACCACGCTTCCCCCGGGTCAGAGTACGCGGTGGCCCATAGAGAGACCAGACGCTCCCAGACCTGTCCGTCCTCGACCCGATGCACTACCTGCAGCGATTCGAGCCGGTTATCGTGCAGATAGACGACCGTGCCTTCATAGCTCAGGGAACGTAGCGCAGCGGCCATCCGCGCCAATCGTTCGCCCGGCTCCAGGTCTGCGGCAGATGCCTGGACGAGCCAGACCAGCGCAAACAGCAGGAAATGCAGTTGCCGTCCCCTCATGGGGCCGACCGGAAACCGAACGGAAAGCCGCGCCGGTCTATTCAAGGCACTCACCTGTAGAGCACCTTGAGAAATCGGTGAAGCTTGGGTACCTCGAGAAATTCAAAGTGTCCGTGCAGGATCGGGATGATGCTTCCCCGCCGGCTTTCAAGCACGTCAGTGCCTGAAAGCCGGGGGCAAAGCGAAATATTCTCGCTTTGCGACATGAAAAATTCCGAAGACGGAATTTTTCATGATTCCTGCTTAACTCGTAATGGTGGGTTTCCCGCCGAATCCCTATTTTTCTTCGATGAAACAATTGCACGATCACTCTGCCGTATCTAGGGATACCTCGAAAAATTCAAGGTGCCCATACAGGGCAAGGATGCCCCGCCAGCTTTCAAACACATAAATGCTTGAAAACCGGGAACGAAGCGAAACCCGCGTTTTCGCTTCGCCACTTGAAAAATTCCATGCTTGGAATTTTCAGCAATGTTATTACTTTGTTGTTCTCAGGATTCGATAGAGAGATGCCCTTACATCCATCCCTCACTCCCGAGGAGAAAAATCAAGGAAGGAGCGATCGAAAACAATGCCACATTCGATTGCGATCGCTTGAAGGAGACCTTTGAAAAATTCCAAAAACGGAATTTTTCAAAGGTCTCCATTAGTGACGCGCCGCATAGCCAACAGGGTCGCATAAGGCAGGACGCCGAAACGCGGATGATGAAACCGGTCATATGGGATACCGGCGCTCGGACCTGATGATTGACGAGAAATCGGTCCAGCCTGCTCTCCAAGTCCGGCGCCTCGACCAACCAACGCTTGGCGGACTCGGCAAGGCGGAATTACTCCGGCGTCAAGGTGGAGGCCTGATGCTTCGGGGTGGTCCCGGCGTTGGGCTGGAGCTCGAAGAGCTGAGGCACGGCAAAGAGAACGGCAAAGACGGCTCTGGCCACCAAGATGGCAGCAGCCAGGGGAAAGAGTGGGAAGACCCGGCCGGGGCGTGCTGCCGACATCCAGGGGGGAAACTGCCGGCTCGGCGGTGACCCATTCCCGGACCCGGGTCCAGATGGGACGATACTCGGAATGCACAGGTTCCGACCGTAAGGCGGAACCGATCAGATGGTAACGCTCCCAAACCCCGATCAAATGCTCGTTCGAGGCCAACATGGACAGGGTCGTGGATACCGAAGCCGAACCGGTTTCACCATCCGCCAGGGTCGAGATATGCCGGCGTTGTTGCTCACTCATAAAGCTATGCCGAAACACTTTCGGGTAACTTGAAAAATTCACGATACCCTGAATTTCCGGTGGTAATCAACATGGAGTGTTCCCGCAATCACCCACCAAGCTAAGGAAATCGTAACCACTCAGGTACAAGACATTGTACTCTAGCGGCCCACAATCCTGAGATATTGTTCTTTCATCATAGTACAAACTCATGAAAATATTGTATTTCCCGGCGATCACCCGCCCAATGAATCGTAGCTTTCCATTTTTCGACGAAGGGGTGCCCGAATAGTTGGAAAAGATCAAGAATTAAAGGTTCGACAGGAAGTTCACCACTACAAATGAGTACCACCGAACTTTATCAAGGTCCCTTTTCATGGGTCGAGCAAGGGTTGCAGACGCTTATCGATGGCCTCGCGGGCCCGAAAGATGCGGGAACGCACGGTGCCGACCGGACAAGACATGGCGTTCGCGATCCCCGCGTAGCTCAGGCCTTCGAGTTCGCGCAGCATGATCGCCGTCCGCAAGTCCTCCGGTAGCTCGTCAAAGGCTTCTTGCACCGTGCTCGCGATCTCCAGACTCAACAGATAACGCTCCGGGGTACCCAACTCACGCAGGTACCTCCCCAGATCCATCTGCTCGGCCACCTCCACATCCACATCGTCTCCGGGAGGACGGCGCCTCTGAGCGACCAGACGATTCTTCGCCGTATTGATCGCAATGCGGTACAGCCAGGTATAGAAGGCGCTCTCGCCGCGGAATCCGGACAGTGCTCGATAGGCCTTCAGAAAGGCATCCTGGGCGACGTCCATGACCTCAAAGGGATCCCGGATATACCGGGAGACCAGGTTCGCAACCTTTTGCTGATACTTGATGACCAATAGATCGAATGCGGACCTATCACCTGCCCGCACCCTGGCTACCAGCTCTTGATCGGACTGCTGATCAAACATGGGCTCGGCGTTCGCGGGACAGCACCCCGAAATACGATGGCATTGATAGCCCCCCGCGACGAAAGTTCTTGGCCGTGGTCACAGTGGCCACCCACCGGATACCCCGCAAACACCGAGACACCCGAAAACGAAGGGCACCTTGAGAAGCTCAAGGTGCCCATGGGGGCAGGAATGCCCCGCCCGCTTTCAAGCACACAAGTGCTTGAAAGCTGGGAGCAAGGCGAAATGTTTTCACTTTGCGACTCGCAAAATTCCAAAGACGGAATTTTTCAAGGCCCCCCTGAAGCAATCGGTATCCGAACCGGTATCGGGTTCAGTTTATAGTTGTCGCGGCGGCTTTGCATCTGTGCATGCGGATTCCGGGCACCTTGAAAAATGCAAGGTACCCCTACGAGACAAGGAGGTGCCGTCAGCGCTCAATCTCGTAAGAACTTGAAAAATAGCATGAAATAAAAACAGCAACTCGACTTGGCGAGCTGAAAAATTCTAAATTAAGGAATTCTTCAAGGTCCCCGAAAATCCACGGGTGACGGGTAAACACCACGACTATGAGTAACCCCCTTCGCTACGACGTCCTGATCCTCGGCAGCGGTGCGGCCGGGCTCAGCCTAGCCTTGAAGCTGCACCCGGACATCGCCATCGCGGTGATCGCCAAGTGTGCGCTCCACGAAGGCAACACCTACTACGCCCAAGGCGGAATCTCCGCCGTGCTGGATCCTCGCGACTCGGTGGACTCCCACATCCGGGATACCCTCAGGGCCGGCGATGCACTCTGCGATCCCAAAGTCGTGCGCCTGGTAGTGGAGCAGGGGCCACGGGAGATCCACTGGTTGCTCCGGCAGGGCGTGTACTTCACCCGCGACCACTTGGGGCAGGACCAAGGCAGCTATCACCTGACCCGAGAGGGAGGACACAGCCACCGTCGCGTCATCCACACAGCGGATGCCACCGGTAAAGAAATCGCCAACACACTGAACGACCGTATCCGCGAGCGCGGTAACATCCGAATCTACGAGGGCCACAACGCCGTAGACCTGATCGTCACCCGCAAAATCGGGCCCGGGGACAACCGTTGTATCGGCGCCTACGTGCTCGATCGACGCTCGGGACAGGTCATCACCCTCACCGCCCGCTGCATAGTCCTGGCAACTGGCGGTGCCAGCAAGGTCTACCTCTACACCAGCAATCCCGACGTGACCACCGGCGATGGCATCGCCATGGCCTGGCGTGCCGGCTGTCGGGTCGCCAACATGGAATTCATGCAATTCCACCCCACCTGCCTCTACCACCCCGAGGCTAAATCCTTCCTCATCAGTGAGGCCCTGCGCGGTGAAGGGGCGCGCCTGCTATTGCCCAATGGAGAGCGCTTTATGCCCCGATTCGACGAGCGGGCGGAGCTGGCCCCGCGGGACATCGTTGCCCGCGCCATCGACCACGAGATGAAGCGTCTCGGCAGCGAGTGCCTCTATCTGGATATCTCCCACCGGCCCGGCGAATTCATCGAGCAGCACTTCCCCACGATCCGCGAGCGCTGCCTGGAGCTCGGCGTGGACATCACCCGCGAGCCCATACCCGTAGTCCCCGCCGCCCACTACACCTGCGGCGGTATCCTGGTAGACCGACAGGCCCGCACCGACATACCCGGCCTCTATGCCATCGGCGAATCCGCCTGCACGGGACTCCATGGGGCTAACCGCATGGCCAGCAACTCCCTCCTGGAATGTCTGGTTTACAGCGACCTGGCAGCACGGGACATCACGCAGCACATGGCGCGGTCGACCGCCCTCCCGGAGGCACCGCCCTGGGACGAGAGCCGGGTCACGGAGCCCGACGAGGAAATCGTGGTCGCCCACAACTGGGAAGAGCTACGTCACTTCATGTGGGACTATGTCGGCATCGTTCGCACCAACAAGCGCTTGCGGCGGGCGAAACGCCGAGTAGACCTGCTGCGTCAGGAAATCATCGAGTACTACGGCAACTTCCGTGTCGGCAACGACCTGTTGGAGCTACGCAACCTGGTCGAGGTGGCCGACCTGATCGTCCGCTCCGCACAAAGCCGGTGCGAGAGCCGCGGCTTGCACTACAACCTCGATTTCCCCGACAAAGACGCCTCCCAACGCACACCGACGATCCTCATTCCCGACAACTACCGTCCACGGCAGGAAAGCTAGCGGACCACTCCATGGGCACATCGCCTTCAAGGCATCCATCATTCGTTCGCTTCGACCGATACCCTTGCGCTATCAACCCAAAGCACAGATGTCCCCTTTTAACCCAAGCAGAAATGTCCCTTTCGAGTGCGAGGGTTACCGCTGTGAGGTCCGATCCACAGTGATTCCGGCTGAGCGATTCCAGGGATGGTCTGGGGCAGGCTTATAGGCGGGTCTGGCTTGTTATTCGACCTGGGCGAACTCAACGCTGTGGAGGAGACTTTTCTCGTCTTGCAAGGGGATTGGTGCCGGTCTTTCGGCCAAGAGAACCCACCCCTCGGTAGGCGGCGCGCTGTCGCGCAGCAAACAAGTGGCAAGTGGCAAGTATAGAGGGGTCGCGGGGAACCGAGGCCATTCAGACACTGGTGTGCTCGCACCCGCCTAAGCGTCAAATTCCGCCAGATTATAGACTCTCTTTTTGAACAGGGTCGGCTGTTTGTTGGTACCAGTTTTTCATCGCCTGAAGGGGGAGAAATATGGCCCAATGCCTTCTGCGAGATGTGCTGATTATAGAC
>Ga0056123_1000172_pt1 | contig 13466 bp, 12 predicted proteins | sample WorMetHEROISLAND_3_FD_71122 | JGI IMG/M metagenome (GOLD analysis project Ga0056123, IMG submission 71122) | Marine gutless worms symbiont microbial communities from Max Planck institute for Marine Microbiology, Germany - Olavius sp. 3 HERON ISLAND ...
ACGTGTTGTATTTATAATATAATACCTAACACAGCATCAACTTTTTGGCAAGAGCTTTTATCACTTATGTTCAACTTTTTCAGATAATTATGCCGTTTTGACTTTTTACAGGTGCATCAAATAATGACTTCGAAACAGCCAAATGCCACACCTCTTTTTGAATGCACCTGCTGTGGCGAATGCTGCCAAGGTTATGGCGGTACGATGATCAGGGATGTCGATATCGTAAAGATCGCCCGGTTTGTGGATTTGAACCGCCATCTGTTTTTAAAAAAGTACTGTGTAAAATCCTCTAACGGCTGGATGGTCGCTCAAAGAGAAGATGGTTATTGCCATTTTGCGAAAGATACGCACTGCAGCATCCATCCGGTAAAGCCCCGTATTTGCCGCGCATGGCCGTTTCTTGAAAGTGTGCTTGCCGATTTTTCCAATTGGAGGGCCATGGCCTCGGTCTGTCCGGGAATTAACAAACAGGCCGATCCCTGTAAGGTTAGAGCCGTTGTAAAGGCGCAGATCGCCGCAGACGAAAAAGCTGAAAAATAACAACACCTATTTGGATGGCGGATTGGTAAGAAGCTGTGCATATCCAGTCGATGCCGTTTGCCGGCCGTCCATGTTTCAATACACTCGCGGAGGGAAGGGAGAGCAATGGCCACCCACGCTTCAACAGACTTTCAAGGCAAAAGATCGCCGAAACCGGACCCCTTACCCTATCCCCCGGGGCGAGGGTGGCGTGTAGCGTCGGGCGAGGGCCAAACAAAAAAGCTACTGGTTATCGACAACTACGACTCGTTTACCTACAACCTTGTCCAACTGTTCCGGCGGTTTGACCTTGATATCACGGTCTTTCGCAGCGACCGGATTACTCTAAAAGAGGCGGTGCGGCTGGCGCCGGACTATCTGCTCATCAGTCCCGGGCCTAAAGATCCGGCCCATGCGGGATTGTCGATTCCGCTGATTGATGCCTTTTACCGCCGCATTCCCGTTTTGGGCGTCTGTCTGGGAATGCAGTGTATCAACGAACTCTTTGGCGGTAAAACTGTCCAGACCAATCTGCCCATGCATGGTAAAACCAGTGCCATTTTTCATGATCAAAGCGGCCTTTTTAAAGGGCTGCCATCGCCCCTGACCGCCGCCCGCTATCATTCGCTGGTTATCGAACCGGGTGCGGACACGTTACGCCGGTTAACCATCAACGCACGAACCGATGATGAGGTCATTATGGGCGTTTTTTACAACACCTATCCCTTGCACGGAGTACAGTTTCATCCGGAAAGTTTTTTAACAAAGTTTGGCGCTGAGATGGCGGCCAACTTTTTGCAACTGCATGCACCTGACAAAAAAGCGTCATGAACCCTTCTTTGCCGACAGATATTTTAATGAAAAGCGCTTGGCCGGACGAGATTGTGGCTGAGCCTCTGACCCTTGATGAACCGTTTGTGGATTTCGCCGCCCGGTTCGCCCATCTCCCCGGAACCGTGGTGCTGTTAAGCGGTGGGGATTCAGACAGCGCCCAATACCATATTTTGGCCCTTTTACCCTGGCTCACCTTTTCCGCCAAGGCCGACCGCATTAAATTAAAAAGCGTAGACTCCACACTCGCCCTGACCGCCAACCCCTTTTCCGTTCAAAAAGCGATCGTGGCGTCAGGGAAAAAAACATTCAATACTCTTCCCTCGGCGTCACCGGTCGCTTCAGGGCTTTTCGGCTACTGGGCTTACGATTTAAAGGATCACATCGAAGTACTGCCCAAAACCAGTGTTGATGATCTGCACTTGCCTGATCTGCTCCTTTTTGCGCCATCTGTCGTGGTGATCAAGGAGCGTCAAAGCGGCCGGGTAACCCGTTATCGCCACGCCGGTCATGGGGCCGCGGTTGATCATCTGGCCCAATTTGAGTGTCTGGCCCAGGCGCCGCCGCCAAAACCGGGGCTATTTTCCGGTGACACTTTCAGCCTCAAGGCCAATTTTACCCGCCCGGCCTACCAGCGTGCCGTGGATCGCATCAAAAATTATATCCGCGCGGGCGACGTTTACCAGGTCAATATGTCCCAGCGTTTTGATACCCGTTTTTCCGGCGACTCGTTTGCTCTCTTTTGCCATCTTTATCATCAAAACCCGGCGCCCTTTTTTGCTTTTATCAACGGCGGCAACCATAAAATCATATCCACTTCACCGGAGCGCTATCTCAAGCTGGAAAATTCAGTGGTGGAAGCCAGGCCCATCAAGGGAACCCACCCCCGCTGTGACAATCCTCAAAAAGACCGTGAATCCAAAACCGCGTTAGAGGTGTGCCCCAAAAACGATGCGGAACTGTCCATGATTGTCGATCTTTTGCGCAACGACATCGGCAAGGTGTGCCAAGCCAACAGTGTAAAGGTCAACGAACATAAAAAGGTTGAAGCGTATCGGAATGTGTATCACCTCGTTTCCATTATCAGCGGCATCCTTGAAACGGACTGTGATGCCACCGACCTGATACGCGCCACTTTTCCCGGCGGTTCGATTACCGGCTGCCCCAAGGTGCGGGCCATGGAAATTATCGACGAGCTGGAGAGTTGCCGCCGCCATATCTACACCGGCGCCATCGGCTATATCAGCTTTCACGACACACTGGACCTCTCCATCGCCATCCGCACGGCCACCATTGTAAAAAAGCACATCTATTTTAGCGTCGGCGGCGGGATTGTTTTTGATTCCGACCCTTCCAGCGAGTATGAAGAGACTTTGCATAAAGGCCACACCATCATGCAGGCCATGCAAGGATCCGACGTACAGGAAGATCAACGCGAGCGGGTCTGGCTGGGTGGCAAACTGGTGCCTGCCACCCATGCGGCGGTGCCGGCCACGGCCACCGGGTTTCAATACGGTGAGGGTTTTTTTGAAACGGTACGGGTGGTAAAGGGTGCCGTTCGTTTTTTAGATGAACATCTGCAGCGTCTACGCCAAAGCTGGGAGGCGTTTTTGGATGAGCCCTGGCCCGATTTGGACTGGGCCGGAATTATTGGTCAGGTAATCCGCGCCAACCGGCTGGATGATCAAATTGCTGCGGTTAAATTATTGGCCGCCAAAGGTAAAGAGACACCGCCCCATGCCGGTATGTCGCTTTTGGTGACGGCCAAGCCATATATTCACCGTTTGCAACAGCTCCAAACAACGGGTTTGGATGTGGGTGTTTACCCCCACCCGCGCCAGACGCCATTGGCGGATCATAAAACCATCAATTACCTTTACTATTATCAAGCCGGTAAGTGGGCCCGGGTCAACGGCTTTCATGAAGCGGTCATTCTAAACACCGACGGCACGGTTTCAGAAACCGATACAGCCAATGTTTTCATTATCGAGGGAAAGACGGTGGTGACGCCTGCTTCGGAACACGTTTTGCATGGCGTGATGCAAGCCCGGGTGCTTCAATGGCTTGAGCAAAATGGCTATTCGATTTCAACGCGCAAACTGACGCCAACACATTTACTCGCCGCCGATGCCGTCTGGCTGACCAATTCGCTCATGGGAACGGTGCCTGTTTTAACTATTGATGGGCAATCTGTGGCGGAGAATCAGATCTGGAAGCAAATCAGCGCTGATTTGTTGTGAAAGGTCGGCTCTCCTTTTTCAGATATCGAGAAGACCGCATTCAAATCCCCAAGCGATCACAATTCCAACCAAAAACCCGACGGCCAGATTGGTGGTCAAGGTGAGCGCCAATATCATCACCACTACAAAAAGGTCGGCACGCTGTTTAATGTCCACAATGGTTAGCGCCAATTGACTGCCCGCAAAGATCAGCAGCACCCCCAACAGCGTCAGGGGCAGCAATCGCGCCAGTGTCACAAGATGCGGGCCCAAAATAATCGCACAAATCACGAATAGCACGCCGATCATGATATTGGAGCCGGCCGTGCGTGCGCCAAACCGATAGTGGGCCGCCAAGCCTCCCGCACCATGGCACAGCGGCATGGCGCCCAAAAGCGCCGCCGCCACATTGGCCAGCCCCATGCTGATACAGGCCGCGCGGTTGGTTACACGTTGGGAATCTTCCTTAAAATAGGACTGTGACAAATCGGTATAGGCCATGACGGCATTTCCCAGGGTCATGGGAATTTGGGGAATCACCAGCACCACCAGGGCCGACGAAAGATCGGACAGTTTCGGCACACCAAAGGGCAGCCACTGGGGCAGAAAAAATCCGGGCCGAATCGACGCCAACGCTTCCCACCCGCTGCCCAAAAGACCCAGCAGGACACCTCCGCCGATCACCACCAACGCTGCGGGAAATTTGGCATTGTCAAGCAGTAAAAGTGTTACCACGCCGCCAGCAATCCCTAAAACGATCCCCAAGGGCGCCATCCCTACCATGACCCCATCCAGCGCAAAAACGTCTTCGCCGATGGCAAAGGTTCCCAAAATCATCTCAAGCCCTTTGACCACCAAAAGCGTTCCCACCGCCAACTGCACCCCCCGCACCACAGCAGGGGGCACCAGCTTGGCCAAATAGACTACCGCATTGGTCATGCCGACCACCAATAAGATACCACCCAGCAACAGCCCGGCCGCAGCAATCACCCCCGGTTCCAGCCCCATGGCCAAAGCATAGGCGGCCACCACTTTCATGGGTTGGACCGGCACGGGAATGCCAAAATAGAGCCCTGAAAGAAGATAGTAGAGACCCGCCACTGTAAAAATCGCGGTGGCGTCCAGCTTGTTGATAAAAACAAGCCCCAGGGCCAAAGGCAACAGCACACCGATATCGCCAAAAGAACCGGCCAGTTCCAGGCGGTCAAATCGCATTTTAGGATGCTCCATGGGCGACATGCTTGTGAATCCTTACAAAAACAGATAGGTTCATTTCGTTATAATGCACTCGCAAAAAGCAATATACATGGCTAATTAAAAGGCTCTTATAGACGGCGTTGCGGTTTTTCAGACGCGGGATGATAGAGGCAACCCCAACTCCGCAGATGAGTCTTTTTACGCCGCCATCATGTTATGTATTCCGGCGGGGCAATGCAACGCCAAATTCTTGGAGACAGTTTATGCAAACCATGACCATCCACAGCGCCAGGCGCCAATCGAGCATATTGATCGGTGAAACGCTGCAACATCTGTCCCACCATCTGTCCGACACCCGGGTGGCGATTATTACCGACGACATCGTGAAAAGAATTTACGGCGGCCAATTCCCCGATGCACCCGTCATCACCATTGGAACCGGCGAAAAGGTCAAAACCCTGGAGACTGCTCAGGCCATTTACCGTGAGATGATTGCCCGAGAGATGGACCGCACCTCTTTTTTGGTGGGCATCGGCGGCGGGATTGTTTGTGATATCACCGGCTTTGTTGCAGCCACCTATCTGCGGGGCGTTGCCTGCGGATATGTGGCCACCACTCTTTTGGCCCAAGTGGACGCCAGCGTGGGAGGCAAAACCGGGGTCAATATCGACGGCTACAAAAACATGGTGGGGGCGTTCAATCAGCCCGATTTTGTCATCTGCGACCCTGATCTATTGAAAACATTGCCGCTACGGGAAATCCGTTGCGGTTTGGGGGAAGTGGTCAAACATGCCGCCATTGCTGATGAGAAGATGTTTGCCTTTTTGGAAGATCATGGCCGGGCGCTGCTGGATTTGGAGCTTGATGCGGTTTCGCGGGTCGTCTCCGATTCCATCCGCATCAAAGCGGAGATCGTCAACCGCGACGAACTGGAAAAAGGCGAACGCCGCAAACTCAACTTTGGTCACACCTACGGCCACGCTGTGGAAAAGACCACCGCCCTGGCTCACGGTGAAGCGGTCAGTGTCGGAATGGTCTTTGCCTCTAAATTATCGGTGAAAAAAGGTCTCATGTCCCGGACAGAGTGCAACCGTTTAACCGCGTTGTTAAAAGCACTTGATATGCCCACCACGGTTGAGGTGTCGCCCGATGCGACTATCGACGCTCTTTTACGGGATAAAAAACGAGCCGGGGACACCGTTCATTTTGTGCTTCTGGAAAAGATTGGTCAGGCGGTGGTGGTGGAGATGGCCATTGATGAATTGGTTGGAGCGATTTCAAGGAATGAATAGCCCGAAATTATGCGGCAATATGAGACAAACAGTTCATATCGCCGCCTGGGGGCATGGCCAAGTAACTCACCATGACAGCTATAACGACCCAGCCTGCACGTCCCATGAAAGAGGCCCGGCTCACCGTTGGGTAAACATGAACCCTTACCTTCACCTTCACATAATGATACCGCAGCGGACCGGAAGCAACCTGAAGCTTGAGCCCCTTAAACGACGCACAATAACAGTTAGGTTGCGGTTGTCTTCCCGCCGCTGCCTTTTTTACCATTCCGTCGTTGTGCGGCACCCCTTCTTGAAAAGGTGGAGAGTGTAAGCTAAAGAATAGCCTTACGACGAATCAAAGACTGGATTTGGAAAATGGTTCGAAAGATACATATAACGCTTCTGGTGACGTTGATAACGGCTCTTTACGGTTGCGCGGTACGCCAGGCCGATGTGGATGGCGGGGCCGCCCAAACGCTCTTTTCCGCTTATCATGGGCCCCTCAACAGTTTGTCGGGTGTGCGGGGGGCGCAGTGCCCTATGTTTCCCTCCTGTTCGGAATATATGCGCCGGGCCATTTTAAAACACGGCGTAGTCAAGGGGTGGCTCATGGGCACGGAACGGCTGATGCGTTGCGGCCATGAAGACCTTCGCCAGTTGAAAACGGTGCGGATCAATGGTGCCATAAAAATCTATGACCCGCTGGATCACAACGATTTCTGGTGGTCGGAATCCTCCAAATCCCCGGCCCAGTTCAACCCTTTATGAATAATCCTGACCACGTTTATTCCAGATCAGTTTTGGCATAAAGGTACGACGGCTTTAACCGGATACGGGCGTTCCGGTAAAGGTCTTTAAAGGCACGGGACCCTTCGTTTTCAGGGTGGTGGGGCCATTTTGACAAACCCGATTTTTTCACGTTATAGTAAACAGGTATTACCCCTGTTATTGAATCATAGCGCCACCTGCAACGGAAAACGGTATGGCACCACCCGCAAAGAAAAAAGCAGCAAAAACAGCTAAATATGATGTGATTATTGTGGGCGGCGGCCCGGCCGGTTTGTTTGCCGCCTATTATTTGGCCGAAAACAGCTCCGCCAAGGTACTTTTGTTGGAAAAAGGGCGGGCCATTAAAAAACGCGACTGTCCCATCAGTGCAAAGCAGGATTGTATCAAGTGCAACCCTTGCAACATTTTGTGCGGCCTGGGCGGTGCGGGGCTTTTTTCAGACGGTAAACTCAATTTTATCCCCCGACTGGGCAAAACCGATTTGACCCAATTTATGCCCCACGCCGAGGCCCAGGTGCTGATTGATGAAACGGAAGCGATCTTTAACCGCTTTGGTATGGACGGCACCGTCTATCCCACGGATATGGAAACCGCCAAAGCGATTCGCAAACAAGCCAAACGGCATGGGATTGATCTGCTTATCATCAAGCAAAAACATTTGGGCAGCGATTGCTTGCCGGGCTACATCGGCCAAATGGCGGGGCATATTGAAAAAAAGGGGGTGGCGATTCATACCTCCGAGGCGGCCGAAGAGCTGTTGGTCACCAAAAAGGGTCGCATCAAAGGGCTGGTTTCCAATCGGGGCGCTTATCACGCCCCCTACGTAATTTTGGCGCCGGGCCGGGTGAGCGCCGATTGGATCGGCCGGATTGCCGAACAGCATGAACTGGGGATCAGCCAACGGGGAATTGAGGTAGGTGTCCGGGTGGAGGTACACAATGATATCATGCAGGAGCTGTGTGATATTATTTACGATCCCACTTTTTTTATCCAAACCGCCAAATATGACGACCAAACCCGCACCTTTTGCACCAACCGGGGAGGGTTTGTGGCCCTGGAAAATTATAAGCGTTTTGTCTGCGTCAACGGCCATGCCCTGATGCACGAAAAATCGGCCAACACCAATTTTGCCTTTCTATCCAAGGTGGTTTTAACCGAGCCGGTGACCGATAATCAGGCCTACGGCGAAGCCATCGGCAATCTGGCCACTTTGATCGGCGGCGGTCGGCCGATCCTGCAACGGTTCGGTGATTTAAAACGGGGCCGCCGCAGCACCTGGAACCGGGTCGGCAAAGGCTATATCGAACCCACCTTAAAAGATGTGGTGTGTGGTGATATCGCCATGGCGCTGCCCGAACGAATTTTAACCAATATTGTGGAAGGGCTGGAGAAACTTAACCAGGTGGTTCCCGGGACCTCCAACGATGAAACCCTGCTTTACGCCCCGGAAATTAAATTTTTCGCCACTCAGGTGGCAACCTCAAAGGAATTGGAAACCCGCATCAAGGGTCTTTATGTGGCCGGTGACGGCCCCGGCGTGGCGGGGAATATTGTTTCCGCAGCGGCTACGGGGCTGATTCCGGCCAAAACCATTGCCGCAACATTGCTGTAGAAAACGAAAAAAGGAGGAGTGCACTCATGGCCCGTTCACTGGAATTGATTCCCACGGATTTGCGCTGTATTTGTGATCCCAAATCGTTTGATTTTAAAAAAACATCGGAAATTGACCCGCTGGAAGTTGTCATCGGGCAGGAACGAGCCGTGCAGGCCATCGATTTTGGGCTCAACATGGAGGCCGCCGGGTACAACATTTTCATTACCGGACTGGAGGGAACGGGCAAATCAACCATTGTGCGTGATTTGGTGACCGCTTTCGCCAAAAAGCGGGAGACGCCGTCGGATTGGGTGATGGTCAACAACTTTGAGGATGAATTCTGCCCAAGACTGCTGCCGCTCCCCACAGGCGCTGCCGGCCGGTTCAAAAAGGAGATCAACAAGTTGATCAAGGGGCTGAGACAGGAACTGCCCCAGTCGCTATCCAGCAAAAAATATCAGAATAAAGTGAGCGAGCTGCAAAAGGCGTTTGCCGAGAAACAGCAGAGCATCTTTCAGGCGCTGGATGAGGAGGCGGCCAAAAAAGGGTTGATTATCAACAAAACCCAGCAGGGGTTTCAGACGATCCCCTTAAAAGACGGCAAACCCATGGAGCGGGAGGCCTTTGAGGCGCTGACCAAGGAAGAACAAAAGAAGATCGAAACCGATATTCGCGGGTTGCAAACCAAAATCGAGGGGGCGCTGCACACCATGGGTCAACTGCAGCTCGGCTTGCAAAGGGATGTGGACAACCTCATGGCCGGTGAAGCGCTTTTTGTGGTTAAAAGCCGGATTGAGGTGTTGAAAAAGCGGTATAAGGATCAGACCGGCATCATCACCTTTTTAGAGGAACTCCAGAATCATATTGTGGAGAACGTGGGCGACTTTTTGCCCAAACAGACCCAGGGCGGGGGGCAGGAAGAGGCCGGTTTCGGCCAATATGAGGTCAATGTGCTGGTGGACCGTAAGCGCAACAATGGCGCGCCGGTTATTTTTGAAACCAACCCCACCTTTCAAAACGTTTTCGGCTACATTGAAAAACGGGCCTACATGGGAACCCTCATGACCGACTTTACCATGGTGCAAGCCGGGTCGTTGCTGAGGGCCAACGGGGGGTATCTGATTATGGAGCTCGAAGCGGTGCTGCGCCAGCCCATGGTGTGGGAGGCGTTAAAACGGGCGTTGCAAAACAAAACCCTGGTCATCGAGGATCTTCCCTCATCCATGGGCTTTGGGATCACCTCTTTACGCCCTGAGCCGATCCCGCTGAATGTGAAGGTGATCTTAATGGGGCCCTATCCGCTCTTTTACATGTTGCAAAACCATGATGCCAAGTTTAACAAAATCTTTAAAGTCCGGGCCGATTTTGATCATGAGGTGGTGCAGACCTCCGAAGCGAAGTTTCAATTCGCCCAATTTGTGGCGCGTTCCTGTAAAGAGGAAGGGCTGATGCCCTTTACGGCCACAGGCGTGGCCGCCATGGTGGAGTACAGTGAAAAACTGGCCGCCGATAAGAACAAGCTCTCCTTACGCTTTGGGCTGATTGTCAATGCCCTGAAAGAGGCGGATTACTGGGCCCGTCAGTTAGGCGCCAAAAGCGTGGCGGAAAAGCATGTGCGTAAAGCCTTGGCCGAACATCGTTTTCGCTACAACCTCTATGAGGAAAAGTCCCGGGAGGCCATCGCCGATGAGATCATCATGATTGATGTCAAAGGCAAGGTGATTGGCCAGGTGAACGCCCTCGCCGTCTACCAGATGGGTGATATCGCATTTGGACGACCCTCCCGGATCACCGCCGAAACCTATATGGGCAAAGCCGGTGTGATCAATATTGAGAGGGAAGCCAACATGAGCGGCAGCACCCACGACAAGGGCGTGATGATTCTCTCGGGCTTTTTAGGGCGCACCTTTGCCCAGCGCTATCCGCTCAATCTTGCCATCAGTATTACCTTTGAGCAGAACTACGGCGGTATCGACGGTGACAGCGCCTCGTCCACTGAGCTCTACGCGATCTTGTCGAGTCTTTCCGGCCTGCCCATTGATCAAGGCATCGCCGTGACCGGCTCGGTTAACCAGAAGGGCGAGGTGCAGGCCATCGGCGGTGTGACCCAAAAGGTGGAAGGCTTTTTTGATGTGTGCCGCACCAAAGGGCTGACCGGGCGGCAAGGGGTGATGATCCCTAAAGCCAACGTGAAAAACCTGATGGTGAGCCAGGATGTGTTAAGGGCCTGTAAAAAAGGAAAATTTCATCTTTTCGGCGTCTCCACCATTGCCGAGGGGATCGAAATTCTCACCGGTGCGCCCGCGGGTAAACCCAATAAGAACGGCGATTATCCCGGGAACACGGCTTTCGGCAAAGTGCAGGAAAAGCTGGAACATTACCTGCGGTGCGGGTTCCGGTTGAAAAAGACCTTTGGCCCTGATGAAAATGGCAAATAATGCCGCCGCCTACGGCGGCTCCAACTGGAACTTGGGACCACGTTGCATTCTCATGCCTGCAGGCAATCCCGCAACTGAAGCTTTTTACCAATCCCTAGGCGTGGAAGTGCTGACCGTGGCTGTAGATGCGATTGTCAATGCTGCGGGGACCACCGGTTGTATGACGGGTATTGCAGAACGGGAAATATCCCAATAACAGCACTAAAAAGCATCCATCCGACTATTTAAAAGGAGGCGTTATGAACGACTGTATCTTTTGTCAGATCGTTGCCGGAAAGATTCCATCCTTCAAGATTTATGAAGATGAAACGGTCTATGCCTTTGCCGACATTAACCCGCTGCAGGACGGTCACACCCTGGTGATTCCCAAAGTACACTTTGCAAATATTTGGGAACTGCCCACAGAGGTGCTGGTCGCCATTGCCGCCGCATCTCAAAAAGTGGCCACGGCTTTGCAGTCGGTTCTCAATCCGGACGGGATCTGTGTCATGCAGCTAAACGGCCGGGGCGTTAATCAAATTGTGATGCATTACCACATGCATCTTATTCCCAAAAAACAGGGCTCCCAGAAGTTTGAACTGACCGCATGGGATCCGGTTCCCGGTGATATGGATCAGATTCAGGCCGTTAGTGAAAAAGTGACGGCTCAGTTATCGGTGTGACCATGTTAGCGCCTCTCCATCATCAGCAGCGGCACCCGCTTTTGGGACGACGGCGGGCTTTTAAAGGCCGATGAACACGGCGGCTGCACATGGCGCTACACTGCTGGCCAGAGCTTACAAACGTTATCGCAACATGTTTTTAGCCATCACGGCCAGGGCGCAACATCGGTTTGAAACCCTCGACTGGGAAGGCGTCCGACAGGATGTGCTGCGCAGGACGGCGCTGTACGGCACGGAAATTGACCTCTGCCGGGCCCAGCTCAAGGATCAGCTAGGGGCGCAAATTGGATCAAAAACGAGTTGGGCCGCCATGGAAAAAGCCTATGAGGCCAAAGTGACCGGGGCACCCATGGCCATGACCTTTTTTAATTCGGTGATGCGTAAATCACTTAATATCACCGCCGGACGGCCGGTTCACCCTTTCGTGGATCCCGATACCGCTGCGCCGGTCAAACTTCCCGCTGTTCGCACCTATCGGGGGACCCGCACGGACAAGATTCGGGCGCTGCTCAAAGATTTTAACTTTACCATCCCTTTTGCCGCCTTGGAGGATGATATCCTCTGGATTGGCTTCAGGCTGGATCAAATTCTAAGCAGCTGCGATGCCGACACCGAGCCGGTCATTGAGATGCTGACCGCCCCTTTTTTCCGGGATTGGACGGCCTTTTTGGTGGGTCGGATACGGGTGGGAGAGACCGTATTGCCGTTGATTTTGGCCGTTGTCCACAAACCCAAAGGCCTGGAAGTGGATGCGCTGCTATGGGAAGATGACAGTGTTAGCATCTTATTTAGTTTTACCCGGGCCGCCTTTTTTGCCAAAACCGTTCATCCGGAACGCATCGTCGCATTTTTAAAAACAGTTCTGCCGAAAAAACCGGCCAGTGAGCTTTACAGCGCCCTTGGTTTCTCCACCCATGGTAAAATCCTTTTGCGTTGCGAGATGCGGCGCCAATTTGGCGAAAAAAGTATTCAGTTCCACATCGCACCGGGACGTCAAGGCATGGTGATGGCGGTGATCCACGCGCCCCGTTATGACATGGTGTTCAAACTGATCCGGGATCATTTCGAATATCCCAAAAACACCAGCCGCGAAGCGGTCCAGGCCCGTTACGAATATGTTTTACGGCACAATCGGGCCGGTCGACTGGTTGATGCCTGGCCTTTTCAGCAGCTTTGGCTGGAACGCCGGCTCTTTTCCCGCTCCCTGTTGGATCAACTGGAGGATTTGGCCGGTGAAAGTATTACCATTCTGCCTGACCAAGTGGTGTTGCACCGGGCCTATATCGAACGTCGGGTCACGCCGCTGGACCTCTTTGTCGCCCAAAACGACGCTATGGCGATTCGTCATGTGGTGGTGGATTACGGTCAGGCCATCAAGGATTTAGCCCATAGTAATGTTTTTCCGGGTGATATGTTGCTGAAAAATTTTGGTGTTACGCGTCTGGGGCGGGTCGTTTTTTACGATTATGACGAGCTCTGCCGGTTGACCGAATGCCGTTTTTTAACCGAGCCGGATCCCGGCGGCGCCGGACCCAGCGATGTCTACCCGGAAGAGTTACGTATGACCGACGGACTGCCCGAACCGTTGCGGCGTCTTTTTCATGACGCCCACAGCGATCTCTTTATGGTGCCTTTTTGGAAAAACGCTCAAAAACGAATTATGGCGGGGCAGTGGCGTCCCATTGCGCCCTATAATGAAAGGCAGCGGTTACGGCCTGGAAGCTAAAATTACCGTAAGACGTCCCGTTCGCCCCAATCGTCATGGCTAATGAAAAGGGCCCGGATACAACGCGTTGTGGTTTTTCAGGATCGAGGCCATGCATATATGATGCACCTGTAAAAAGTCAAAACGGCATAATTATCTGAAAAAGTTGAACATAAGTGATAAAAGCTCTTGCCAAAAAGTTGATGCTGTGTTAGGTATTATATTATAAATACAA
>Ga0056123_1000173_pt1 | contig 13465 bp, 10 predicted proteins | sample WorMetHEROISLAND_3_FD_71122 | JGI IMG/M metagenome (GOLD analysis project Ga0056123, IMG submission 71122) | Marine gutless worms symbiont microbial communities from Max Planck institute for Marine Microbiology, Germany - Olavius sp. 3 HERON ISLAND ...
TTCCAAATGTATACCCATTTTGGCTCCCACTTTTTGCCTGTAATGACGGCCTGCTTAAAACCAAATATGAGTCTGCCGAGGTGAATCAATTGAAATTGAAAGTTTAAACGGAACTGAAATTGAGCTATAGTTCAGTGTCGCTACGGGCGATTGTTTGTTTGGGCGTATGTCGGTTGTCGGCGATGACGTCACAGTAATGGCGACGTGTGTGGCAGTGGCAGCATGCGTTGTACGGACGCCATGCCGTGAATCCCACCGGACCTGCAGTGGACCACCCACGAGTTAGTCAGCCGGCTTGTCTGTCTGATCCATTCCGTATGCTGGTGACTGAATGCCACGCTTTTCTGTCTGTTGCCCCGCTCACTTTTATATACCGTATGTCTGATGTTTATTAAACATCGCCGCGTGTTTGTGTTAATCAAAACACACAACGTTAACGCATGCACCTGGTCGGGGAAGTTTCCGTGCATGATTTTGTTTCGGTTTCATTTTGTACTGCCGGTAATGACGATTGATGGATTGTATTAATTTAATTCATGACCTACTTTTTCTCCCGATCTCTACAATAGAGTCTAGAGTGAGTTAACGTGTTGTAACTCACTTGCGTGACTTGTTCATGTTCACGCTTCAGTGGACACATCCAGCGAAGAGTGTGTTTATTTCACGCTTGGAACGTCTCCAGTAACGGCCATAAATTAAGTTAGTTAGACCACTGTCTACTGGTCATAACACTCGCGGCTACGCTCGTGTATCCCACAGTAGACAGTGGTCTAACTATAACAGTCAAGACAGACAAACAGGTGTATTGCATTATGCACATGATATCTCTTCTAAGACTTACGTAATACGTATATGTTGAAACATTTTGGTATTTAAGCCTAGTCACCTCCCTAGTCCCCAAACCCGCCACTGCACGTTTCTTTCTTGTACAAATTTCATGCACAGAGTAGAAGTACAAGTAGAACACAGCAGCTCTATTCCGAATAAATTTGTACAAGAGCTTGGCTTGCATGTTCAAGTTGCATCACAGTATAACGCAAGAAATTTCGCAAGTGTCTTGTACAAGTTTCTTGACCATGCGTCAGGGGTGTTAATAGTAAAGGTACTGTATAGCCGTTAATGGATAAATCCATGACACAGCTACGGAGTGTCACTTGACATATCATGGGATCACATGGTGTTACCTGCTACCCGACACAAGTGAACACACCCCGCCGCCCTTAACCCCAGCCGTACAGGCCGGTACTCGATTTACCTACCCCGGAGGGATGGAAGGCTGAGTTGACCTAGGCGACTTGTTACATGCCTAGATGGTTTACCCGCCGGCAGACGGTCACCCATCCAAGTACTACCGGGCCCGGATTCGATTAACTTCGTTGATCAAGCCATGGAGTCCTAGGACTCCATGATCAAGCCAACGCCGCTAACCACTACACCACGCCGCCACCCAAACTATAACTATCCCGAGAGACGCAAAAGTAGACTGGTGTGGATAAGACTGGTGCATGACAAGGTGTGAGCAGTGAGCACGTGATGGATTGAGGAAATTCAATCGTCACCGAGCGTCAGCTGCAGTGTAGTCACATTGCCAGGTCCCCACTCAGCAAATAGCTGACATTAACACTTTCACAGAGCAGGGCGTTATTTGCTACACCAGTGCCACGCATTCTCAATCGCATTGAACTTTATTCATCATGAAACGGTAGCATAATTAAAATATGTGGAAAAATAAAATTAGAAAAAAATACTTTTAAAATTTGTTACAATTCGTTTCTGCATATCCGAGTAACCAGACTTTTGTCGAAATCACGCAACACCATAAAAATACTGACAAGCTCTGTGCAGCTGATTATTCTATTCTGAGGATACCATTGAGTGGGAAGAATGGACAGAGGATTGCGACACTAAGGAATTAAGACAATGACATCAATTAATTTTGTTATTGTAGGTTTGCAAGTCATGGAAGTTTTCCAATTTAATTTTTATAATTCGGTGGCATTATAAATTTGTAATAATTCGTGAATTAAAAAAATTAACTTCGTAAATTTTGAATTCTCAATCTATGATTATCCCTCAGTGGCTGTTTGGTACATGTGGGACCTTCGTGTTGGGTCTGTAACACGTGTTCCTACCCTCACATCAGTATTTATTTATGGGATCTTAATAGGGCTGACGTCTATTTGGCAAAAGTACTGATGCTATGAAGGAAATTTTGTAATGTACTACATTTCCAAAAAGTTTTAAAGTTATTTTTTGTAATTTTCGCCTTTGTTTTGTTGTGATGGTAATATTAGTATTGACTGTTGAGCAACGCTCTGGTACAGAGGACGACATCCTACGTCCAGAATTTCCGATGATGATGATGATGATGATTATGATGGTGTACGAGACGTAATAACGTGTAGTGTACCAAGTGCGAGTCTGTTCTCTGCTGCTACAGGTCTATGCAGTGAGTTCAGACAGGCGTGGCTGCTGAAGGGTTAATTAAGAAGACAGTGCAGCCTGCTGTGAAATAACCAATAATGAATGATAGCCGCGCCTCAACGAAGCTAATAACGCAGGCGTGCGGTGACAGCTGCACTGACCCATCCAACGCCTAGACAGAAGTATTAACTACAAGAGCGTACATGTAGCTGTCGCTAAGAAGGCCGATCGTACTACTCAGCGCATTGGAGGTTTTTCTTAAACGATATGCGCTATATAAATTCACGTTTTACTTACTTACTTACTTACTTACTTACTCAGTGTTTGTTTACATCCTTTGTTGACACTGGAAGCAGTTTCCGTTCGCAGAGTGTTTTCGACTCGCTGATGCCTGGTTTCCACCATCCGTTGCCGTTCTACCGTTACCGTTTCGCCGTTCCCGTTGGGTAAATTCCGTAAGAATTACGTAAGCGCCGTTGCCGTTGCCACTTGCCGTTGCGCCGTAACCACCATACCGTAGCAATAGGATCGAATCCTATTTTTGCCGTTCTGCCGTTGGTAGACAACCAATCAACATTCTGGTCACTTCATCCCTATGTATAAAGTTTCCAGCAATTCCGTTCTCAGGCGCAACGGCAACGGTAGCTACGGAACGGAAGAACGGCAACGGAATGGTGGAAACCAGGCATTAGTTGTATTCCAGACCGTAAAGTAATTTCAGCGGTTCGTTTTTTTCGGTGCTAAATTGTGGCTAAATGATACATCCTACAGCAAAAGTGTCTGAAGAAGTTAATAGGAAGTTGCCTGCTAGGAAGACGACGGTACAACTTTTAATCCTCTACACCAACCCTGAGCGCCACAGTGCACAGCTTATACAGGCGGACAGACAGACAGACGGACAGACGACATTATGATGTCAATAGCCGATCATACTGAGACAAGTTTAACGTATTAGAAAACGTAAATTATTGAATACATGTATAGATATTGAGTCAGACAATGTGTTATGCAGGGTTTTCGCTGTACCACCTTGATTTGTATTACTTTAATTTATCTGCTATTATAGTTAAGCTTATTTAAATTATTTTATTATGTATTTTAAAAGTGTGTTTACCATTGGTGGTGAATTGAAGATGAATATTTACACCATGAATGATTGTTAAATACCCTGATATTTCAGTATACTGCTCATTTCAGTATGTTTATCGGTAACGACAATGATAACGAGAGACAATTAGAGAGGCTGAGCGAAAGATACAGCGACAGGCTGCATGGATGTGATGACGTATTAGATGGATGACGTAGCAACGTGTCTGATCAATAAGTCGGTGACGTGCGGGGGAGGGGGAGTCGACCACGACCACGTGACGAGAAGTGATGTGCTGGAATTAGATTTTGCCGACGTTACTTGACGTTAAGTAACGGAAAGGCCTGATGCGTCGGTGCGTCCGGCGCGGCGTTGCTACTTAAAAGCTGCGAGGAACGCGAGCCGAGCCGACCGATCGCCATGGTGAATGCTTCCAACTGGCTGCTAAGCCGTGGTGACCAGTACGATACTAGCCCGCTAGGTGGCCTATAGACAGTAAATTGAAATGCTGTTTTCTGATTCCCCCTGTAGCAAAATGGTGGTCCTGTGGACTTTCTCCCCCGGTTTTATTCTGGCTTCAAAAAACCGAGTTTTTAAAGCCCAACCCGGTGGTTTTGGTGTTTAATTTTGTATTTTTGTGATTTTTTGTACGAACAGTGCTAGATGGAGCCTAAACTGTGCATTTGTTACTTCTTTCTGAGGTCGTAGAATGGGAAGAAGCCTCAAGAAGGGCAGTAGAGGATTATGACACTGGTGAAGACGGTGACATCGGTTAATTTTGTTTGTAGGACAGGACTGCAAGTCAGGGAAGTTTTTCAATTTCATGTTACTGCTCATCACAGCGAATTTTATTTTTAAAATTCGTTAATTATTCGTAAAATTTGAATTCTCAGTCTACGACTGCAGTGTTTGAAAATACATGATTCATTATCATATAGCCTATGTACTGAAGCACATGGCTAGTGCAAGGGTGCATGACCACAGTGAGTGTGTCCCCGTCACGCAAGTACGGCCTCTGTTGCTGTGTGTGACATTCGTGTGTTGGGTGTAAGTGAAAATCAATCTGCTAACTAACTGCCGTCTCTGTATCCAGCTGCCGCCTTCCTCTAGGCTTCAGTCGTCGTGTGTGGTCTGCGGGTTCTGTTCTCAGCTACTCTGGCAATTAGCCGTCTGAATAGAGGGCGTTTACAGCCAATGAAGCCTCAAGCAAACATTTGCTATACACTGCATGGTCGCTAAATTATTGAGAGTATCAGCTTTCGCGCTGAGGTATGATACGAGAAGCCCAGCTGTTGCTGAAAAAGCCGATCGTAGTGCGTACGACGCATTAATTAATGATCACCTCGATAACAATACTCTCCCGTGTTCGTATAGCAACGTAAACCAAATGGTCACTTGATCAAGAAATAAGTTATAAGTTATATCTATGATAAATAAATAACATTTCTAAATTTAGTGGCTGGGGAGTGTGAGAGGATAGGGTCGATTTAGGGGGTTGAAAGTTGTAAAATCATATTCCTAGGGGGCATTTCCTATTCACGTGTTCGGACACTTGCTGTAGGGTGTATCGTTTAGCCACAATACATATACACTTCGTCACAGACAAACAGAGGACATTATCATGACAATAGCCGATAATTCTGCGTGAAAGTACGATCGACTGAATGGGTGTGGACATGGCAGCCTACTACTCAGGCGGACTCGCAGCCGAAGGGTAGGCGGCCTCTAATTGCTGTTAGAACTGCATTCATCAGGAAGTTGAACCGCGTGAACTCGTGCGGTGTTCGTGCTATTAATGACAGCAACGTATAAACATTGTCGTGTTGTTATTGTATAATTATCATGTTGTAATGGGTCTCTTCGCAATGAAGATATTTTATGGTGCAGCAGTGCCTGGAGGTATATCTGCATGACCTGTCACTTGCTGTCTCAGTCGTCAAATACAAGTGTAATAGATGTTTTATCATCGTCCCATATGCAGTATGCACGACAATTAAATTTGTTTGATAATATTAGTCAGCACATGAACGCATGATGTTTACTGTACGGATCTTTCGTCGTGAAAATAATACGCGGACGTGGATGGATTTGTGTGGACTGAGATTGTTGCTCCAGACATTGCTGATAGGACGGCGGGAAGAAGACTTGAGTGACGTCGGTGTCTAATCATGCCGCTAAACGGGACGTCACTCTGTCTGTCTGTCTGTCTGTCTGTCCGTTCGTCGCACACGAGTGTCCATTGTTCACGCCGACGTGATGAACGGTTAACGGAAAGGGAAGAGGGGGAGGGAGGAAGTTGAAACGAGGGAAGAGGATGTCCGGGCGTTCGTTTGTCGGTTTGTGGCGAAACAGTCTCCGTATAGCTGATCTTGCAATGACGTGTTTCATTGCAGTGAATTGACTTAATTGTATTGCGCGCCTTTTACACGCCAGTCTTTGTCGCTGATAAGCTGGTTGAGCAACATGGAAATTAAATGTAAAAACCCGTCTACACGTGGTTCAGTATAACTGAAATGAAAAGCAATTTTTTTCGAAACCAAAGTAGAAGTACAAACTGAAACATTCTTGATATAGGCCTAGAACTACTGTTACCACTAGTACTATAGGCCTACTACTATAGATGCAACAGCGTTTTTACGTTTTATTATTTTTTTAATAAACGCGTTTCTGACATGTTTATATTTTGTCGGCATTTTTGTTTATTAAAAACGTGAACAATTTCAGCGATAACTATAAGCAACCGGGTTTCTTTGATGTTTGGCTGAGTATACATTATACAAAGTGTGTACTACTACTGAGTATGTAATCTCTTGTAGTCAACGGTGTCCCTGTTGTGAGTTATACATAAGAAGACGTGGAAACTAAGGAAAGTACAGCTAAGGTTGTATTAGTAGCGAGCAGCCTGGATACAATTGCAAGTCGTCGTCGTCGATAGGTGTTTTACGACATCTTATTGTCGAGGAATATGGATGTCGTCTAAATCTGAAAAATACACTGATAAAAATTAAAAACACTGATCTTATCTATAAGCGAATATTATTTGCTGTAAGGTAATGATATATTGTATTTATATACAGTCGGCTTCCTTTAAAAATGTTTTGATTCTGAACTTTAACTGATGATGCCTACAAAGTTGCCGTAAGTGATGCTGACACTCGGTAAGAAAATGTTCTATGTCCTCTGGAACACCACAGGTTTCACAGTTTGGATCGGTAGTTTGTCCAATAGAGTATACAGTTTATTCTTTAATTTCACATTACCGAGGCGTAGTCTGGTCATCTGTATATCTTTGGCCCTTGGGTTGGTGTGAAACTTAAGCTTGTAGCTACAATTGCAACTTGCAAGCACTGGACGACATTGCACTTAAGACGGCCGGCCACGCACGTGACGTCGTTACAGGATCAGTTGTGCAGTAAATGTCTGTCTGTCCGCGTCACGGCCAGGCTTAACGACCGATGCCAGCCACTCGGCGGCGGGTCGCTGTGTTAATTAGCAGCCAGTGTGACGTTGTCAGTCAGTGCCCGCGCGGCTGGGTTGTCAACGTGCGGCGGCGCCTTCTAGTCGTTAAATGGCTAGACGCTGTTGCACCGTTGTTTGTCCTCACGGGGCCGCATTAAGGCCAGTGCGCAGGACCGGCGGATGACGTGGTCAATACCCCCCTCTGATAAACACGCACAGTTTATAACCAGGGCTCTCTGTGGAGGGGGTTTACCCATAGGTGAACTGGCTGACCCCTATAAAGTCCAGGAAACAGTTGGGGTCGTTTATTATGTATGATGCGGGTGGGATGCATATTGTATAAATGGACGGATGGACATCAGCTTAAACATTTCTACTTCTCACATTATACTGGCGCATGCATCGAGCGCATTCGAGGTTATTTCACAGTTAACATGCTATATAAATCACTTACTTACCTACTTACTTAGGCTACTTACCATGTTTTGTCTCTGTCAGAGCTTACTTTTTCGTCTGAGAGCTGATATGCCTCTGGCCTTTGACCCCCAAAAGAAATCTGACAAATACAGCCCTGCTTATAACCTGAAAAACATGATGATATTTAAAGATACATTTACAAGTTGTATAATGGTAGTTGAATATAACGGACCACGTAAAATTTTTCCGCTTGCTATAAATTACGGGTCCCGGTTCTGCAGCGCACTTAGCTCGTTCATTATAGAGGTGACACACGTCAATCATTAAGCATCTCGTACAAGAAACTTGCACAAGTCGACTGATACAAGTTTCTTGAACGTGTGTCGGGCGTATTAAGGCAGCCCTAGATATTAGTTTTAGCAAGAACACGTTATAGACAGGGCCACACGCGATGCAACGCACGTGCGCGCAATGTTCCCTATAGGCACAGTGTGTTATTGCCGATATCCTCAGGCTGTGCACAGCTCATTTGTAATGTTTTTAAAACGTATTTTATACCAATGTTTTTATTCGTGATCTTACCTGTTTGTCACTATCATAGCCGATATTGTGTGAAGAAACTGTGTAGGCCTACAATTACTCAAACTGCTATTCGGCCTTACAAGGGTGGCGGTGGCGCACATCTTGCGGTCTGTCAGTCGGTCGGTCAGTCAGGATATATCGGGCATCAGTCGTTAATGCGATAGGATCAGTGCTGGAATCAGCAAGTGCTTTGGTGCTAATCAATAATGCAGCGCGGTGTGTGGTCGATATATCTGGCTGTCTGTCTGTGTCTGGCGTGGTCCTAATTCTCACAGATGCGGCATGCACGGGGAGGCTGCCTGCGTGTTAGATGCACGGCTACAAGACGCGATGTGTTCTTCACAGCTGTTCAGTTGCTGTAGCTCGTTGAAAATACTACTCGCCATTACTCGGTGTAGGCAGGCAGTGTCTATTGAAAATCTTTATGCACCGTAATATGGTAGATAGCATATAGAGACATAATAACACAAATGAATCAAAAGTTACGTAGAAGTACCACCTAAACGATTACATAAGTTGCCACACATCTTACACAATAAATTTTCGGAAGCGTTATACTTGTTGGCAAATTCGCTGCATCTTTTGCCAGGGATAACACTGGGCCATTCAAATTTCAAATCCAAAGTATTTGCGACTTTCTCTATGTTGACAATTTCACGAATCTATGATTTGAGATCATATTTTTTCACGGAGCACGCCTCAAGACCACATGGAGATACATTTGCTACTAATGAGTTCTATTGCGTGATAATTTGCCGTTCCTTTCGCTTTGATATTGCGAGCGGCGGCGATTGTTGTGTTCCCTGTGTCTGTGGCAGTGCAGTGGCGTATATCGCGTGTAACGTGAATTATAACGGAAACTGAAACTGAAATAGTATCGGCGGCGCCGTGACGTCACGATCTTCCTGACCACGTGAGCGTGCCCCTCCACGCCTCGCCATTGCTGTTTTCCGCTGCTGTTTGGCGTCTAATGCGGCATGCATGATTAATTGCCCGGTCTTAGAGACACATACCTATACAGAGACACACACAGACAGACAACGACACGGCACCGGACAGACAGACAGACGTACAAGAGATAACGCCCGTCAGAACGGCAACGTCGACTAGACCGTGATGGCCAGATTATGGAAATGAGCTAATTATCCGCTTGACGCTGACAAGAGATATATTATGTCAGCCACGCTTTAGCGTCCGACACTTAGTATGTCCTGGACGAATTAGGACCCGCAGACTATAATTCTAGTGATGTTACTGTGTCGCCTGATTTTATTTTCGAAGTGGTTCCGGTTCGATTTTGAGCCGTAAATTCGATTTGCCGCATTAGAAGTTCATAAAACGTGCCACTTTATTTTGGCAGTGGAATATACACCGTGGGCCATAAAAAAATGTCGCTTTATTTTGGTCCATAACTGCCATATTTCTTCGTGGATTTCTACACTTCTAGTATCCGTGTAAAGAGGAATGAATGCTCTACAGAGGAGTTACAAAATTTACAACTACCTGAACTGTATCTCTACACTAGCTGATTCAAGTTAAAAACACATATAACGGCACATTTTGTCACAACAAGAATGAGTCTGTGAGCTAAGTGAGCTATTTTTACATTTACAAGCTGTTAGTAAATTCATTCAGCAGTCTTCTAGCAGAAAATCTTTCACATTATTACAGGCTTAAAATAATAATTTTATCTGTCATGTTTTTAGTTAAAATAACATCGAAGACATCATTTCTTTTCATGTACTGTACTGTACCGGCTTAGTTGATGTTGTGTTTTTGTCGGCTTGCTTCGTAATCATTTTTACTGTATTTCATGTACGATTGTATATTAAATAAATGAATATCTATGGTTTCCCTCGCCCTAATTTCTGTTGGGGGAAGGAGTGCTTTCACCGGCTCGGACATACCGTTAGTCAGTTGACGCCAGTTGGCTGGGTGAGTGACAGCTCGCTGGTGATGACTGAGTGATTGCGGTCACGCTCTGACGTAAATCACTTTGGGACCGGTGTGTGATGACATCCTAATAAAACATTGACGCCTAGCGCTGCCCGCTGATATAATATTGCACGTCTGTCTCTCTGCATGTGTGGTTCGTCGTGGGTGGTCCTCCACGTCTATTGTACTCGCTAAACGGCACTCAATGCTGCCGTCAATACTCGGCCGACGATGCTTATTTACTGGACGTTGCGTTGTGTGGCGCTCAAATGCGGGGTGGTCTATAGTCTATACCACCCACGTCGTTCAGTGGCGGATCCAGGAATTGCTCATGGGGTATCATTCATCCATCTCATTTCCCTCTCCTCTCTTCACTGAGTTCACTCTCCCTTTATTTCCATCTGCCCCCTTTCATCCTTCCTCTTCCCTGTTCAGGGTACGATATGATATGATATGATGTGGTATGACCTCCGTATGGGGGCTCCTACCGTAGGAGCCCCCAAAGGAGGTACAGGGAAGAGGAAGGAGGAAAGGGGAGTTAGGGGACATAGGAATGGAAAGGGGAGAAGGAAGAGAGGGTAGGGAAACGGGTCTTAGTCCTTAAATCCAGTTGGGGGTCTGGGAAGCGCTTTAAGCCCCGCCAGCGGGTCCGAGCAGAGTCCATCCGCCGATCGCATTTTGACGCATTTTGAGGTGAAAATAAAGCATTTCAACAGACAGATCTGTGAGAATTAAAGTTTTAATGTCCAAATTCAGGATTGGTGAACCAATGTGTGCCGGTGGGGGATGCACCCCTCTCTCATCCCCCGTCTCGATCCGCCACCGACGTCGTTACTCGTTGCCTTAAGACAGTCTAAAGCCAGTGGTATAAAGACGATGGCGGGAGCATTCAAGCATTTAGTGATGGGCGGGGAAGCTGTATTGTCTGTTGTCCACTACATACTTAGCGTGGATGATATATATGACCGGCTTGATGTGTGGCCTGGTGACTGCGCGGTGCGTTTTGCATGACGTACTGTCTTATGCCACATGAGCAGTGTATTTAGCCGCTGTCTGCTTTATAACTTTCCCATAGAGCTCTGATGCTGTTGGTTGGGCATTAGGAAGGCCTGGAAGGGCATACGGCCTGTAAAACCTTTGCTTCAATCGAAACACGTTGGGAGCAATTACAAAATTTTCCCAGGGGTAACTCCATGAACCCCAATTCATTGACGGATCCCTTTGGGCTCATTGGTTAAGTTAGTTAGTTAGTTAAAGTTAAACGATGTAGCTCTTCATGTCAAGTCATCTCAGAGCTACGAGGCGTCACTTGCCGTACGGGATCACACAGTGTTATCTTCCACCCGACACAAGTGAACTGGCCCCGCCTAACCCCAGCCAGACAGGCTGGTACTCTGTTTACCTACCCCGGAGGGATGGAAGGCTGAGTTGACCTAGATTCTCAGTTTTATCTCACCCATAGGAAATCCGGATTTCCCGTGCACTGAACCCAGTGGAGAGTTTGCTGTGTGTCGGTTTCGCTGTAAACCATGGTTTGTTGTTTGTAGTTAACGCTCGTTGGTGTACTGTACGGTATGTGTGCTTGTGTGTCCAGGGCCTGTGCGCAATGGCGACCTGTTCGAGATAACATTCTCCTCTGATAACAGCATCAACTCGACCGGCTTCTATGCCACCTACCACGTCATCAACTCCTCCATGATGACGTCATCGCCCGACCAACCAGTCGCCAGCGGATGTAAGCGAGGGACAATTTCTTATGGGCTACGCAGGGGGTGGGGGGCACAGGCTAACCCAGATTTACGTGAAAAGTGGCCTTTAAATGGCTTATCTGTGTATGATATAACTGTTGTGGAAATAATGTGAACAAAGCTCTTTGTTCCGTTTGCCGAGTGACATTTTACAGGAACGTTTTGAAAAAAAATTAGATAACTCGGGGATAGTATAGTTAAGTTAGTTAAGTGTTTTATCATTTCTCTTTTTGTCATATCTGCTGATATGTTATTGTACCTTTCTTCCATTATTGTGTAGTGTGATGAATAAAGAGGTCAGTATCACTCAGCCTTCTATCCCTCCCGAGTAAATAAATCGAGTACGAGTACATGCCTGTCTGGCTCTGGTTAAGGCGGGGTGTGTTCACTTGTGTCGGCTGGAAGGTAACACTGTGTGATCCCACATGGCAAGTGACGCTACACTACATCGCTATGAGATGGAGTTTTATTAGCAGCTATACAGTATACACGACCTTTACCTTTTACCTTTGTCTTTGTGTGTGTGTCTGTGGTAGTATGCGGTGACGGTGAATGGACGTGTTTCAACAGACAGTGCTTGTCCAGCAGACGTCAGCTGTGTGATGGTGTTGACGATTGTTCTGACGGCTCAGACGAGTCCTACGCTCACGCACGATGTCCAGGTATCTCTAGTACAGTTGCTACCTGTAGTATAACAGCAGAAATGTTTTAGATTGTGACCAACCTTACAAGACCTCTGTGGGCAAAGAACGGTGTGTTGCTGCCGCAGAGTAGCTTCATCACGTGACCCTGCTTGCATCGTCCCACTTACATGCGAATCAACATCACGTGACTCATTTATTCCGCCTCATAGACGTCGGGGCGGTTTCCGTCTTGTAATATTAATAATAATATTAATGTTAATATTAATAATACCTGTATGATATGATATGGAAAAATGATAAATAAAATAAAATGATAAAGTGTTATGCGGCGCATCTCATCGCTGGCAATACTGAGATGTTGATAGCAGTGACGGTTGCAGGGTTTGCCAAAGGGGTAGCGGACCACGGCGAGAGAGATCTGGGAGCCCCACTGCGGTAGAGGAGCAGATGGGGATCGGGGCGTGAGTTAGCTGAAATCATTTTGTCCATTTTCATACAGAAGAGGGGCCAAAAAGTTTAAAGCTTTAAATGATATAGGACGCCCCCATGTCCGAGCCAGATGCTTCTTGCAGCAATGACCAGTCCCTACTTTCAGTCAATTGCAGGGAAACAGTAACCAATGGTTGATAGATGATGTCACTGTGATATCTGGAGTATATCCAGCGCTCCAGGCTGTCCATGAAGACATGTCGGGTTAGCGGTCCAGCTGTACCGGCAGTGATTGGAAACATGCTCCTGTCCCGTCCGTCAGATGTTTAATAATGTGTCAGAACAGATGGCCCCATCAGTGCCAGACTACCGCGCCCACAACAGCTTGGGAGATGTCACTGTACTGGAGTGATGCTACACAGACGGCGAGGCTCTGCTGCTGCTGCCGATGATGATAATGATGGTGACGACGAATTAATCTGTTGAGTTATATAAAACACTTACATACATACTTACATACTTGTCGCTGATGCATGTGTAACTTCATATCTTCCCTGGCTTACATTTAAGCAACGACCAAAAATGCACTTATTCCGTTCAATCCGTTGTTCCTACCCCGGTCTTACCTTTTAACTGTTCGTCGTCGTCGTCGTTAACGCGTAGTCGGCAAGGACCGTAGCGTCACCCCCGAATGACCTCGCACGATGGATCGCCTCCACAAATCAGCTGGTGGTATGTTG
>Ga0056123_1000174_pt1 | contig 13397 bp, 12 predicted proteins | sample WorMetHEROISLAND_3_FD_71122 | JGI IMG/M metagenome (GOLD analysis project Ga0056123, IMG submission 71122) | Marine gutless worms symbiont microbial communities from Max Planck institute for Marine Microbiology, Germany - Olavius sp. 3 HERON ISLAND ...
TAAACAACGACCATGGATCCATGATGAAAACCTCCGACGTTTGGCCTGGCGACTGGTCCGAGCCTACAGGCGAAAAGACGGGAACAGAGTAGGCTTGGAGCGGGCTACCCGACGCGATGGGAAACAGGGCACTACCCACACCAAACGCAAGAGAGCCTTATTTGTACACCCTCCGGCACGCCTACACCCGGCTTTTCTCCAGCCGCCGCCGCAGATCCTGGACGATGAGCGCGGCCACGATGGTCTTGTCGTCCGATGCGTGGACCTCGCATCGTGCCTCCTGCGTCAGGCCGTTGTGTTCCAGGTCTCGATTCCCGCGGTGGTCTCGGTGATCAACCTGGCGGTCTCGCCACCCAGCCGACCGATGAGATAGACAGGACCCTCGGGATGTCGTGTGCGGAAGCATTCGTATTCGTCGCGGATACCGGGCTTCCTACCGTTGAAGCCCGTGGTCTTGCCCCCGACGAAGACGGTGGCCAGGGCCTGAGCGATCATGGGGTCGCGCAGTTGAACCAGGTCTACCTCAAGGTCGAGGTTGGGGTCGCCGAGCCAGTGGGTATCGTCGAAGATATCGGTGTCGGCGGCCTCCGGGGGGTCCTGCCCGCGAAAGCGTTCGAGCTGGTAGAGGCTGATGGATGGCTTGCGACCGCCGAGTACCTTGGCGGTCCGATGTACCAAGGGCGTGATGGTTGGGTGACCGCCGAAAATGATAGGCATACCAGCCTCAAGCAACGAGCGCACGAACTCGGTGACGTAGCCGTAGATACGCTGGGCGTCGGGGGTACCGGCAATCTCGTCTGGGATACTCGCGGAGAGCAGCACCGGGATATCCGAGAGACCGGGTGGTGAGCTTGGCATGGGCTTCGTTTCAGGTAGGAGGCTGGGCCAAGCCCGACAGATAACTCACGACTTGGTCCAACGCCAGAATTTGCAGCGACTCGGTCCCCCGCGCCCAATCCACCGCCGCGCGCTCTTCGGCGGAGAGTCGGCGTCCGCGATGGACGAGCAAGCCGTGATCAATCCGCCCCGACTGAGCAGCGCAGCCGCGCGCGAGGCGATAGAGCCTTGTGAGGTCATAGCTCGCATCCTCGAAGTCCAGCAGGCAAGGGACCGCACTTGCGCCCTCACCGAGGCGCAGCAGCAACCGGCGCTTTCCCCGGTCTCGGATCCGCAGTGGGAAGATGAGCTCGAGCTTGTGTCGAGCGTCTGCCGCAGGCGACGGTCGAAGGACCGGCGCGTAGCGAGTGTCAAGGCGACATAGCGTTCCAGCGTGCGGAGATTGGAATCGATGTCGTCGTGCCATTCGATACTCGGTAACCCTCGAACCTGTGGGAAGCCATCGGTGCCACCGACCCGCACACTGAAGAGTGCGACCCGGTTCTCCAGGGCGATCGTCACCTTTTCTCTCACCCACTCCGAATCCGCGGCGTCCGGGGAGTCGATCAGGAGCAGAAAATCACGCTCCGGAATCGCCTGCGCGATACGTGGTTGGACCTCTTCACCGGGCGCGATGGCCTCGTCTTCGGTATCGAGGAAGGCATCATAGCCAAACCCCTGAAAGTGCTGATGGATCGCTTGGGTCACGTCGCCACCGTCACTACGCCGATAGGAGATGAAGAGCTGACAGTCGCGCCGGAATGGCTCCAGTCCCAGATGCTGTCGGATCGCCGTGAACACTTGCTCGCCCGGTCGGTCACCCTCGTCCCAACCGACGGCATTGAGACGCCCGAGGTAAGCGAGGCCTCTGGTCAGACTGCGGAAGTCGAAGGCCGCACGCTTCGGGATGAGTGGTAGGATCGGAAAACCGCCGGATTCGGCCCGGCGGGCGAAGGCAAGGACCTTCGAGTCATTGAATGACTCCTTTGTCAGCAGGAAGACCAACACCGCGGTCAAATGCTCGTCCGGCAGATTTGTAAGATCTCGATCCAGCGTCGATGTGGGTATTTGCTCCGAGGCAGCGACAATCGTGTCCGCTATGTGATTTCCGTCGCCTGCGGCAACGCGCTTGATGATCCGGTTTTCCATTGCAAGAGGGGGAATGTTGGTCTTCTCCGCCGAAGCTACCGGTAGGGGTAAGGACGTAAGGGGGTGCCATGTTTCAAGTGCGGTAAGCACTTGAAAAACGGAGCCCGGTCGCAATCACAATCTCGACTTGGCGTGGAGGAAAAATTCTAAGGATGGAATTTTCCAAGGTCCCCGAAAAAGGGAGAACTCGCTCCATCGATGAGCGGGTGGTGTCATGACTTCGTTCTGCGGGTACCGCGAAGCCATGAGGACGCGGTACCCGCGACGGATGGGGCTATTTGGCGCGAGCCCGCGGTCCGTAGACCAGACCGCCGGTAACCTCGATGGTCGTGCCGTCAATCGAGTCATTGGTGATGACGTGCTTGAGGGTACTGGCAAGCTCTTCCGGCTCGACCAGATGGCCCACGTGGACGTCCTTGAGGATCGCCTCCAGAGCCGTTTCGTTCATACCTTTGAGGATTTCCGTGGCCGTGTAGCCCGGTGAGACGCCGACGACTCGGATCGGGAGGTGTTTCAAGTGGAACTCGCCCACCAGGATCTTCGGCCACAGGGTAAGCGCAACCTTGGTAGAAGAGTAGTTGAGCTGGCCGATCTGGCCGGTACTGTTGATCGAGGAGGTAATCAGCAGTAAACCTTCCTTACCACTGTCGGCCATCCGTCGTGCGGCCTCACGCAAGGTGAGGAAGGTACCGACGAGGTTGGTATCGACGACCGACTTGAACTGCTCGGTGGTCATGACGTTTTTGACCTTACCGGTGCTCTTGTCGGTATTGATCATCAGGCTGTCGGCGAAGCGCCCCGCATTCGCCAGTACGACGTCGAGGGAGCCGAAGGTCTCGATCGCCTTGTCCATCAGCGCGCTTTGATCTTCCTCTTTGGTAACGTCGGTCTGTACCGCGATCGCTTCCCCCCCCGCGGCCTTGATCTCCTTGACCGTTTGCTCCAGACGCTCGATACGCCTGCCGGCAAGCACCACCTTGGCCCCATCTTCGGCCAGGTTTTTTGCCACGGCGGCACCGATGCCGGTACCACCGCCCGTGATGACAACTACACTACCTTTTACTTCCATTCCGTACCTCCTAGCATTCTTGTTTAGTGGATGAGCCCCCTGCGGGAATAGCGCACATGATGGCGAGGATGCTCGGGCACCTTGAAAAATCCAAGTTGCCCTGCCGGACAAAGATGTCTGGTCATTTTCAAACGTCAGTGCTCGAAAAATGGGAGCATAGCGAAAGGCTCTCACTTTGCGACTTGAAAAATTCCAGAGATGGAATTTTCAGGGCTCCCATTCCGACCCCGCAGGTTGCCGGCTAAAGATTATCAGATCGCGAATCTTCTGCAATAAGGACGCACAATCGGGTCGTGTTGCAGCTCGGTCGATACTTGTAGTATAAATACCCTTTTATTTCGAGCATCTATTCCTGCATGGCATCCGTGTGCGTTCCGTGCTGTTGTCGATTGAGCGATGCCCAAGTCATTACATGAATAAGGGCACCTCGAAAAACTTGAGGTGCCCATGTGGGATTCGGATATCCTGCCATTTTCAATCGGGCAATCGATCGAGAATGAAACCAAGTCGAGATCGGATTTCGGCTTCGTGTGGGGGAGAATTCCAGGGATGGAATTTTTCCTATTCGAATTGGGGATAGGGGCGCTCCCCTCATTTTCCGAGCACACAAGTGCTTGAAAAATCAAGTGAAGTGCGCTGTTTTTACTCCACGTTGATATAAGGGCACCTTGGAACATTCGAGGTGACCGTGCGGGGCAGGAGTACCCCACCAGTCCTCATGCACTCGAGTACTCATCAAGTACTCGATAGCTGGGAGCAAAGCGGAATGTCTTCGCTTTGCGACTTGGAAAATTACAGGGATGCGATTTTTCAAGGTCCCCGTGAATTGCCGGGAAGGCGATTGATCGAGGATCCCATAATTCATCCGATTAGAATATCCCCAATTACCATCGACAGGAGGAGTCAAATGGCGGACTGGACCGAGCAGGCCGAACAAATGTTGAAGGCCTGGACCGAGGCTCAAAAGAATGTCTGGAGCAGCTGGCAAGACCTTGCCGGTCGTGCCGCCGGTGTGCAACCCAAGCCCCAGGCATTTTCCATGAACCCCATGGACTGGCTTCAGCAATCCATGTCGATCTGGGCAGATCCGACCGGGGTGGTAAAGGATGCTGGCCATCAGGTCTTCGGGAGCCAGTTTTCCATGATGCGCACCTTGGAGCTGTTGACTCGGGCCTGGCAGTTGGTTGCTCCCAAGCTGGCTGCCGGGCAGGATTGGCAGTCTCCGCTCTCCGGGTTTACGACCAACTGGTTTCAACAAGTTACCGGGGCATCCGATGACTTGCTCGATCTGTCCAAGGACACCCAAACCCTGTGGCAATCCTACATGGGCGAGTGGGGACCCCTGCTGAAACCTTGGGTTTCGTCGATGATTGCGGCGACCGGAAGCGGACATCTCGGGGAGATGATGTTGGGAGGATCGGCGGGGCTGGGCCGCGTTCTTACTCTGGGGCAAGATGGATTCCGGAGCGCGCCGTTTACCAATTTTGCCGAGATTCCCAGCATCGGCGTTACCCGCGAGCAGCAAGCGAAAGTCCTACGGGCTTTCGATGCCTTCGTCGATATGCGCAAGGCAATGCTCGATTTCAACAAGCTGACGACCGGGGCCATGAAGAAGGCGGTGGAAACCGTGATGGCGACCCTGGCGGAAAAGAGCAAAAAAGGCGATAAGATCCGAAGCGTGCGGGAGCTGAACCGCCTGTGGCTCGAATCCGCCGACGATGTCTTCACCAAGATGTACGCATCCGAGGAATATCTGAAGGCACAGCGTGAATTATCAGCATCCGGCATGTCCTTCAAGCTCATGCAGCAAGAGGTGGTCGAGATGCTCTTGAAGGGTCTGAACCTGCCGACCCGAAGCGAGCTCGACGATGCCTACAAGACCCTGTACGAGCTGCGCAAGAAGGTCAAGGCGCTGAAGAAGGCCGAACGAGGGCAGACCGAAACGGAGAAAGCTATCGAGCTGTTGGATCAGAAGGTCGAGGCGTTGCAAAAGGCCGTATATGAGTCGACCGAGCCGTCCCCCTCGGCACCGACTCGGAATGCGATCAAACAGGTGGAAACCCGAAAGACGGCGAAGAAAACAACGGCCCGCAAGAAGACGGCGGCACGTACCCGGCCTACGACCTGAGAGCACTTGAAAAATTCTAGGGACGGAATTTTTCAAGGTGTCCCTAAGCCGCGTACCTCCGAGCACAACCACCACCCGTTGGAGAAGATCCATGCTGTCACTACCCATCGATATCCAGCCCAAGGATGCCGTCAAAGAGATCAAAGATCTCAATGACAAGGTTACCAAGGGCCTCGAGTTCCTGAGCAAGCTCAAGGACGAGGATGTGGATATCGGCACCGCGCCCAAGGAGACCGTCTACACGGAAGACAAGCTCAAGCTCTATCACTACCTACCAACCCAAGACGATCTGCTCAAGACCCCCTTGCTCATCGTCTATGCCCTGGTCAACCGCTACCTGGTGGCCGATCTCCAGGAAGACCGCTCCCTGGTACGCAACCTGGTCAACGAAGGTTTGGATACCTACTTGATCGAGTGGGGTGATCCGGCACCGGCGGACAAGTACCTCACCGTGGACGACTATGTGAACGGCTATGTGGACAATTGCGTCGATTTCCTGCGTGAGCGGCACGGGGTCGACAAAATCAATGTCCTCGGGATCTGCCAGGGCGGTACCTTGGCCACCTGCTATTCGGCTTTGCACCCGGACAAGGTGGCGAACCTGGTCCTGACGGTGACGCCTATCGATTTTCATCCCGGCTGGGACGAAAAGAACCCGGAAGTCGGACTGCTCTTCAATTGGGGCAAAGGCGTGGATGTGGACCTGATGGTCGATGCCTATGGCAATGTGCCCGCGGACGTTCTCAACTTCACCTTTCTCTTGGTCAAGCCCTTCGCGCTCAATTTCGGTAAGTACCATGATATGCTGGACATGCTGGATAACGAGAAGGCGATGCTGAACTTCCTGCGCATGGAAAAGTGGTTATTCGATGGCCCGGATGCGGCCGGCGAGGCCTACCGAGAGTTCGTGCGGGATTTCATGCGAGACAACCAGCTGATCAAGAACGAGAAGATGATCGGTGACCGACTCGTCGACCTGGGTAATCTCACCATGCCGATCCTGAACTGCTATGCGACGGCCGACCACCTGGTGCCACCACACTGCTCGAAGATCCTCGGGGAAAAGGCGGGAACCGATGACTATACGGAGATGGCCATCCCCTCCGGCCATATCGGCATCTATGTCGGCGGCAAGGCGCAGAAAATGCTGGCACCGGGCGTTTCCAAATGGCTGCGGGAGCGCACCTGATAGCCGATGGCACAATTCCCTTATCCCTTGAAAGAGAAAGAAAAAATCCCAAGGATGGGGTTTTGCAAGCCGGTGCCTGCAGAGCGAGGAGGAATCATGGCACATATCGTCCGAGATCTACTATGGGGAGTAATCGTCGTGGATGAAGGGCATATTTCTTTCAGGAGCGCTAGCGATACATATGGATAAACGAACCTGGGATACCGGTATGGACCATACAAGAAAGACGACTCTTTCACCGCGCAGTCGATACCCAAATATGGCGCTATTGGAGTAGTCGGGTTCGCTTCAGAACATCGGGAGCCGCGCAGTTTGCCTGCAGAAATCCAACGGTCAAAATTAATTTCGATGTGCGATGGATGATGGAGAACGCTCACCGGACCGTCAATATCAGGAAGCTTCTCGCCGGTAGCACGCTGACGACTTATATCAGCAATATCGATCGCAGAAATATGCAAGTCAATCTCGATAGTGCGGATTTAGCAAGTTATCGTATATGCAATGCCGACAGCCCCGGACAATACCAAGATTTTCGTGCGGTTCCGCATGAGTACGACCATACCTTTCCGGGTGTCGATGACGAATATGTTGCAGGTCATGTCAATCTCGGCGATGCGAATAGCATCATGAATGTCGGCGACCAAATTCGTACCAGATACCTGAGCCCGATCCTGACACAACTTAACACGGTGATTCTCGATTGCACTTTTCGTCACCCTTGAATCGAAGAGTATTTATTACTATGCCCAAACATTTTTCATCAATTCTGATCATAGTGTGTTGGTGATATGGTGTTGCCGTTGCAGACCAACCTCTGGTAATTCCGGAAAACAAGAAAGTCTATTCACAAAACGGGAAATTTTATGCATGTATAGATTATAAGATTAACAGGACAACCGTTTATCGTATTTTGCAGTCGCCGGGAAGTCCGGAGATGGTATGGGGTATGCCCGGGTGGTTCGAGGTTGCGTCATTATCGAATGATGGTGAAGCGCTAATGGTCGGATACCCCGGAAATAATTTTCTTGACCTCGATTACCAGGGTCATGATGCTGTGTTGACGATCCCCCGCCGGGGACATGGAATTGCCGAATTCACTTTGGATGACCTCATACAGGATTCGGATAAACTGATGCCGACAGTCTCCCATTACTAATGGGGAACCTACCTGAGTTTTGATGAGAATGGTCTCTATGGCGTGCAGACGGTCGGGGATCGAATTATTAAATTCGATGTGGAGAAAGGAGTGATCATTGAGAGTGAAGAATAAAGGTATAACGCAAAAAAACATCGTTTCCATCCGAGTAGGTCGGTTTATTCTCGGATATAGCTAAAGGGGAAGCAGCTATCCGATTTGGCACATTCTTCTACTTTTTTTATATAGAACCCGTAGGGTGGGCTGTGCACACGCATCTTCGTTATCCGTCCGAAGAACAGCTATACTTCAGAAGTTATGGGAAATCGGAGGAAATGACGAATTTGTCAGGCCATTGGAAATGATCCCATGGCACCATAATTCCGGTCAGTGAGATTAAACCCATTCGTCTTTATCAATAGTCCGGAGCGATGACATGAGTGATAAGCATGTTCCAACCCATAGGGGTTATCAACCACAAAAGAAAGCTTATCAGCCGATAAGGAATTATGGCCTCCAACCAACAGAGGATAATTTAGACTTCGATAATCCCCCTGGAAGTAATATCGAACCTATAAGCTAGGATCGTGGAGGATCCGGAGATTCTAGTAACAACTCCTGACAAAATGCTTCCTTCTGGCTCCCATGCTCCGGAGAGTTATGAAAGTATTACTGGATTTTCAGGGTGTCAGGGACAGGCTGACACAGCCACCCCAAATTTAGCATGAAATCCATCTCATCATCCCATATTTCATAGTATTCAACCTGGAATAGAGAAACCTTATCCCACGGCTTCCGGGGAAAATGGATTCTTTTAAATCTACCCGAAACGCGCAGCTTGACCGTTAGTCACGATTAAATAAATGGGGAGCATTTCGAAAGATTTAGTATTAATCCTGCAATTTTTGTTGCCAGGATTCGTTTCAGCTTAGAATTATAAATTTGACATCTTATCCGAAGCCTTCGCAATTCGAAAGGGTAGTTCAGGCTTTAATCTTTACGCTGTTTATCCAGGCATTAGTGGTCATCATAGAATACATACTGGTCACTACGGATCAGTACTGGAACTTCGGGCAGTGGAATGAATCCTTATCTCTTATTGCTTCCATCCCGATTGCCATTCTATGCGGCATCACGGCTGATAAGGTCAATCGGGAGCTGGGGAAAAGATCTGGAAACAACGGCGGATATTGGGGCTCCTCCGTCACCCCAACCTATGTTCCTGCTGACGGAGAATAATGATCGCTTTAGCGAAAGACCGAAAAACTCGGTACTAGATCGAGTAGATCAACCACCCTGGAGATTCGATGATGGCAACCAAGAGATTCAATCGTGGTGTCGCGCTGGTCGGGGCGGGCATGAGTAGCTTCGGGGCCTTCCCCGGAAAAACGACCCGTGACCTGTTTGTCGAGGCATTCAAAGAGATGGAGGCGTCGGTGGACAAGGGCTTCGACCCCAAGGACATCGACGAATGTTATTTCGGTAACTACAGCAGCAGCCAATTCGAAGGCCAAAGTTTCACCGCCCCCTTTATCGCCAACGCGGTGGGGATGAATCCGAAGCCGGCGATTCGTGCCGAGAACGCCTGCTCCAGTGGCGGCACTGCGCTACGTTTGGGTGTCATGGCCATCGCTTCCGGTATCGCGGACATGGTGCTGGTCGGTGGCTACGAGAAGGAAACGGATCAGCCGACCGAGAAGGTCACGGAGATCCTGGCCACCGCTAGTGACAACCTGTACGAGAACGTGGCGGGTTTTACCTTTCCCGGCCTGTATGCCGCCCTGGCGACCGCTTACATGCACCGCTATGGAGCCACCAGCGAGACCATGATGAAGGTGGCACTGCAGAACCATGAGAATGGCGCCCTCAACGCCAAGGCCCAGTTCGGCAAGCGTATCGGCGATTTCATCAAAATGAAGCAGAAGAGCGCGGAGAAAAGAGGCAAGCCGATCCCCCAGTGGGACGATGAAATGGCCTTCCTGCGCGATCCGAGGGCCAATCCGGTTATCTCCTGGCCCATGCGCCTGTTCGATTGCTCCCCGGTCTCCGATGGTGCCGCGGCCCTGTTGCTGGTGGTGGAAGACATGGCCCATAACTTCACCGACAAGGCGCTCCATATCATCGGCAACGGTATAGCCTCCGGTGTGCCCATGCACGATCGTACCGACCTGACCATGATCGAGACGGCGACCGAAGCCGGCCGCGTTGCCTACGAGATGGCTGGTGTCTCGCCCAAAGACATCCAGGCCTGCGAAGTCCATGATTGCTTCACCATGACCCAAGTGATCGCCACCGAAGACCTGGGATTCTTCGAGCGCGGCCAGGGCTGGAAGGCGCTGGAAGAAGGCCGCACCGCCCGTGACGGCGACTGTCCCATCAACACTTCCGGTGGGCTCAAATCCAAAGGCCATCCGGTGGGTGCCTCGGGTGTCGGGCAGGTCATCGAGATCTGGAAGCAGCTGCGTGGCGAGGCGGGCGAACGCCAGCTACCGGGAGAGCCGACCCTCGGCCTGACCCACAATCTGGGGGGTAGTGGTCAGGTGTGCGTCGTCAACATTTTCGAGCGGAGATAAAACCATGAGCAAAGAGTTCTACAATGCGGCCGGTTTCTACGAGTATGTCGGTGAGAAGAAGCTCATGAGTAGCCGGTGCAAGTCTTGTGGCGAGCTGTTCTTGCCGCCGCGTCCCGTATGCTCCGCCTGTCACAGCGAGCAGATGGAGTGGGAGGAAATGAAAGGAACCGGCAAGCTGGAGGCTTTTACCGTAACCCTCTATGGGCCGACACGTATGGTGGAGGCGGGCTACGACGCGAAAAACCCCTATTGTGTCGGGATCGTGCGCCTGGACGAGGGTCCGGCCATCAGCGCCCAGATCCTTGGCTTGGATCTCACCAAGCCCGAGGAGATCAAGGTCGACACACCCATGAAACTGACCTTCATCGAACGGACGGAGGGGGAGGAGAAAAACACCTATATCGGCTTCGAGGCCACTTGAGCATAAGGGCGCCTTGAAGATTCGAGGCGCCCGTGCGGTGCAAGGACGCACCACCATTTCTCAAGCACATTGGTACTTATAATTGACCAACGCAAGCCGAAGCTTTTTCCCACACCCATCGGCTCCATTCTTCAAGCATTCACGCGCTTGAAAAATAAGGGGACATCCTCGTCCCTACACCTTGTCATCTACCGTTTCTCTTCTTCTTGCGCCCCGGCTCGCGGCTGCAAGCGCGGCTCTGCGGCGGTTGGCCGCTCGCATGAACAGCGCCGATACGACATAGACCGCCCCGGCCAGCAGAATAATGGTCGGCCCGGCCGGCAGGTCGGGACCATACGACAACGCAAGTCCGCTGATGCTCAACAAGATGCCCAGGAGAGTTGCAATAAGCATGATGCGACCGAGCGAATGCACATAGTGTCCGGCCACTGCGGCGGGCAGTGTCAACAAGGCCAGCACTAGGATCAGGCCAACGATCCGGATCAGCAGGACCACCGTCACCGCGACCAGCACCAATAACAGCAGGTAGTAGAACCCTACCGGGATACCGCGGAGATGGGCGAATTCTTCGTCGAAGACAACGGCGAGGAACTGATGGTGATAGGCTCCGACGACAATCAGCAGCAGGATATCGAGTGTCAACATGAACCATAGGCTCTCGTATGACACCAGCAGGATATTGCCGAACAGATAGCCCATCAGGTCGGCCTGATAGCCCGGCACCTTGGCGATGAACAGTACACCGGCCGCCATGCCGATGGCCCACAGAGCGCTGATCAGGGTGTCTTCCTGGGTCTGCCAATTCAGTCGCATCCAGCCGATCAACAGGGCCGCAGAGATGGCGGCCAGCAGGGCACCGTGCAAGGGATCGAAGCCCAAGTATACGGCGGCCCCCATGCCGCCGAGTACCGAGTGGGCAATGCCGCCGGCGAGGAAGGAGATGCGCTTCACGACCACATAGGTCCCCATCAGGCCACATCCGATGCTGGCCAGCAACGCGGCAGCTACCGCTGTCTGCAGAAAGTTGTGTTCCGCAAGGGCCGTGAAGAAATCTTCCATCGCTCAATGTCCGTGCGCAATCATGCGCACATGCCTTGCGTAGAGGTCCTGAATGGTATGGCCATCGATCGCATCGGTGTGGTGGCAGATCAGAGTGCGATTGACACAGGCGACCCGGCTCACGTAACGCGAGATGAAGGCCACGTCGTGCGAGACCACCAGGATGGTCATGCGCGCGTTCAATACATTCAGTAAATCGAAGATCTCGCTCTCCATGCGCTGGTCGATGTTGGCCGTGGGCTCGTCCAGGATCAGGATGTGGGGGGCGCTGACCAATGCCCTGGCTATCAAGACGCGCTGCAATTGTCCACCGGACAGGTTACCGATCCGGCACGCGGCAATATCCACGGCCCCGACCTCGGCCAATGCCCGATGCGCGGATTGTCTGTCCGCGTGGGATGCCTGTCCCGGCCATAAGGCACCCCTCCAGCCGCCGGAGCGGCCGACGCCGAGCTGTCCGAGCTGAACCACCTGCTCGACCGTGATCGGAAAGTCGCGCGGAAAGCTCGGATGCTGCGGGACATAGCCCAGCATCCGACTGGCCGATCGTGGCGGCCGGTCGAGCACGCGGATCTTGCCGAACTGCGGTTGCAACAGGCCGAGGATCAGCTTGAGCAAAGTGCTTTTGCCGCCGGCATTGGGACCGACGATGCCGAGAAACTCGCCCTCCACCACCCGCAAGTCGATGGCTGACAGGGTCGGTACGGCGCCGTAAGCAAAGTCGACGGACTCGAGATCGATGACGGTATTCAAGGCCGTAGCGCCCTGGCAAACTGTCGTGCGACCGCGCGCAGGTTGTCGCCATAGTTGGCGGCCAAGGGATCGACTGCGGTCACTCTACCGCCGATCGCCTTCGCCACCTGCCTGATCCGGTGCTTGCCAAGCTGCGGCTGGACAAAGATAACCCGGATATTCTCTCGCTTCGCCTGGTCTATCAGCGCCGCCAGTGCCCGGGCCCCTGGCTCCTTGCCCTCACGCTCGATCGGTATTTGGGTCAGGCCATAGGTGTCGGCGAAGTAGCCCCAGGCCGGGTGGAAGACCATGAACTTGCGGTTTGGCAGCAGATCGAGCAACACTCGGATCTCCCGGTCCAGATTATCGAGCTCCTGAACGAACGCCCGGTAATTGCGGGTGTAATCCGTCGCGTGTGCCGGGTCCAACTCGGCAAGCTTGGCGCGGATCATCCCGGCCATGTGCTTGACCAACAGCGGGCTGGTCCACACATGGGGATCGGACTCATGGTCGCGGGCACTTCCCGTGGGATCCGCTATGTGCTCGTGGTGTTCTTCGAGCCGGTTATGGCTACCGCCCTGATCCGTGGCAGCATTGTGCCCATGGCTCACTCTCCCATCATCGTGTCCGTGAGTCTCCAGGGCACGGAGCTTGATGCCGGCACGGATGTCGAGCACCTGCATAGCGGGATTGGCGGAGCGGATACGATCCATCCAGGCATCCTCGAACGATAGTCCGGTGCGGACATAAAGCACAGCCTCCGCCAAGGCTCTGATCTGGTGCGGCGTCGGATCGTAGGTGTGGGAGTCGTGGCCCGGCCGCACCATCGCGCGGGCATCCACGTGCTTGCCGCCGATTCTTTCGATAAAGGTCCGGATCGGCGGCACACTGGCGAAGACGCGAAGGGGCTCGGCCTGGCCGATGGATGGGCCGATGGTGAAAGCCAGCAGGAGAAGCAGCCAGGCATAGTGCATCGACTTGGTACCGGTTCTCACGAAAGGGCACATTGAAAAAGGGTGCGGTTCTTTGGAAACGACACCGGATGTCCAAAATCCGAGAGTCGAGG
>Ga0056123_1000175_pt1 | contig 13397 bp, 11 predicted proteins | sample WorMetHEROISLAND_3_FD_71122 | JGI IMG/M metagenome (GOLD analysis project Ga0056123, IMG submission 71122) | Marine gutless worms symbiont microbial communities from Max Planck institute for Marine Microbiology, Germany - Olavius sp. 3 HERON ISLAND ...
AAGGTGCCAATGCTGGTATGTCTGTGATAAAATAAAAGAGTAGTCTCTTAATTCTAATGAGATCTCTGCGGTAACTTGACAAATTGAGCGGTTTCATCGTAGTTTAAGGCCACAAACTAGGGGCCGAGGGATTGAAAATTGAAAACGGGCGAAGCGGGGTACGGTAAGGCTTTTTGGAGGCTTTCGCCGCACCATTGGAACCAAAAAAAACGTGGGGAGGGAAGGAAATGAGAAAAACATGTTTAATCTCAGTGCTGGCTATCGCTATGGTGTTCGGATTTGCCCTGGGAGTGAGCGCTAGTACGTTCCTCTCAAAAAAGGTTGATAACTCCGCAGGCCTGGCCGTAAAGAACTTCTGGACAAAAGCACGGATGAAAGCGGCTGAACCACATCCGATACCAATACTCGAAGGAGATCCACTGCCTTTTTATGAAAACGCCGGGCAGGTTCCTTCTGGAAGCCCGGCTCACACCCTCGGTGCGGATGAGAAGAGCGTCCGGAAACAATCCGCGAAGAAGCCAGGGGTGGTCTCTGAGTTGCTGAGCGAAAATCAGAAAGCCAACCGGGCTTATGCAGCCTCGGTAGCACCGTTTGCCAATGGCTACGATTTTGACCATCCGCCGGAAAATACATCTTGGGTGTGGCATGCCTTATATGGACATAATAGAGGTGACGTGGCTCCATATCGGGTCGTAGGGAGATTGTTTTTCAAGAATTTTCGTGGATGGTTGGGAGCATGCTCTGGAGTGGTTGTAGGAGACAATGTCGTTTTGACGGCAGGCCATTGTGTCTCAAAGTATGGGAGATTTCACACAGATATTATTTTTGTGCCGTCTTACCGAAGTGGAGTGGCGCCACATGGAAAGTGGCCTGCCAAGTCGGTAATAGTGCCTTGGGAGTGGCACTTGCACCGTGAGTATGGCAGGGATGTCGCGGCTGTATTATTGTACCCACAATCAGGCAAGAAAGTTTCAGACTACACAGGACGTGCGGGGGTGGCCTGGAACCAGGGCCCGTATCAACACTTCACCGTCCTGGCTTACCCTGCTGACCCCCCTTTCACTGGTGATGCTTTGATTCAGACAGACGCGTCCACGGCCAGGATCAGTTGCAGCGATGTAAGTCCTTGCACCACTGGCATTGGAACGAGACAGACGGCAGGATCCAGCGGCGGCCCCTGGTTTATTAATTTCCAGCCTGGTCCTTATGTGGGGGATAACCGGGTAAACGGCGTAGTCAGCCACAAGAGGGAGTCTCTGGGTCCTAATATTCAATTCACCTCCTATTTTGACAGTCGAATAGGAGATTTATGGAGGCTCGCCATACAACGGTCTAAATAGTATTAAGGCGACCCTGGGGTCCCCATCGGATGGTTGAAACCCCCTCGCTTTCAGGGAAGATAAAGGTGGTGATACGGTCGAAGAGAATGAGCCAAATATAAATTGGCAAAATTCACTTTTCCTTTATAAAGTGATTTTCTGATAGCATCAACCCTTGAGACGTCAGGGGAAGGCGGTGACGATGGCGAACGACCGCTTTTCCCCGGACACCGCGCATTTGCGGGCAACCAAATTGAAAGAAAACAAAATCATGAAGTTATGTATGTCAACTCATTGGGTATGTCTTATTCTGTCATTGCTGTTCTTTATTTCGCATCATGTCGAGGCCGGCCAGCGCTCCCGGGGCGATGTCCTTGCCACAGTCGGGCAGTTCAAGATTACAAAAAACGATCTGGAAGCCAGAATCGGGAATTTACCCACGGAGATGAAAGCAACATTCCTCAACGATCCTGAACAGAGAGGTCAGATGTTAAAAGAGCTTGTCAGAATTGAGGTTTTTTCGCGTGAAGCGGCGCTGTTGGAGCTGGATAAAACGGAACGGTTCCAGAGGATTACTGACGAAGTGATCAAAACCATGCTGGCGGAAGAGTATTCCCGTGAACGGATTATTTCGAAGATAACCATCACCGATGAAGATGCAGAGACCTATTACCGAAACCACAAGGATGAGTTCATGGAACCGGAGGAGATAGTCGCCTCTTTTTTCTGGATTAAATCACACAAGGATGATCCCCGGGACAGGCAGGACCGGAAGTTGCGTTTGGCTGAAGATATCCGAAGAAAACTCAAGGCTGGAGTACAGGCTCCTGCTTTGGTGGATAAAGTGAAAAAAGAGCATTCCGCTCTTCAGGCCAATGCGCATGAATCTATTCCAAGGGGAAGGCTCATCCCCGATGTCGAAAAAACAGTTTTTAATTTGGACATCCACGACGTAAGCCCGGTCATACCTATTGATAACGGATTCCTTGTTTTTATAATTCACGACAAGCTACCGGCGGGATACAACGCGTATGATGTGGTGCGTGACGAAATATTCGAAAAGCGTAAGACACAAGAGAAAAATCGCCTTTTAAAAAATGAAGAAAAAAGGCTTTTTTCAAAATACAATGTTGAGATAATTGGCGAATCAATGGGAGAGAGGGGTCAGGCTGTCCAGAATGACGAGGGTGTTCAGGAAGATGGTATGTCGGAAACCATCATAGCAAAAATAGTGGAGATTGGTCCGTTTCAATCAGACCCACCGGATAATGGGATCATTGGAACCATGGTTGTCGGAGGGTTGGGACGGGGTTCGAAAGTTGGTCAAATAGTTGTCGAAATTCTACGGGAAACCGGGTTTTTTCGTCAAATCAAGGGCGATTATCAAAAAGTGAGCATTGATGACCTGAAAAGCGGGCAAACAGTGGAAATATTCCCCAAGGGCCCGGTGACAAGGTCTTACCCGCCTACGGTGCAAGCCACTAAAGTTAACTTGATAGAATTCTGACCACGGCCTAAAGGCGGCAGTCAAGGTGACAGGGTTGGCGGGTTGGTATGCCTGCGATAGACAGAAGAAGGGGTTCTGACAGACTGAAAGGGGAGTTCCGCGGTAAGTTGAGCGGTTTTTATCGGTTTCGACGAGCATTCAAACCAGAACAGAGGTATTGAAAACGGGCGAAGCAGGGCGCGGTAAGGTCTTTTAGAGGCTTTGGCCGCATAATCCGAAATAAGCAGATTTGACAGATGATCATCTTCTCTCAACCCGGGCTTTTCCCGCGGCCTGAAAACCGACCGACAGATTACGTTTCCACCAGCTGATTTTGAATGGCAAAGCGGGATATCTCGGCGTTATTGCGCAAATTAAGCTTTTTCAAGATTCGCAGGCGATAGGTATCCACCGTTTTGATGCTGATGCCATAGGCCTCGGCGATTTCGCGGTTGGTATGCCCCATGGCCAGGCGGCGAAGCACCTGTAACTCCCGCCGGGAAAGAGCGTCTATGAATGATTTCTGACTGCCGCCCCTGGCGACCCTTAGGGCCAGCGACTCGGCCGCCGCCTCGGTCAGATAGCGTCCTCCTGTGGTCACTTTATGGATGGCATCCACCAACTGTTCCGGCGCAGACTGTTTGGTGATATACCCTTTGGCCCCCGCCTCGATAGCGCGAATCACATATTGATCCTCTTCGTGCATGGTCAAGATAAGCACGGGTATCTTCGGGCAATAGTGCTTTAACTGGGCTGTCACTTCAAGGCCGTCGATATCGGGCATGGAGATATCCACCACCGCCACATCGGGTTTCTTGGTTTGGGCCAATAAAACGGCGTTTTTACCGTCGGCGGCCTCGGCTACCACGATCATTTCGCCGTTCTCCTCGATAATACCCCGTAGCCCGTGACGTACAATGGCGTGATCATCGGCCAACAAAACCGTAATCATGCCGCCACCTCATAATCATCCTTGACGGGCACCATTAGAACCACTTCAGTTCCTTTACCAATGGTGGATGTGACGGTCAATTGCCCCCCTACCAAGCTGGCCCGTTCACGCATACCCGCAACTCCCAGGGCCGCTAGTTCGGAAAGGGTTCCTGTGTCAAAGCCTCTACCGTCGTCTTTCACCCGCAAGGTCAAATAGCCCTCCCTGACCCGCAGGGTTACGGCGGTATGACCCGCCTGGGCATGGCGACCGATATTGGTGAGCGCCTCTTGCACAATCCGGTAGGCCGCTGTAGCGATGGTTCCGGAAAGGGACGGGATGGCGCCATGGTCAAAAACGACGCTGATGCCGGTCCGTTTTTCAAAGTCGGCGGTAAGCCATTCCAACGCATCCACCAAACCCAAATCGTCTAAAACCCCCGGTCTCAGACGAATCGCCATATTGCGCACATCCTGAATATTTTGATCGATCAACTGGCACATGGTCTTGGCCCGTTTGGCCGCGACCGGATCGGCCGATTTTAACCTCTCGGCCATCCAGACGGCATCCATCCGCAGGGCGGTCAGCACCTGGCCCAGTTCGTCGTGCAGCTCCCTCGCGACGGCGGAACGCTCTTTTTCCTGCCCTTCCATAATTCGCGCCGACAGCCGCCGAAGCTGGTTCTGGGCCTTTTTCAGGGCGGTAATGTCCGTTGAAATTCCGCCCACACCCAACGTTTCGCCCGCCTCATTATAAAATGGAAACTTAACCGAAAGATAGGTGTGCAGACCGTCCTTGTGGGGAAAGTGCTCTTCCACCTGCAAGGAGTGCCGCCCTGTTAAAATCTTCAAGTCATTGATCCTGAATTGATCGGCGATTTCCCGGGGCAGCAGGTCATGGTCGGTTTTGCCCGTCACCTCCTCTACAGTGCGGCCCAGGATTTTTTCATAACGGGTATTAATCAACATATACCGACCCTCAAGATCTTTCATATAAACCACATCGGGGGTGTATTTTAAGATATTGGAAATCTCACGGGTTCGACGCCGCACCTGACGCTCCAGATCTTTGGAATAGATGCTGAGCTGTTCCTTGGCCTGCCGTAAAGCAGCCTCGGCCCGCTTTAATTCCGTTACATTGACCGATACGGCCAAAGAGCGCAGGATTTGCCCGTCATCGCCCCTGACTGCATTTCCGGAAAGTAAAATGTCGATGGTCGTGCCATCTTTACGGATGTAGCGATAGGGAATATCTTTGCAAAATCCATCTTTGAAAAAGAAAGGAAATACAACAGTTTCGGCATACTCCTTCGATTCCGGGGTTAAGTATTGGGTCAATGGCTGGCCGATCACTTGGTCGCGAGAATAACCCATGGCTTCCAACCAGTAATCGCTGACGCTGAGCAAGCGGCCGTTGGCGTCAATGGAGTGCAGCATGGCCGGTGTATCATGATAGAGAGAGCGATAGCGCCCTTCACTTGTGCGCAAGGCTTTTTCGGCCAGCTGACGCCGGACAAGCTCCTGGCTGGCCTTACGATATAAAATCGCCACTGCCAATCCAATCAAACAGCACAGGGCGAGAATGAGCGGCCCTACAGTATTGAACAGAGGGGAAAAAATACTCTGTTCAATCACCGCCAGATCTTGAAGATGATGGATCTTCCAATCTGCATAATCAGGCAGGCCATCCACATGGTGCAGATACGAAACGCCCTCCTGGCTCTTCAGATGATTTTCATCCTGGGCTTTAAGTCCGGACCACTCCCAAGGGCCGCCGCCAAACTGCCGGGTAGCGGCAATCTGATTGATTTTGTGAGGATTTAGGGGGGGTAACGTTTTGTAACGCCACTCGTCCCGATTGGTTAAAAAGATGATCCCCTGGGGACTCACCACCAACACCACCTCTTCGAGAAACAGCTTGAGATCGTCTTCGATGGGTTTGATGGGGCCTTTGATCACGGCCAAGCCGATGGGGCTCTCTTTATCACGATCAAACACCGGGTAACTGAAGTAGACGCCCCGCTTCCCCGAGGTGGTTCCTACCGCCATATAGGTGGCGGGAGCGCTGTGAAACGCTTGGGTAAAATAGGGCCGGAAGGCGAAATTCTTCCCTACAAAACTGTCCGCGGCGTCGCGATTGCTGGAAGCAACAGTATTGCCTTTGTAGTCCATCAAGTAACAGACCTGAACATCCAATGAACGCTTGAAGTGATCCAACACCGCATTGGCCGCATTTAACGCATTGCGATCACCCGGTTTGTTTAACAGATCATAGAGGGCGTCAATCCCCGCCAATGATTCCACAGGCTTGATATATTCCGATAAAAAGGCCGATAGATTTTTTTTAATCAACGCCAATCTTGAAACCGCCTGCCGCTCAGCCTCTTTCACCGCTGAAGAGTGAAGCGCGTTATAGTAGAGCGTTCCACCCACGGAAGCAGACAAAAATGCCAGTAACGACAAAACCAAAAGGATGGTGCGCAACCGCATGGATGACCCTTTTTCCGAGGTATTGATTCAATTGCTGCAGATCAATATAGGCTGAAATAGTTTGACAAATCAAGCCGGTCACCCAACTATCTGATGATCAGATGGCGCAAACAGGTATGAATCGATTTGCATTTGGGTTGATCATGAAAACGAAAATATATTGTCCCTTTTGTGCTGAACGCCTAACCGACCGTTATTTAGAGGGGCGCGAACGGCGGTTTTGTCCACGCTGCGACAAAATCCTCTATGCAAACCCAATTCCCGCCACCTGTCTGGTCGTCACTGCTTCCACCGATCAAATTTTGCTGGTGAAACGCGGTATCCCGCCCAATCCGGGCGATTGGTGCTTACCCGGCGGCTACATCGAGATGGACGAGTCTCCAACAAACGGCGCCGTTCGGGAACTCAAGGAAGAGACCGGCCTGGATGGGGAGATCCACCAGCTACTCGGCGTCATCAAGGCCCATAGCCCTATTTACGGCTCCTTGGTGATGGTCGGCTATCATGTCTGTCGTTTTCAGGGAGAATTAAAAGCCGGGGATGATGCTGAAAAAGCCGCTTTTTTTGCTATTGATGACATCCCGCCGGTGGCTTTTAAAAGCCATCGCCATTTTGTGCGTCAAGTTTATGCCGATGCGCTGGTTTTACCCCCATAAAACATTTCGGGCAAAATTAATTATACCCGAACAGTATACCGTCTCTATCTTGAATCACTCTGGGAGATGAGCTGGTTGAATTGACGGTGAGACTCCATCATTGGCGCTAAATGAAAGCTTGCATTCTCAACTAAAGCTCTCTTTTGAGGCGATATTACTGAAACCAAACATTGTTCAGTAATGCGAAGCGCCGCCTGGGAATCCGCCCGGATCCTAAGTGGCAGGTATTAAAAAAGACCGGTCAGTTGTTTTAAGGCAAAATAGAGGGGCGGTATAAAGATGGCCGGCAACATATTCCCCAACCGCAGCTTCCTGATTTCCAAAATCGATATACCGATGGCAATAATCAACAGACCGCCCACACCCGACATCTGTGTGATGACTTCAGGAGTCAGGTAGGGTCGTAAAAAGGCGGCGCTGAAGGTGATGGTCGCTTGGTATAAAAAGACGGGAAGCGCCGCAAAAGCTACCCCGATGCCAAGGGTGGAGGCAAATAAAACCGCTGTGACGCCGTCTAAGATTGATTTGGCGAAAAGCGTTTGGTGCATGTTGGTCAAACCACTTTCCAGGGCGCCAACCACCGCCATGGACCCAACACAGTAGAGAAGGCTTGCCATCACAAACCCTTCGGTAAATCGACCTTTGACATGGGCAAGTTTTCGATGCGCCCATTGACCGGTGGCTTCCAGCCGTTTTTCAATGTTCAGCCACTCACCAAAGAGTGTGCCCACAGCCATGGAGGCAATCACCAAAAACACATCGTTGCAACCAAGCGCCGATTTTAATCCCACAAATATAACGCTGAGTCCAAGGGCCTGCATAAGGCTGGCTTTGTAGCGTTCCCGGACCCGGTTGCCGATCACCAGCCCAAACAGGCCGCCGAGGATGATGGCAGCGGTGTTGACGATAGTCCCCAACAATATCATTGCAATTGCATCCTATGGTGGATGCTCCTTTTTGGGGTTCTAAATTTATCTTTTAGAGAGTACTTTACCTGTGTTACATCAGGACGTTTCATAAACCGTCCTGACCCTTACCCCGATTTGTGGTGACATGCAACCGGGAATCTTAATGACCGGTCCGGGGAAAACCATTTTTGATCCGGCCCTTCAGGCATATATCGGCAGGGCGGCCCCCCATCATCACCGGGGGCGGGCGGTAGGAGTCGTTGAAGCCCGTTGGGGCGGAGCGACACTTGCGGGAGTTCCCCTGATCGGCCTATTATCGGATACCGGAAAAGTGATAGAATAAATCCCGGCGGTGTCTACTCTATTAAGAGAATATTGGCATAGTGCCAAATAAAAAAGGACAAATGAAAATGATGGCAAGAAGCTTCATGACGATTGTTGCTTTATTGGCAACTGCTTATAGCTATGTTTGGGCTGATACGGCCGAGGTGCTGGAAAAGGTCCGCCAGCGTTACGCCAACCGTGATTTTACGGCGCGATTTTTCCAGGTTTCCATTCTCAAGGCCATGGAGATCACCGATACCGCCACGGGGACCTTGATGGTCAGCCCGCCGGGCAATATGCGTTGGCGCTATGAGACGCCGGACCCCCAGCTAATTGTCACCGATGGTAAAGCCTTGTGGATTCATCGTCCCGACGAAAATCAGGTGATGATCGGCAAACCGCCCACGATTTTTGGCGATGGTAAAGGGGCTGGATTTTTAGCTGATATTACCGAACTGGAAAAGAACTTTGAAGTGAGTATGTTGGATCAGCTGGCCGATGAGGAGTCGGTTTATCTTAAATTGACACCGAGAAAGGAACATCCAGACCTGGCCAAAGTACTGGTTCAACTGGAGCGGTCAACCGCCACCATTAAGACGATCACCACCTATAATGCGTTTGAGGATGAAACCCGCATTGAACTGCAGAATGTTCAGTTTGGACCACTGGAAAAAGATCTCTTTACCTTCGAGCCGCCCCAAGGAGCCGATGTGGTCTCTTTAGACGAGAGTTGAAAAGGCCTTTGAGAAAGTCGGAGGTTCGCATGAAAAAAAATCGTTTTCATTTTGATCGGTTTCCTAATAACGGTTTTTGGGGCGCACCGGCCTGTTCAGGCGGACGAAGCCGGTTTGCAAGCGAACCACCTGATGCGCGACTGAAGCGCGCGTTTCACATCTCCATCAGCGCATCGGGAATATCGGCATTGGTATAGACCTTTTGTACATCGTCGCAATCGTCCAGCATCTCCATCAACCGGATCATCTGTTCGGCCTGTTTGCCCTCTAAATTGGTGGTGTTTTGAGGCAGCATGGTCACTTCGGCGGCTTCATAATCAAAAGGCGCTTCTTCAAGGGCTGTCTTGACCGCCTCAAAATCTTTGGGATCGGTGATCACCTCAAAATTGGCCCCATCCTCCCGTACATCTTCGGCACCGCCCTCTAAGGCGATTTCCATTAGGGTCTCTTCGCCGGTAGCCGATTGGGCCACCACAAAATAGCCTTTTTGCTCAAACATCCAGCCCACACAGCCGTTTTCGCCAAGATTCCCGCCGTTTTTGCTGAAAATATGGCGTATATCAGCTACGGTACGGTTTTTATTGTCGCTGAGCGACTCAATGAGCACCGCCGCACCACCGGGACCGTAACCTTCAAAGGTGGACTCTTCATAATTGACCCCCTCCAATTCGCCGGTGCCCTTTTTAATAGCTCGGTCAATGTTATTGTTGGGCATATTTTCGGCCCGGGCCGCCGCCACAGCTGTGCGCAAACGTGGATTGGCATCGGGATCGCCGCCGCCCATACGGGCCGCCACGGTGATCTCTTTGATCAATTTGGTGAATATTTTACCGCGCTTGGCATCCGTGGCCGCTTTTTTATGCTTAATGGTTGACCATTTGCTGTGTCCCGACATACTGCCTCCTCTATCGTTTCACCAAAGCCATCATGAAAACCTTCTAGAAAACCATCAATTTTTGCGATTTGTCTGTTGATGGGTGAAGTTACCGAATCTGACCGGCCAGGGTCAACTCTTTTTCAATATTGACCATGGTTGTCATACCGTAAGCCCTCGTCCCACCAGGTACATCTCTTTACTTGCTTTGCGGCTGCCGGGGGGTTTGAAAAGATCCAGCTTTGCAAACATTTCACGCATGGTATCCCGAAATGAATTACATCCGGCGCCTTGGAATATTTTGAAAGCCGCTGAACCTCCTTTTATTAGTCGCTCACGGGCCAAAAAGAGAGCCGCTTCGCACAACGCTACGGAACGGGCGGCATCGGTGTTTTTACTGCCCGTTGTGGCCGGGGCCATATCGCTCAAAATCAGGTCAAAGGGCCTGGACACCTCTGCCCAAAAATGTGCATCCAGTTTAAAAATATCGGCTTCCACCACGGTGACATGATTGGGCAGGGTAATGGTCACTGGTTTGAGGTCAATCCCCCAAACCTGGCCTGAAGAGGTTACTTGCTTGGCGACATAGAGCAGCCACGCTCCGGGCGCGCAGCCCAGATCCAAAACGGTGTGGCCGGGCCTCATGAGATTGAACTTGTTATCCAACGCCTGCAGTTTGTAAGCCGATCGGGCAGGATAACCCTCTTGGCGGGCTTTGTGGGTATAGTGGTCGGCCCATTTTTTTTTTGAGGGCTTTTTCGAGGTGTGTCGACGTGGGATCATTAAAAAATCATCTCCAAGGCCGCATCCAACCGGCCGGCGGTTTCAATTTGCAGGGCTGGTTCGGATTGGGTGACTCTTTTGGCAACGCCTTTGGGCAGCACGCAACGGGTAAACCCCATTTTTTGGGCTTCGGCTAGGCGCGCTTCTATCTGGCTTACCGCCCGGATTTCGCCCGTGAGACCCACTTCTCCTAAAATGATCATATCCGGGGGTACCGCTTTATTGAGAAAGCTGGCGGCAATGGCGGCAATGATACCCAAATCCACCGACGGCTCCAGGATTTTTACCCCACCGGCCACATTCATAAATAGATCCTGGCCGGCCAAGTCAAATCCCGCCTGTTTTTCCATCACAGCGCTTAACAAGGCGACCCGATTGTGGTCCAGGCCCAGAACAGTCCGTCGTGGCGTGCCATAATTGGATCTTCCCACAAGAGCCTGAATTTCCACCAATATTGGCCGGGTACCTTCCATGCTGCAAGTGACGACCGATCCCGGGGCATGCGCAGGACGCTCCGTAAGAAACAGGGCTGATGGGTTGGAGATTTCCGCCAATCCGCTGTCGCGCATTTCAAACACACCGATTTCATTGGTGGAGCCAAACCGGTTTTTAACCGCCCGAAGCACCCGAAACATATGATTGCGGTCACCCTCAAAATAGAGGACCGTGTCAACCATGTGTTCCAATACCCGCGGTCCGGCGATGGCGCCGTCTTTGGTCACATGCCCTACTAAAAATATCGGGATCCCGGTCTGTTTGGCCAGCAGCATCAACTGCAGGGCCGATTCACGCACCTGGCTGATGGTTCCAGGTGCGGCGGTCAGGGTGTCGTTAAACATCGTCTGGATTGAGTCAATCACTACCGCTGCCGGTTTTGTTTGAGAAACCATCTGGTCGATGGCCGCAAGATCGATTTCAGCCGCCACCAGCAAATTCTGATCACTTTTTTCAAGACGCCTGCCACGGATCGCCAACTGCCGCACCGACTCCTCGCCGGAGACATAGAGGGCGGTCTTGCCTTGGCAGGCAATACCGTTCAATGCTTGCAGCATTAAAGTCGATTTGCCGATGCCGGGGTCGCCACCAATTAAAACCAGCGATCCGGAGACAACACCACCGCCCAGAACACGGTCAAATTCGCCAATTCCCGTCAACAGCCTTTTTTCAATATCCACGGTGATGTGACTGATGGGCGTGGGCTGGTTGGTTTGTGTGGAGCTTGCCGTCAGCCGGTTGGTGGACGTTGCCGTCACTTTTTCCTCCAACAGGGTGTCCCACCGGTTGCATTCAGGACAACGGCCCATCCACTTCGGGGATTGTTGACCGCAGGCCTGGCAGGTAAAAATAACTTTTGATTTTCCCATAAAAACCGACTTCTTGACAATTTACAGATCAGCCCCATTGGTATCATGGCCCAAGTTTTTGATCAATATTACCGGTCTTTTCGAGCGGCGGATCTTTGTGGCCGGATGGTATGACATCGAATGGAGTGGCCAAAACTGAAAAAAAGGCTTGCAATCCCTTGCAGATGGTGCTATCAATTCACGTTTTTGAGCTGCCAGCCAGGCTATGCGTCACGGAGGTTTTGGCTGACGCTGGTGGACGGCCTGATGAAATATCTGGATCACAAGGCCAGCGTAGCTCAGTTGGTAGAGCTACTGATTTGTAATCAGTGGGTCGGGGGTTCGAGTCCCTTCGCTGGCTCCAAAGTTGATAGGAAACGGCCATCCCGGTTCGCTGGGGGTAAAAATGAGATGCCGGCTGGATTGATCACTAAAGTTGTTAGCTTCACATATTTAATTGCAGAATTGTTACTAAAACGTGAAACGGTGGGGTTCCCGAGTGGTCAAAGGGAACAGACTGTAAATCTGTCGGCGATGCCTTCGGAGGTTCAAATCCTCCCCCCACCACCACACTTGTTAATACGACGGATTTAACCGGATGATGCCGAAATTGCTTGGGTGGATCCGGTTGAATGGGTCGTAACCTGTTGTAGGAGATTTCAGGACGGCTGGGATCGCTTGGGACTACACAACCCTCTAAACCAGGGTCGCCTTAAAAAGGGTTTGGATTTGCGCCTGATGCAATGCGTAATTTTAGGTGTGCATCGGTACAGATACAAATGTGTTTGCCCGTCTCGTCGCGTGAAGCCAAATGCGGGAGTAGCTCAGTTGGTAGAGCTTCAGCCTTCCAAGCTGAATGTCGCGAGTTCGAGCCTCGTCTCCCGCTCCAGCCCTGAAATCGAAGCCTAGCCCACGTAGCTCAGTCGGTAGAGCGCTTCCTTGGTAAGGAAGAGGTTCACCGGTTCAATTCCGGTCGTGGGCTCCATTTTAGCTGAAAATGCCTGTTCGAGGCTTTTATTAAGCGGCATAATTTGTGAGACGGTATTTGTCATGTAAACTTGGTGGCGACAGGACTTGTCCAAAGTTTTTTACGTTGCCCGCAAAGAGGAGGTAAAGATGGCCAAAGAGAAATTTGAGCGCACCAAGCCCCACGTCAATGTTGGCACGATCGGTCACATTGACCACGGTAAAACGACCTTGACGGCGGCGATCACGAAGCACATGGGATTGCGCGGGATGGCGGATTTTGTTCCGTTTGACCAGATAGACAAGGCGCCGGAAGAGAAAGAGCGTGGGATAACGATTGCAACAGCGCATGTGGAGTACGAGACGGATAACCGTCATTACGCTCATGTGGACTGTCCGGGTCATGCGGACTACATCAAGAACATGATTACCGGGGCGGCCCAGATGGACGGTGCGATATTGGTGGTGGGCGCCGATGACGGTCCGATGCCTCAGACCCGGGAACATATATTGCTGGCGCGTCAGGTGGGCGTCCCGCGGATCGTGGTATTTTTGAACAAGTGCGACATGGTGGACGACGAAGA
>Ga0056123_1000177_pt1 | contig 13308 bp, 9 predicted proteins | sample WorMetHEROISLAND_3_FD_71122 | JGI IMG/M metagenome (GOLD analysis project Ga0056123, IMG submission 71122) | Marine gutless worms symbiont microbial communities from Max Planck institute for Marine Microbiology, Germany - Olavius sp. 3 HERON ISLAND ...
CCGGACGGACGCTCACGGGCTGCGTCCATTGGCTGTGTTATCAAGGGCTCGCAGTATTAGAATACAGCTTCGCCCTTGCTGCCTTGCCAATGAACCCATCCGTGGCGTGCAAAATCCGGGCTAAATCGCATACGCACCTCATTTCAATGGTACCCAAAACCAATGACCATATTTTACCGTTCCCTAGCCATAGTCACCTGGTTATTTTTTATAACCGCGGCACCTCCTTTGTCCGCCGAGGTCAGATCAATGAATACGTTTACAAATAAGCCGCTGTGGGAATTGGGAATATCCGCTAATGTGGCATCAATCCCACTCTATCGCGGTTCCGGTGACGATACACTTTACGCGCTGCCGTTGCCCTATTTAATCTATCGCGGACGTTTTATTCAATCCGACCGCGATGGTGTCAGAGGAATTTTTTATTCTTCCGATCATTTTGAAACCACTCTTTCGGGTTGGGGCAGCCCTCCGGTCGACGATGATGAAACGGCCAGAGAGGGCATGGGTGATCTCGATGCCATGGGTGAATTGGGACCGGCGGTAAGATGGTATCCATTTCAGCGACGGGTTGATAAACGTTTGTATCTGCAAACAACCGCTCGGACAATTTTTTCCGTGGGTCTTCCCGATGATCTGCGAATGCATCACAGGGGTTACCGACTCGCAGCCGCCCTCTATTATCGCGACGAGGCCCCTGCCGGCCACCCATTGTGGAAATGGGGCGCCTCGCTTGGTATCGATTTTACCGACAGCCAATACAACGGTTACATTTACGGCGTTCCTGGCCAATATGCCAGCGAATTGCGACCCGCTTATCAAACCGGGGGCGGGTATGCGGGAGCCATGGCGGCGGCCTACCTGATCCGAAAGCTTACAGGCACCCTCTCTTTCGCTATATATACCCGAATGGACAATACTTCAGGCGCGGTTTACGAATCAAGCCCTTTGGTTGAAACTTCGAATAATGTTCTCATGGGCGCATCGCTTATTTGGAGGCTTACAGAATCACAGAGACCTGCGCCGACCGTCAAATGAGTTTTGTGGTTGGCAATATTTTGTAAATATGCTGATTTCATTGCGCCTGATTACATACTACCCTCCATGGCCGTAAACAGCCACAACGAACAATTGAAAGTCTTACTTTTTGTACATATTTGGCAAGACTTTTCCTATAAAACCAGGATACAATTCATAGTCTAAGGTGAAACCTTGTGGGGAAAAATCATTCATCGATAAGAACCATTGTATCCAACGTATAATGCTCCAAATCCACCAAGAGCAAACGATTTCGCAAAATACCCGGCTTATTCAGTAAAACTTTAATGGCCTCGGCGCATTGCAAACCGGCCATATGCATCACCGTCGGCGCTAAATTGCCTAATGCGCTTTCCACCCCCCTCCGGGGTCCATTCTCCGAGTCACCATACACCAGTGAAAGTCCCGGATCACCCGGGAAAATCGTTGTCATCTGGCCCATCAATCCGGCGATGGCCGCCGACACCAAAGGCGCCCCAACCCTATCGGCTGCGTTCTGCAAAACAAACCGGCTGGGCATTGTATCCAAACAATCAATGACAACATCCGGTGTTCCCAAAAGATCAACGGCATTGGTCTCATTTAAAAATTGCTGATGGGTCGTAACGGCAACTGTCTCATTGACCGTGCCAATCCGAGCTTTGGCTATTTCCACTTTCGGTTGATCAAGCACATCTACGGTTGAAAACAGTTGACGGTTGAGATTGGAGGTTTCAAAGATGTCGCCGTCGATGATCGTTAATCGGCCCACGCCCAGACGGGCCAATATCTCGGCCACGCCGCCGCCCAATCCTCCCGCCCCCACCACTGCCACCGTGGACGAGAGCAACCGGACTTGATCTGACAGGCTGAGGATTCTACGATTGCGGGCATACCGTTCGGGCAGGATCTTTTGCTTCAGGGCTTCCAGTTCCACATCATCTATAGCGATGTTGTACTGGTCGGCCAGCATCCGAGCCGCCTCAATGGAGAGGCTGCGGTAGCTCACACCATCGGGGAATCGCTTTTCCTCTCCCCGGGCTTCAATTTTTTCAACCCAGTTTGGCGCACTCACCCTATCCGCCTCCTACCGGTGGGAAAACACCCACCCGGTCGCCCGCGTTCAGTGTGTCTGTCAGGTCTGCTTTACGTCCGTTGACAAAGACCAGCTTCGCCTGTTCCTGGGGAATTCTTAAGGCTTCAATCAACTGTTCAACGGTCATTCCCGGTTCAATGGGATACTGGTCCGCACCGGATGGAGTATGGTTCGCCAGAACGGCAAATAATTTTAGCTGAATGGTTTGACGATTCATCATATGAAACAGTTGAATTTGAGTGTAAGCCCTGTCATAATGTCGATGATACTTAGAACACCCAATGGGCCAACATATATTACGCATCAAGCTTGAGGATGCAAACACCAACCGACGGAGTTGTTTATAATGTCTTTGACCTATCAACGCGTACTGATTACCGGCGCCGCCGGATTTATCGGATTTCACCTTACTCAGCAACTGCTGGCCCGAAAGATCAATGTGATGGGTATTGACAACCTTAACGACTATTACGATGTCAACCTTAAAAAAGCGCGTCTTAACCAGCTTACCCCAAATCCCCTCTTTCAATTTGAACGAATCGATCTCGCTCAACGCGATCTTTTAATGGCCCTATTTGCTGAAAAGCAGTTTGATGTCGTGGTCAACCTGGCCGCCCAGGCCGGTGTCCGTTATTCCTTGGAAAATCCGCACGCCTATATTGACAGCAATGTGGTCGGTTTTGTCAACCTGCTGGAATGCTGTCGGCACTATCATACCAAACATCTTGTTTTCGCTTCATCCAGTTCTGTTTACGGCGCCAATACCAAAATGCCCTTTTCCGTCCATGACAATGTTGATCATCCGGTTTCACTTTATGCCGCCACCAAAAAGGCCAACGAGCTGATGGCCCATACCTATAGTCATCTCTATCAGGTGCCCTGTACGGGATTGCGCTTTTTTACCGTCTACGGTCCCTGGGGCCGGCCCGACATGGCGCTTTTTCTATTTACCCGCGCCATTTATGACGGAAAACCCATTAATGTATTCAACAACGGCGATATGCAACGTGATTTTACCTATATCGATGACATTGTGGAGGGGATCATCCGTATTTTGGGACATATACCGGAACCGAATCCCGGTTGGAGTGGTGATCAGCCTGATCCGGGAACCTCTTACGCGCCCTACCGATTATACAATATCGGCAATAACCGGCCGGTGAAACTGTTGGACTTTATCGAAACCATCGAAAAACATGTGGGTAAAACCGCCCAAAAAAACTTTATGGCAATGCAGCCGGGGGATGTCCCCGCCACCTATGCCAACATCGATGACCTCACCCAAGCCACCGGTTTTGCGCCCCAAACATCTTTGGACAATGGCATTCGGAACTTTATCGAATGGTATCGCGATCGCTATCGGCGCGATAAAAAGTAGCACTTTGTCAAAATGTGCTTCTGCACCTATTACCCTTTGTCAGTCTATCCACAACCGCTGCTAAAACGAAAAGACCTCACCAGCGTGAGGTACAAACGCGTCGTACCCCTCTTCACCAAGCCGCCGGGCAAAGGCCTCGGACTGGTCTTCCTCACCATGAACCACAGCGATCTTTTTCGGCCGCAGGTTGGAATTTTTTAAAAACCGCAGCAGCTCATCCCGGTCGGCATGAGCGCTGAAACCACCCATTTTGATCACCCGTGCTTTTAGAGGGTACTCTTTGTTGTAGAACTTCAGTAGCGGCACATCCCCTTTGCGGCCGACGGATTCATACTCAAGACCTAACTCAAGCATGCGGCGGCCCAACGTATTTTGGGCCATGTAACCCACAATAAGAATGGTGTGGCGTTCGTTATGAACCTTATGACGCAGATGGTGCAAGATCCGCCCGCCTTCACACATTCCCGAAGCCGACAGCACAATATGCGGATTCTGATCACGGTTTAAGGCCATGGACGCTTCCACCGATCTCACAAATCGTAGTTGCTTAAAGGAAAACGGATTGCGCCCCTTGGTCAGGAAACTATCTTGGGTTTCGGCATCGTAGATTTCGGGATGCTCACCGTAGACCCTTGTCAACCGCGTGGCCAAGGGGCTATCCACGTAAACCGGCACTTTAGGCACCGCATCGGCGTCGTACAATTCATGGAGATGGTATAATAGCTCCTGGGTTCTGCCGAAGGCAAAAGCGGGAATGATCACACACCCTTTACGTTCGACTGTTTCCGTAATCACCTTTTTCAGTCCCGGCTGCATATCAGCCACCGGTTCGTGCAAACGGTCGCCATAGGTGCTTTCCATCAGTAAAAGATCGAGATCCTGATCTTCTTTTGCAAACCGGTCCGAAGGATCGCGGATAATGGGGGTGTTGTAACGGCCCACATCTCCGGTAAACCCGATTTTGTATATCCGGCTGTTGACGTGCGCCTTGATAATCGAAACGGCTGACCCGATAATATGGCCTGCTTCATAAAAAGTGCAGGTGGTATCATTCCCGATGGTAACCGGGTTGCGGTAAGGCACACTGTTAAAAAGGGTCATGGTGCGCTCCGCATCTTCCACCGTATAGAGTGGGCTAATCCCGTTTAAGCGGTATTTGGCAACAAGCCCGTTGATCGCTTCTGTATCCAGCTCATGCCGCTTTTTCTTTACAACCGCCTTGATATCCTCCTGTTCCCGCCGGGATAAATTCCGGCCTGAAAGCTCTGTTTTCATCTCAGACAGAGCATGACGGACGATTTTATAGTTGAGGTACAGCGCGTCGGATTCCTGAATCCGGGCTGAATCGGCCAATAAAAAATCACAGGCATCATGGGTGGGCCGGGTACAATAGATGCGACCCTTGAAATCTTTTTGGGTCACTACGGGTAATCGGCCGGAGTGGTCGATATGGGCATGGGATAGCACGATGTTTGTGATCAGCTTAGGGTCAACGGGCAACACGCGGTTTTTTGCTTCGCTCTCTTTACGGCGCCCTTGGAACATCCCGCAATCGAAAACAAACAGATTCCGACCGGTGTTTAGAAGATGCATCGAACCGGTCACCTGCCGGGCCGCACCATGAAAAGTGACATGCATAGGAAAATAGCCTCCGTTCAAGATAACGGTTGAAGGGTTTCAATATCACATGCGCGGGGTTGGATCAAATCTGCAAGTAACCGGTTGATGGCAAAATCCGGATCATATATGTATCATCTGCAGGACAATCATTTTATGCATCACCATCAATCCAGGACTCTAGGCAAAGGAGTTTCCATGGGTCTATATGATTTTACTTTTTACGACGTTATTACCAGCCACGCCCGTCAATTCAAGAATCAACCGGCCTGGCATGAAGATGCCACCCATGCCACAACCACGTTTGGCCAATATAAAGATCGGGTGGACCGCTTGGCCGCCGGGCTCAATCAATTGGGCGTTTCCAAGGGGGATCGTATTGCCGTGGTGGCCCAAAACAGCCTCGCTTTTTTTACCATTTACGGTGCGGCGGCGGCTTTGGGGGCGATGGTAGTGGCCGTTAACCGGCGCTTACGCCCGGATGAGGTCCTATTTACTGTAAATGACTGCGCCTCGAAAGTGCTGTTCGGTAACAGCGAATTTCTCAAACCTTTGGCCGACAAACCGAAACTGCAAACCCATGTGGCGCATATCTACACTCTGGATTCAGATGCGTCGGACTATCCAGCCATAGACACCTTAATGGCCCAGGCAACAGCGATACCGATCAATCAGGCGGCTGCCGACGACCCGTTGGTGATCATTCACACCGCTGCGGTAAGCGGAGAGCCCCGCGGCGCCATGCTGACCCACGCCAACGCTCTTTACGCCTGCTTGCAGTTGGCCGTCGAGTTTGGAGAATACGCCTCCCGGCCGCACCTTAACTTACTGCCCCTGTTTCATGTGGCTGGTCTTTTTATGGCGTTGCAAGTTTTTTGTTCCGGTGGTTTAAATGTCAACATGACCCGGTTTGATGCCGAGCGCGCCGCTGTTTTAATTGATGCAAAGAAAACGGCAACCCTCTTTACCTTTCCGCCGATTTTAGAGGCCATCTTAGAGGCCCAATCAAAGAACAACGCCGATATCAGCGCCTTAAAATGTGTTGTGGGTCTCGAAGTCCCGGATATGATTCAGCGTTATGAAACAGTTACCGGCGGCACCTTCCGGGCAATATACGGCCAAACGGAGGCCAGCGGGTTTACCACTCTTTCGCCCTATCAACAAAAACCGGGATCCGCTGGACGACCGGTTCCGTTGGCCCGGGTTGAGCTTTTCGACGTTCACGACAAACCGGTGGCGCAAGGGGAAATCGGAGAGATTGTCCAGCGCGGGCCCCTCGTTTTTAAGGGCTACTGGAACCGGCGCGAAGACAATGCCGCCACCTTTGCCAATGGATGGCACCACACCGGTGACCTGGGCCGTTTCGATGAAGAGGGGTATTTATGGTATGAAGGGCGCAAGGCCGACAAGGAGCTGATCAAGCCGGGTGGTGAAAATGTCTACCCCGCTGAGGTGGAACAGACCATCTTGCGGCACCCTGCTGTTGAACATGTGGTGGTTTTCGGAGTGCCCGACTCCAAATGGAAAGAGGCCATAATGGCGGTCTGTCAGCTCAAAGCGGACGCATCGCTGACAGAAAAAGAGCTGATCGATTTTGTGGGCGCCAAAATCGCCCGCTATAAAAAGCCGCATCAGGTGAAATTTGTAAAAACCCTTCCCGCTGACAAAGAGGGCGCCGTGGACCGGGAGGCAGTTAAAAAGCGTCTCGGAGCGTCATCCTGACAAAAGTATAAATCGCTTACCAGGCAGAAACGATCTGCCATTGTACTCTTTCCGGGCGGCTGGTGATGGCGGCGATGTGCCCATCAAAGCATTTGAAGGCAATCGGATAGCGGCGCTTTTGATAGACCAGTTCCAACCGACCCCCTGTCTCGGGCGCCGCCACCCGACAGCGGGAAAATCCGGCCCACCCAACCCCTTCGGCCTTGACCACCGCCTCTTTGGCCGTCCAAAGTCTGAAAAAGGTGTTCTCGTCAGTACCCCGCAAAAGGTCCCAATCCTCTTTAGGGGCCACCTTGGCAAACAATCTCCGGCGAACCGGTTTGATCCGTTCCAGATCGATTCCCACCGGCTGTTGGGCGGCCACAGCGCCCACCCAGCCGCTCTTGTGGGTCAACGACCAGTAAACCCCGTTTTCCGGAACGGGCGCAAAGTTGTCCCCTTTTTCCAAACGCCGCAACACTAGACCGGAACGGTCCGCCGACATTTGTAGCGCCGTGCGGGCGAGTCGGCTTAAGACGGCGCTCCTTTCCCTGGGGATATCCGAAAGAGCTGAAGAGGGGACTTTCGTCAGAAACGGGAACAAAAGGGAGCAAGAAGGAGAAGGGTACATTTTCTTTTTTACAGAGCTACCCATTTTTCAGCTTTTGTTCCCGTTCAAGGAAGGCGAAAAATGTAACCGGATGAATATATTGAATATTTCGAGGATACCATTTTGATAATTTTGCAAAAAGTCCGATTTTTGCATTTTTTCTGATGTAACCCATTGAAATTATTGATAGCGATTTGGTTATTGTCGACTTTTGACGAGTCCACCAATTTTGAGCCGGACGCCGAAATCGGGCCAAAAGGGGTGTTATGCAAAGGTCTCTTTTAGCGGAAACCTTTTACCGCCAAACAAAGCGTCAGCGCTTGCAGGCTTCAAACCCCGCCTGTCGGCATGGGGATGCCGCGACCTACATAAAAGTAGGGCGGTAACCCTTTGCCGCCGGCGCGCACTTTCAGATGCGTGTGGATCGATTTGCTGATGCCGGTTTTATGAGCCAAATCGAGATACGCCGGCAATCCACTCGGCGCCGTCATGCCTGCTGCTTTTTTCCCCGGCTTCATACTTGAAGGGAAGTACCCCTTGTGCCATAATGCTTTCACCTCGTTGGTGACAGTTTTCTTTTATTGAAATCATTTCTATCCGCCTAATTGCTCAAGCACAACAAGAGTTTTTGCAAGAGTTTTTGCTTTTTTGATGGTGGATCAGGGCGGATTTTTGAGGCTTGACTTTTATACATTGGCGGTGCTATCAGAAAAATCGATTAAATTTAGCTTGAGGTGTAAAATAGAAAAATGGCCACCATACTCGCGACACTACGGTCACTCTCAATTCAGGCCTTCGCCTGGAATGCGAAAGTGGTTTCGGTTGAGAGAAGGGTGGCGCATAATAAAATGCCGCCGTATTGATTCCGCTCAGGATAGTGGCGCAGAGAAATATTTATATGAAAAGTCTTGCAAAAATATGTACAAAAAGAAAGACTTTCATCGTTCATTGTGGCTGTTTACGGCCATGGAGGGTAGAAGGGTTATGGAGACAGAGGGAGAATTATGGCTCGCTTCATTATAGGCATCATCATCATTTTAGGCCTCTCAGTACAAAGTCTGTTTGCATACACTGAGACGACGACGTATCAATACGACGACCTGGACCGATTGACTTCAGCTCGATCAGCACGGGGTATGACGCAATCATTTACCTTTGATAATGTTCACAATCGTTTGTCTGCATATCGTGCGCCCGGCATCAGCAATGCGCCTTATGCGCAAGATGACAGTTATAGAGTGTTGGTTAATGAGACACTGGAGGTTACGGACGTGTGGGTGGAAATCGCGCCCAGCATGCAGGCGGCATCAGCCGAGGGGCCGACATCACATGAACTTCTTGGCGTTTTAAAAAATGATACAGATCCCCGCCGCTTGACACTAAGTGTTAATAGTCACACAAACCCTGAACATGGTCGTCTTACACTAAGCCCGACAGGCTCATTCAGTTACACCCCTGATGCCGACTATGTCGGCCCAGACCGATTTACCTATCAAGCCACCAATGGCGTTCAAAATTCCAATTTTGCGGTTGTCCATATAACCGTCGTACCGATACCATCATACCCCGTAGCACGTGATGACAGTATTACCGTTGCGCAGGGAGCAACTGTTCTGATTCCGGTATTGGAGAATGATGTTGACATCAGGGCCGGTGAACTGACCGTTAGCGCAATCAGTTACACAGGCTTGGGTTCAGTCACAAATTTAGGCACCGGTATTTCTTATCAGGCCCCTGACAGGTTTATTGGGCAGGAGACATTTCGCTATACTGTCACTAATGGGTTTGGTGATAGCGGCGCCGGGCAAGTGACCGTAACTGTAACCGATCAAAACTTTGCGCCGGCTGTTACCAATGAAGTGGTTTGGGTTAAAGCAGGGCAGTCTGTCACTATTCCGGTTCTCGCCAATGACACGGATTTGGATGGTGATACGTTACGCATCACACGAATCAGTTATACGGGCGCCGGAACAGCCAGTCATAACGGGAAGACAATCAGGTTCACGCCATCTTCAGGTCCGGCATATGAAGTCATCGGATATACAGTCTCGGATGGACAAGTCACACGAACAGGCCGGGTAACGGTTTACCTGGTCACGAATGAATCGCCAACAGCGCGTAATGACTCTTTTACGACACTCGAAGATACCGCCATAACAATGAACGTTCTCAGTAATGACACTGACCCGGAAGGAGATCCCTTGACGATTCAATCTACTTCCGGGGCATCGCATGGCAGCGTCGCCATACTTGGAGACCAATTGTATTATATCCCGGCCAGAAACTATCACGGTTCAGACAGTTTTACCTACATCATTCGTGACGTCCAGGGTCTGACTAACCAGGCAACGGTTGACGTTACAATCATCAGAGACCTGACAAATGACCCGCCGGTTGCGGCAGACGACTGGTTCGGCACTCGGATCAATACAGCCAGGATACTCAATGTATTGGCGAATGATACCGATATGGATCGCGATACACTCCATATCGGGTCATTCACCACTCATCCGGTCGCAGGAGGAACAGTAAGTCGTTCCGGAAATAATTTATATTTCACACCACCAGCCGGATTTGCCGGGAAAGTGACTTTTACGTACGTGGTAGAAGATGGTCGAGGCGGTAAAGATACGGGAGTCGTATCTGTTACCGTATATAAGCCGGAGAATATCATACCGATACTGAAGCTGCTGTTGCTGGATGAGGAGGATGAGGAGGACGTGCAATGAGGTTTGTTGAACACCCGGAATATCGTCGTATTCATGGCTCTTTGTTTATTTTGAAAGCCTTCCTTTTTCTTGGTTTCTTTGGCTTGACAAATAACGCATTGGCGGAAACTGCCGGAGAAGGCTGGTATGAACCTGCCGCTGAACTGGTAGGCGTCCGCGAAGCGGAAACCATACTCGAAAAACAGGCAAAATCTCCGCAGGCAGGGGAAGCTACGCTGCCACAAGGCGAGTCAGCCGCAATGGCAACGGCCTATTCAAGCATGCCGGAAATAAAAGAATTGGCGCGCGGCCTGAAATATGATCCCGAACGTATTTTCGAGCATGTTTTTAACCACATCGACTATGTCCCTTATTTTGGTTACCTGAAAGGGCCCGGGGCGACACTGCTGGATCGTGCGGGAAATGATTTTGATCAGGCGGCCCTGCTGATCGCCCTGTTAAGAACCTCGGGATTCGACGCGGATTTTGTTTATGGTACGATGACGATTCCTGCGGCTTTAACCGGTAATGATCAGGATTTGGCGCATTGGTTTGGTGTCCAGGAATACCTGCCGCTGGTCAGCCGGGTACTGGCGAATGGCGGCATCCCGGCAACTTTTCATGGTGTCAATGTTGAAGTTCGGCGTGTCTGGGTCAAGGCCAACATTGATGGAACAGAGTACCACCTTGATCCGGCATTCAAGCAGGTTGAAAAGCAAGCCGGGATTGATATTGGCGCTGCTTCGGGGTTTGACCTGTCCGAACTTGTGAGCAGCGCAGGTGGTACGACAGGCGGCGACTGGATTCAATACCTGAACGAATCGGCGCTGGCGGCAAAGCTTAGCGAGTACACAACCAACCTGATCAATTACATTCAGGCCAATCGGCCGAATGATTCCATCGAGCAAATACTGGGCAGTTACAAGACCGTGCAGCGATCGTTTGACGTTTTGCCGGATTCCCCTGATTTCGCCTATGTCATTGATGCGGTCTGGAGTGAAGTGCCCAGCCAATATGTACACAAAGTGCGTATTGAGCACGGCATGCTTGATGAGACCTTCAATATCCCGGATATTGCAGGGAAAAAGCTGTCCGTCTCATACAATGCGCCCGCATCTCCAGCCAGCCTTTCCGTTGATGGCGATAAGTCGGCGGGTGACCCTGAGATACAGGAAGCCCTGTCTCCACTATCCGCCCGGTCAAATATCGAACTGGCTGAATCAGGCGACAATATAACTGCTATGTCGGCCAGCGCAATTACCCCTGGAGGCTTTTGTGGCGCCAGTTGGGACTTTGGCCGGATTAACCAGAGCAGTACAAGCACTCGCAGCTGCACGATATCCAACCCGTCAGGAAATCCAGGTCTGACCGTTACACTGGTTATGCCGCCAGCCGCCAATACCGATTATCGCATTGATGGAGACAATGACGGTGATGGGTCATATAGCTATACCATTAGCGGAGGCAGTGCAAAAACCTTTACGGTTCGCCTGAAGGGTCAAGGCGCCGTTCGCGGCCCAAAAGGTCAGAACATGGTTGTACGGTCCAATTTCGCCGGACACGGCAGTTCCCAACATAATGTGTATCTTTCCGGTTATGTAGCGCAATCGCCTGATGTAAGCGGCTCTGCAAACTTTCATTTTGGACAGCGTTATCAGGGGATGTCCCTCAACGGCTCAGCCAGGTTAAAAAACAATGGCGGCTATTCCCTGCAAATCACCAATATCACCCGAAATGGTGCGGATTCAGCCCGGTTTTCCACGGTCAGCGGTTTTGGTGCGGGTAATCTGGGCGCGGGGCAAACACGCGACCTTACCCTCAAATACAAGGCCGACCAAACCGGTACGCACCGGGAAAACGCCAAAATCACGTTCACATATGATGGTATTGCCGGATACGTTATTAACCTGAGATACGATGGTGAGACCATTCCGTATGTCAACGCAAAATTGTCTCTCGACGATACCCTGATCGCCGCCGAGGGCTTGCCACAGCCCGACACCGATGTTTCAAAGATGGTATTGACCATAGATCACCCCTATAGTGCGGATAATGGTGATTATGCCGACCAGAGCGTAACCTATCATCTGAAACGCGGCGGCAACTACGTCCTGCTCTCGGGTTTTGGGCAAAGCCAGTCAGGTGGATTACTCGCCAGGCGGCAGCAGCGGCTGAGTGATCTGTCGGCCACCGAACCAGCCGGCTCGAGTAAGATTCTGACCGAGACCCTGAATGTGATGGGACAAACGTGGATGAAACAGACCACGCTGTCTCAAATCCTCATCGACCGCTTGAACAACTCCCGGAATGTTTACCATCACCGTTTTGGCATAATGGCCCAGGAAGAGGGCTTTTATATCGATGTAAAGGCCCAGATGATCAACTCCAATGTACGTGAGGTGTCATTCAGCACCGCTCCGTCTTTTCGAGCCAACGGCTTTCTGGCCAGCGCGCTGGAACATGGCATCATCGAGCAGTTACAGGATGCGGTGGCAGCCTCCACCGTCAAGCTGATTCAGCTGAACAACCGGAACGGTCAAAAGCTGTATAAAGTGACCGGCGTCAACTGGGATACGATCAAAAGCCAGATAGTGGGCTATACGGCCGAGCAAAAGTCCAGAATTCAGACTATTCTGGACAGATCCGGCAGCTATGTCATCCTGCCGCACCGTGGAGACATTACCCTTCAACAATGGCAAGGCGCCGGTTATGTCGGCTATACCGAAAACAGCAACGGGAGAATTCAGAAAATGGCCATTGACGGGGATTATGTATCGACTGCGGCCATGAGAAACAGGCCCGGAGATGACTATCTTCTGGCGGCCGGCGCGCCGCCGCCGGGTCATCGTGTTTTTCAGGGCGGTTACGGTGGATCCCCAAGCATGGTATCCACGCCCCCCGTCCTGACAAACAGCAATACCATTCAGACACCGCCGGCGGAGATACCGCAGGTTCGCGCCATTGATCCCGTTGACATTGGAACCGGCCATTATCTGTATCAGTTACCCCCAATTTCATTGGGCCGCGCTGAGCCGTGGGGCGCCGCGCTGCAGCCGGGATATACCAGCCGGCAGCATCGGCAGGATACGGGTCTGGGGTATGGCTGGAATCACAATTACGCGATTCGGGTGGAGAACTACACCGATTACGATGCCGGTTTGGGCCGACGCTCGGCCAGAGA
>Ga0056123_1000178_pt1 | contig 13257 bp, 13 predicted proteins | sample WorMetHEROISLAND_3_FD_71122 | JGI IMG/M metagenome (GOLD analysis project Ga0056123, IMG submission 71122) | Marine gutless worms symbiont microbial communities from Max Planck institute for Marine Microbiology, Germany - Olavius sp. 3 HERON ISLAND ...
CAATCTTATATTGGGTATGGCTTCCATGGCGGTATTCCATAGCCTCTTTATAATACAACCGCTAGCTGAAAGCTACCCGTCTAAAGACGGGGGTTTCAACCTTAGGACGGACGAATGAAACGTATCGGTGACGTTTGAGTCCTTTTACAAGAGGGCTTCACTGGCCCAACGTGTACCTGGCAAGCAGGCTATCTTTCCAGTAACCATTTGAATCTGAAATGAAATATTGCTGAAAAAGCTCCAGGCTCGCTTTTCGTAAAACATGGGGGACAATCTCAATTTTACGATTCCTGTAAAGAGGCGCCAATGTTTTAAGGGAAAGGGCGGTACTGCCGCCCATCGCATCTTCATAGGCCCAGACCAATTTGCCAATACCGCTCAACAAGATCGCTCCGAAACACATTAAACAGGGTTCCATGGTGCAGTAGAGCGCTAATTTTTCAGGTTCCGGCCGTTTCGGCAAGCGGTAATAATGTTTTAGTGTCACCATTTCGGCATGACTCACCTCATTGAAAAAGCCGCCCTCGCATTGGGCTGTTCCCTGGCGATGACCCGCCGCAAGCGCCCGGTTTTCGTAAGCAATGACACACCCGACGGGAAACTCCCCTTGGGATAAGGCTTGCCGGGCCTCATCCAGGGCCTGTTGCATCATGACGGTATCCAGGGGTTGAGCCATTGGTTTTAAAAAGCGCTAATGATCCGTCGCCAGCAGTGGTTCGTCCGGTTCTGAGCGCACCCATGCCGCTATACTGCCCGTTACAAATTTCACCACGACCTCGCCAAAAATAATTGCCGCCAGCTTGATCGGCGCAAAAACACCGGCAAAGGCGATGAGGTTAAAGAGCAGGCTGTCCAAAGGAATCGAAACGATATTGGAGCGTGTCACCCGTTGAAACCAGGTAAGGTGAAGCAGGCGGTGGTACACTTCCGTATCGGCGGTCTCGCTTAAAACGATGGCAATAAAAGAGGCGCTGATGATCCGCCAAGGAACCCCCAGAAAAACAGATTCGGCCACCATCCCCAAAGCCGCTAAAAAAATCATCACATAGACCGGTTTTCGGCCGTAGCGATGCACCCGGTCCCGCTGGGTAAAAGTGATACCGAATATCAGGGTTCCCACCGAAACGAGCCCGAACAAGGGCATCGGGATAAACCAGGTGGCCGTATAGTTGGCCAACAGGACCGCCGCAATATATATCGTCATGGAAACAATCAATTCACAATCCTTCCCATAAAAGCCTTCTGATCCAGGTCAGGATGCAATTGTTAACATATCCATGCTGCAAATATCAACCGTATCACGTGAATGCCGGCTTCACGCCTCTTTACCAAATTCTTACCCCCAGATCCGCGATTGACAAGGGAATTATAACGATCACCTCTGTTTTTTGGGCCGACATGGGCCCATGAACCGGTTTGCAAAAAATCAATCGCGGATTTTGGGTACTTGATTTATATGATATATAGCATTATAAAGTATGCTCAATCCGCATTAATTATAGAAATACAGGCGCCAATGCAATGAACCCAAGCGCTCAAGAAGCCAACACCCCCTTTAGGACGGAAGGTTTTCACTATGAAATTAATTCGCCGGCTGCACCGCGCCATTTGCACGCTGAATCAATGGGTGGGAAACTTTATTGCCTGGGTAGCCGCACTGCTCGTCTGTGTTGTGTTTATTGATGTCTGCATGCGTTATCTTTTTAACACCAGCTTTGTTTTTACCCAGGAGCTGGAGTGGCATCTGTTTGGTTTTATCTTTTTGATCGGCGCCGGGTACACTCTTTTACACGACGGCCATGTCCGCGTGGATATCATTTATCAGCGGGTCTCGTCCAAAACCAAGGCCTGGATCAACCTCATTGGAGTCATCTTTTTTTTAATTCCAGGCTGTTTTTTAGTCATTCAAACCTCTGCCAAATTCGCAATCAATTCCTGGAATATAATGGAAGGCTCACCGGACCCCGGCGGCATTCCCCTCCGCTTTATTATTAAAGGCGCCATCCCCGTTGGCTTTACCCTGATGTTGCTGCAAGGAATTGCTTTAGGGCTGGAAAGTTTTCTTGCGATCATGGGTATTGATATTAAAAAAGAGCCTTCTTCCCGGTCTCATGGCCAGATGGCTTAAGTTGTGACACAAATGATGAAGACTCTTACGGAACGGCCTAAATTGATACACCCGTCCGGTCCAACCGGGAAAACAAAGGATAAAATATCTCCAATAATGAACTTTGCTGGGAAGTGTTCAAATCGATGCTAATTGAACTTTTACCTCTATGGATGTTTGTCGCCCTGACGATTTTATTGATGGCGGGATTTCCCGTCACCTTCACCCTTTTGGGAACCGCCCTCTGTTTCGGGCTGATCGGCTTCGGCTGGTCTTTTTTTAACCTATTGCCACTTCGTATTTGGGGGGTGGTAAAAAATGTCACCCTTATGGCCGTGCCGCTTTTTGTTTTTATGGGAGTGATGCTTGAACGGTCGGGGTTGGCCGAAGACCTGCTGGACACCATGGGACTTCTTTTCGGTCGTCTGCGGGGTGGTCTGGCCATTTCGGTAATCGTCGTGGGCGCCTTACTGGGTGCTTCCACGGGTATTGTCGGCGCCACTGTAGTCACCATGGGCCTTTTGGCGATTCCTACCATGCTGCGCCGAGGGTATCAAAAGGAACTGGCGACCGGCACGGTATCGGCCTCGGGGACCCTGGGCCAGATTATACCCCCCAGCATCGTACTGGTTCTAATTGGTGATATTGTTGGGGTTTCCGTAGGTGATCTTTTCATGGGAGCGGTTTTCCCGGGGCTTTTATTGGTGGCCCTTTACTGCATCTATTTAATCTGTGTCGCCTGGATCAGGCCGGAGTGGGCGCCGGCGCTACCCCAGTCGGAAATGGACGCCATCACCAATAAAATGCTGATGATCCGCGTCGGCAAAGCCCTGATTCCACCGCTTTTTTTGATGGTTGCCGTGCTTGGGTCCATCTTTGCCGGTGTGGCCTCCCCCACCGAGGCGGCCGCCGTGGGAGCCGTGGGAGCCACTTTGCTAACGTTGATCAACCGCAAGTTTACCAGGCAAACCTTGCATGATGTGATGCACGCCACCGTCAAACTGACCTGTATGGTTTTTATTATCTTATGCGGTGCGGCGGCGTTTGGACTGGTTTTTAGAGGATTGGGCGGCGATGGTCTGGTGCGTAGTTTTTTAGGCGGTATGGCCGAGCAATACAACGCCGGCATGGTGTTGGCCATTGTGATGGGGCTGATTTTTATTATCGGTTTTTTCCTCGATTTTATCGAAATCACCTTTATCCATGTCCCGGTTTTAGCACCCATCATGCTGGAGTTCGGGTTTGATCCCATCTGGTTTTGCGTCTTGTTGGCGGTCAATTTACAGACCTCTTTTATGACACCGCCGTTTGGATTTTCCCTGTTTTATTTAAAGGCGGTCACACCGCCGGAGGTGCGGACCGGCCATATCTATCGCGGGATTATCCCTTTTGTGATTGTCCAGTTGATCGGCTTGACCATTATTGTGCTCTTTCCGGCGCTGGCGACCTGGCTGCCCAAAGTGGTCTACGGCGTCTGATGAAAGGCCCTGGAAAGAGGGCTTTGGTATTTTTACCGGCCACCGGCAGGAATGGTAACGACATGATCGCATAATGTTTGATTGATCATGGTATTCATGGTATTTGGTGACACATTTATTTAACCCTGCGCTATTTTTTCCATAGCGCCTACCCAAAGGAGGAAAGCGATGAAAAGACGTGATTTTATAAAGAAAACAGGCATCGGCGCCGCGGCGGTAGCCGCAACAGCCGTCAATGCACCCAATGTCATTGCCCAGAAGAAGTATCGCTGGAAAATGGTCACCACCTGGCCGCCCAAGTTGCCCGTCTTGCAGGATGGATGCGAACGGTTGGCCAAACGCATCGGTGAACTTTCCGACGGTCGCTTGACCATCGAAGTTTTTGCTGCGGGCGAACTGGTACCGCCTCTGGAAAGTTTTCAGGCCGTCTCCGACGGTACCGTTGAAGCGGGCAGCGGCGCCTCCTATTACTGGGCAGGCAAAACACCCGCGGCCCAATGGTTTGCGGCGGTGCCCTTTGGCATGAATGCGCAAGGATTGGCCGCCTGGTTCCACGGCGGCGACGGCCTCAAACTATGGGAAGAGGTCTACGCCCCCTTTAACCTGATTCCCCGCCCCGGTGGCGCCACCGGTGTACAGATGGGCGGCTGGTTTAACAAAAAGATTGAATCCATCAATGATTACAAGGGCCTGAAGATGCGCATTCCCGGCTTGGGCGGAAAGGTGATCGCCAAAGCCGGCGGTACTGTTGTGCTTTTACCCGGCGGCGAGATTTTCACCTCTCTGGAACGGGGTGTGATTGACGCCACCGAGTGGGTCGGACCGCTACATGACCTGCGTATGGGTTTTTACCAGGCGGCCAAATACTATTACTACCCCGGATGGCACGAACCGGGCACCTATTTGGAGTATTTCTTTAACAAAAAGGCGTTTGAAGCGCTACCCGTGGATTTGCAGCATATTGTCACCGCAGCCTGCACGGAAACCGAGCATTGGGTTTTGGCGCAGTTTGACGCCCAAAACGGTGCTGCCTTGCAAACCTTGATTAATGAGAAAGGTGTGGAACTGACCCGCTTTCCCGATGAAGTACTGGCTTCATTGAAAGAGCTGGCTAAAGAAGTGGTGGCCGAAGAGGCGGCCAAAGACCCGATGGCTGCCAAAGTCAATGATGCTTTCCAGAAATTCCAGAAAGTGGTCGGCACCTGGGGCACGATCTCCGAGAGCAGCTATTATAACGATATCCTGGACAAGTTTGCCCTGAAAAAAGGTTAATGGCTTTGTAAAAAGTCTCATCTACGGCGTTATTGTGGTTTGTCAGGCTCTCAATAGACCATCTGTCTAATCTCGATCCTGACAAACCACAACGCTTTGTATCTGAGCCTTTTTCCTTTGCCATATAGTGATTTAACCCGAATTTGCATGAAATTTTACCGGAAAATTATTTATATTCGATATTTCAGACGGTTATTTCCGAAACACCGTTTGTTGGTAAAATTTCATGAAAGTCCGGGTTGAAACAAGAGCATCGGCTGGACCGCAACCGTCTCAAGGGCGCCCTGGGAGACCGGATCAATGCGCTGTTGAGCGCCGCCGGGAGTGAAATTTTGCGAAGCTTTGGGTCAACTTCTCAGGCGGCGGTTTGCTGCTGTTGCGGATCAGTTTTACGATGGTCGCTTATTGGATCCGGAGCCGACGATTTGCTGCTCACTTCACAGAATATAGCCCAAATCGGTGTTTTTCAGGATCAACTAACTATAATCCCGATTTAAGGAGTCCCCAACCCCTGCAGCCATTTATTACTCTGCATGAACTTTTTCTAATATCTTATCTTGATGCTTTTCTGTCCATTGCTTAAATTTAGCATCAGGTTTTAATGCTGGTATTGCTTGCGCAATCATCTCGCATGCCAACTGACCGGTCAGCTCATGAAACCTTTCCTGAATTGTAGCAACGAGGTCTTTGCGCACCATCCCCTTTTGCCTTAAGTCAAGACAAAACTCCGCGTCATCAGGAGATATCGTCACATCTTTTAAGGCCCAATCATATCCCATTCCTTTTGTTTTTGAATTTTTCCCCATTGCTATCTGATATGATTGACCCGGTGTCATAGCTAAATTAATTCCACTTAGATTCTTCGCCAAACCCCGAAAAATTGGATGTATTGGTGCCAATATCAAATACACAGAATCTTCAACTGAAAGATCGAAGTAATAGAAATTCGAGTTTCTGGGCTTCCCTCTCAGCAATGGCAAAAGAGAACCATCTTTTTCTTGAAGTAAATGAAGTGGGTAATCTAACGATGTAATTCCACCCCCAAGTGTAGAAAAAGTGTCCAATTTAGAGACATCAAAAGTATCTATATCCAAATGAGTCCTGGTAACAAAAATTCGTGCTTTTCCTTCTGATATAGCATTCGGTTTCGGTAGCATGATAGGTTTCCCCGCACAGCCGAAGACAAACAGCACAACAACCATTAACAGCAGTTTTTTCATGATAGTTTCCTTTCGTGATCGACTTTCGCTAAAAATATTTCGATCAGATACGCCTCATTTTTAGCAGGAAGAGTCTTTTCCCATAATCTGCCAACCAATCCTGGTCATCTCTATGCTCACTCTATGATCAATCCGGATTATAACAGATCCGGCAGCAATTCAGGCAGCGGCTCGATTCGTACCTGGCGGCCTCTTCGCTGATCACCAGGTCGGCCTCTTCAAAGGACCGGATCCGCTCGGCCACATCCATTTCCGGCATGGGCGTCCGCTCGGTGGAGTTAAGACCTTCCACCTTTTCAAACAGCGATTCAGGGATATGCTTTTTCCGGAGGGATTTGGGCACCGGTGTGACCGGCTCTCCGCTGAGATACTGATGAATCGCGCGGGCCGCCCGGCGTCCGCCACCAATGGCGGTCACCACCAATGAGGCGCCGGTAAAAGAATCGCCCGCTGTAAAGATATCAGGGATGGAACACTGCAAAGTCTCTTCATCAGCGTCAAAGGTTTGCCACCGGGTCAGTTTGAGATCTTGCAGCTCATCCAGATCACCCTGGAAAGAAACATCCGGCCCTTGGCCGATGGCCGTCACCAGCATATCGATGGGCATCACCGTTTCTGAACCCTCAATGGGCACCGGCCGCCGCCGACCACTGGCGTCCGGCGCACCCAACTCCATTTTTAAAAACTCAAGGCGGGTCACTTTGCCTTCGGCGTCACCGATCACTTTGGTAGGGGCCGCCAAAAAGTGGAATTGGACCCCTTCATGTTCCGCCGCCTCGATTTCCACCATGTTGGCGGGCATCTCCTTGCGGGTGCGGCGATAAACAATGGAGACCTCTTTTGCACCCAAGCGTACCAATGTCCGTACACAGTCGATGGCCGTGTTTCCGCCACCGATAACGCCGCAACGCTTACCCACAAAGGGCTTTTCGTGTTCCCCGCCGGTTTGTTGCCACAATGCAAAACTCGTTAAAAAATCGATGCCGGTATAGCATCCTTCAAAGTCTTCGCCATCCACACCCAACGTGTAATCCCGCCAGGCCCCGATTCCGAAAAAGATGGCGTCATAACCATCTTCGCGCAGGGATTTAACAGTGATATCTTTGCCCAGCCGGGTGTTGGGATGCCATTCAATACCCAATTCCAGCATCCCGTCAATTTCCCATTTCAGCACCTCCTTGGGTAAGCGGTATTCGGGGATGCCGTAACGAATCATGCCGCCCGGTTCGGGCATCATATCGTAGATGGCCGCCTGGTGGCCCAATCGCCGCAGGAAAAATGCACAACTCAGGCCCGCCGGGCCGGCGCCAACGATCGCCACCCGCTTGTCTGTGTCCGGCGCGCATTTGATGGGCAGCCGGGACCCGGAATTCATCTCAAAGTCGGCGGCAAACCGCTTCAGTTGGTTAATGGAGACGGCCTCTTCCTCTATACCACGCCGGCAGTAGTCTTCACACGGGTGGGGACAGACCCTGCCGCAAGAGAGCAACAGCGGATTGCGATCACGAATGGTATTTACCGCTCCGGCATAGTCCCCTTTTTTGATCTGATCAATATATCGGGGAATATTGATCTCGGCCGGGCAGGTTTGGGCACACGGCGCCAAGGCGTCATCTGCCTGGTTAAAATGGAGCAGCCGCCGGGACATAGTGCGCACGGTGATGATATTTTTGGGGCAGACGCGTTCACAGGCGCCGCAGCCTACGCACTTTTCCTCAATCACCACGGGGTAGCCTTCCGGCCCCATTTTGACAGCGGTAAAGGCGCAGGCGTCAATACAGTCACCCATCCCGATACAGCCAACGGTGCAGACCCGCTTCCCGCCGTAGAGCGCCGCCATGGCGCGGCAGGAGGTGATGCCTTCGTAGATATATTTGTCCTCGGCGCGATGCCCCCCAAGGCACTCATTCAAGGAGAGCAGCGGCTCCGCACTGCCCGGATCAACCCCCATCACCGAGGCCACATTTTGCGTGGTTTCAAGCCCGGCGACCACACAAACACCTGGGGGCGCCTTGCCATTCACCACTGCCACGGCCGCCGCAGAACAGCCTGCGTATCCGCAACCCCCGCAATTGGCGCCGGCCAAAAAATACTCTACCTCGGCAATGCGCGGATCTTCGTACACATAAAAAACGCGGGATGCAACACCTAAAATGGTACCGCAGGCCGCGCCCAATCCTAACAGAACTAAAACGGCTTCGACCACGTGGGCCTCCTCCTTATACCATTCCCTTGAACGCCATGAAGGTTAAAGAGAGCACCCCCGCGGTTACCAGCGCAATGGAAGTATCTTGCAGCGGACGGGGGACCCGCGCCAATAAAATACGTTCCCGCACACCGGCAAAAAGAATCAGCGCCAATCCGAAGCCGATGGCGTAAGAAAACGAGGCCACCAATGCTTCAACAAAGTTATACTCTTCTTTAATGTTGATCAGGCACGCTCCCATGACCGCGCAGTTGGTGGTAATCAATGGCAGGAAAATACCCAAGCCCGCATAAAGGGCCGGGATGCTCTTTTTTAAAAACATCTCCACAAACTGCACCAGTGAGGCGATGACCAGAATAAAGGCGATGGTCCGCAAATACTGCAGCCCAAACTGTTCCAATATAAAGTTGTTCAACACCCAGGTAATCATACCGGCCAGCACCAGGACAAATACCACGGCAAAAGACATTCCGACAGCGGTTTCCATCTTTTTGGAGGTCCCCAGGAAAGGGCAGTTGCCAAGATACTGGGCCAGCAGGATATTGTTAATCAGAATGCAGCTAACGACCAGGACGATATAGTCACCCATCAGAATGCTCCTATCTGCTTTCCAGCATGTTCATCACGCACAGCAAAAGGCCCAATCCCACAAACGCCCCCGGCGCCTCCACCATAAATGTGAAGGGCTGAAACGATGGTCCAAACAGATCAATGCCATAGAATGAACCGTTTCCCAGCACTTCTCGAACAGCACCCAACGCGCCCAATGCCAGGGTAAAACCCAGGCCAATGCCCAGGCCGTCGGCCAACGATAAAAACGGCCCGTTTTTGGAGGCGAACGCTTCGGCCCGGCCCAGCACCACACAATTGACCACAATCAACGGGATAAATATGCCGAGGCTCAGGTAAAGCGGATAGAAAAAGGCCTGGGACAGCAGCTCCACTACCGTCACAAAGGTGGCGATAATGATAATAAAACAGGCAATCCGCACTTTGGCGGGAATGATGCTGCGTAACAACGACACCAGTACGTTTGAACAGACCAGAACAAAGGTCGTGGCCAGCCCCATACCGATACCGTCACCCACGGTCTTAGTTACCGCCAGGGCCGGACAAAGACCCAGGACAAGCCTAAATGGGGGAATTTCAGCCCATAGCCCCTTGGTAAATTCACCTACAATTGATTTGGCCATCCGTAAATGCTCCCAAGCCCTACTGCATGGATTGAATTTTTGCTTGTATTTGTGGTTTCAGGCGCTGGTAAATGTCGCCGATACTGGTTGCCGCCGTGCAGACCGCCCGTGAGGTGATGGTGGCGCCGGACAGTGCGGAAATTTTGCCGTCATCCTGTGATACGGCAATCGGCTCCAGCACCGACAACCCCACAAATTGCGCGGCAAATGCGGGGTCTTCCTTGGCCCTGGCTCCCAAGCCGGGTGTCTCAAGGCTTTTGGTAATACCGATATCCACGAGTACATCTTCATCCAGGTTGATCGCCGCCATGACCCCCACATCATCGGCATAGCCGGGCCCAAAGCTTTCCAATGCCACCACATTAGCCTTACCGTCAAATTTGCCGATAAAAAAGTTGCGTTCCGTTTCCCCATCGGTCAGTTTAAACCGGTCGGCGATGGGATCATTCCCGGCGCCTCGCATGATTTTTTTAATGGCCGGCCCCTGAACAAACTCTAGTTCCTGAATCTCAATCTGCTCAAGCGTATTGTCGCGAATTGCCGCCAAAAGCCCGCCGGAAAGGGCGGCCAAAACCGTCAGCACCACGATCATTTTGATCATTTCACCCATTTAGGTCACCTTTCCAATTGCCCTGGGACGAATTTTATCCAGCAGGGGTCCCAGCGTATTGATCAACAGAATCGACAGCATCACCCCGTCAACCCAGGCGCCGATCGTACGGATCAGAACCGTTAAAACGCCGCCCATGGCGCCATAAATCAACATGGGTATAAAATTGACCGGCGAGGAAGAGTCTTCCGTCGCCAGAAAGACGGCCCCAATGAGTGTGTAGCCGGTTAGCAAGTGAAAAATGGGGCTGGCGTATTTTCCCGGATTGGCCCCATAAAAAAGGGTCGCGCAAATAAAAATACCAGCTAAAAACGATCCGACGATTTCCCAGCGAATAAATCCGCGCAGAATCAGGTATAGTCCTCCCGCTATGAGCCCCAACCCAAAGACCGAACCGATGCCGCCGATCTGACGCCCCATGAGAAAATCGATGGCGGAAAAGTCGGCCACCGCGCCGGCGCCGAAAAATTTATACCGGGTCAGCGGATACATGGCCGAAAAATCGAAATTATAATGGACCAACGCTTCATTGAAGTCGAGATAATTGGGCCATGACAGCATCATGATGGCCATGGCCAACGCCACCGGGTGAAAAGGATTGCTGCCGATCCCGCCAAAGATGTGTTTGCCGATAATCATGACAAGAAAGGAGCCCACTAACACCAGCCACCAAGGCGCCGTGGCCGGCAGGACCATTCCGCACAGAAGGCCCATGAGCGCAGCGTGTCCGTCACCGATGGTCGTCTCCCGGCGCGTAATGCGGTTTATCAGCCATTCCCAGAAAATACAGAGCGCAACGGATAACGCCACAACACCGGCGGCCGGCATGCCGAATAAAAAGCAGCCGAACAGCGCCGCCGGCAAAGCGGCCACAAAAATATTCCAGTGCCGCTCCACAACGGAGCTTCCCACATGCACAAAAGGCGCATGCGACACAATGAGCCTATTGGTATTATTCATTAGGCTTCCTCCGCCACAGTTTCATTTTGTTCGGCCTCTGCTTCGACCTCGGCGGCCATGGCGGCTTCCGCCGCCTGTATGCGTTTTAGTTCAAATTTCCCCAAACGAATATACTGGTAGATGGGGATGCGCGCGATACAGACAAAGCTGCACAAACCGCAATCGACACATGATAACAAATCATACTCCTCGGCGGCTGTCTCATACTGCCCCGCTTCTAAAAACCGTACCAGCATGTTCACGGCAATATTGGCGGGACAGATTTGCACGCAATCTCCGCAGTTGGTGCAGGGGTATTCCGATGTGTGTACAATGGACGCGGCTTTTTGGACCATAATACCATCGGTATCCGCCTGAACCGGTGTGTCCGCCGAAAAGATCGCCCGGCCGGTCATCGGACCGCCGATAATCAGGCGGTCGTTCTCTTCCAGTGTCTCTTTGAAGGTGGCAAGCACCCGGCTGATCGGTGTTCCCAACGGCACCGACAAAAGATGCCGGGTGCCGGACGAATCCACAAAAGTTACAACTTTATCGACTACGGGCGCTTTTGAAAAAGAGGCGCTGCCAACGGCGGCCGCTGCCTCGGCGCTTATAAAAACAACCCCCGCCTCTTCACTGCTCAGACCCGCAGGGACATCCAGGTGTAATACGTTTTGTATTACCAAATCCGGCGCTCCGGAAGGGTAGGTGCGATCCACGGCCAGGACATCGGCGTGAAGGTGGCCAAAGTTCTGCAGGCTGTCGCGCACCACCACCAGAACCGCCTTCTCAACGGACGTTAATTCTCGCAACAGGGCGATTCCTCGATCAATGGCATCCAGCCGATTTTGAACATGGTATTGCTGCGTTCCCAACAGCAGGTCCTGATCAACTCCCATTACGACCAATGTGTGAATATTTTTTTCAGGATCGATAAAAGCCGAAAGATCCGGGGCGCCGGGAAAATTGGCAAAAAGCGGTTGGGCGCTTGCTAAATCCGGATTTTCCATCTTTTCGGCATAGGCGGGATCGACCTTTTTTTCTGCAACATCAACGGTTACCCTATGAAAGGTTTGACCATAGTCACCTTCAACCGAGTCGAGCTTATTGACCGTCCCGGAAACCGGGACGACATAACCCGCCGAAGGATCTTCGTCCGGGGCAATCAGTTGACCACACTGAAGGATATCACCATTTTTTAATGGCGGGATCGAAGCAAAATCGGATGTATCAAATAGAAGTGAGACCTGGTCGGGTGGATCGATTTGTTTTAACACCGCGGGCGCCGAGACCAAATTTTCATACTGAACAGATGGTTTAGAGAACCCCCAAAAAGATGTTTTCAGCATCGCGTTACCTAAAATAATGGTTACGTTCGTTTAAATATTGTTACAACAGGTGACACTGATAGCAGTTATCCGGCCCCGGCCCGGGTCCCCGGCCAAATTCTTCATGGCAACCCATGCATTGGTTATGAAACGCATCACCGCTTTTGAGCATCTCGGTACCTTCCAGCTCATCCTCATCATGGCAATCCAGACACGACTCGGCAAAGGTTTCCGCATCCTGCGCCAAATGGCAATCCTTGCAGGCAATGACCTCTTCTTCATCTGCAGGATGGTGGTGGCAGTCTTTACAGGCAAGCCCGTACCCGACATCGCCGGTATGGATTTGATGATCAAAAAGGACCTTGCCCGCGGTTGCCTGAAATACCATCCGCACCGGCTCTTCGGGCATCTCCTGCTGGAAAAACGCATAGGCCATAACACCCACAAAGAGAAGGTATAGGGCCAGTCCACAGGTAATCTGGACCGCTCGCTTTGATGCCATGGACGCTCGCTTCCTTATCAAAATGTTACTTCATATGGAATTTTTACACTCTCACCGTGCAAAAAACACCCCGAATGGCTACCATAATGCCATCTCGCTTTCAAGGTTTTTTTAATACACTAACAAATTCCGGAAAAGAGAAGACCCTTATCCCGAATTTTGCATGAAATTTTACCGGAAAATTATTTATACTTGATATTTCAGCTTGTTAGCAATATGTTTACTGTTATTTCGTAAACACCGTTTTGGTGTTTTGGCATTGATACATGATTGTAAGCTGATTTCTGTAAAAATCGGGAGGTTCGGATGAAAGTCAAGCAATATTCAATTTCGATGGAGATTGAGGAAGCATTGGCTATCTTTGCCCAAGAGCGCGAGAGTGGTCTATCCGCAATTTCGGGG
>Ga0056123_1000179_pt1 | contig 13181 bp, 10 predicted proteins | sample WorMetHEROISLAND_3_FD_71122 | JGI IMG/M metagenome (GOLD analysis project Ga0056123, IMG submission 71122) | Marine gutless worms symbiont microbial communities from Max Planck institute for Marine Microbiology, Germany - Olavius sp. 3 HERON ISLAND ...
GTATGAGCGAGAGAACTTTGTATCGGAAAATAACTGAATTTGGCTTAGATCCAAAAATTAAAAGGAAATAAATTGAAATTTCTGCATAATTCGATATTGATTCTATCAATTTTTTTCGTACAAAGTTGTGGATTTTATTCTATGGCCGGTTCAATTCCGCCGCATATCAAAAGCATTGCGATTCCGCTGGTGGATAATCAAACCGCTGAATTCGGAATTGCCGAAAATATCACTGATAATATCATTGCAGTTTTTAATGAAGAGAACATTTTAAGAATTGTCGATGAACAAAATAGTGATTCAATCCTTAACGGAACGATCATAAAAATAGTTGATGCACCTTACACATTTAATAGTCAAGAAGCAGTGTCAGAATATCGTGTTACGATTAGTATGAATATGACTTGGTTGGATGTTAAAAATGATACGGAATTATTGAAGAAAAATTACACAGGTTGGGGCGCATATGGACTTTCCGGGGATATAAATACAGATGGAATTGATAATGATGGTGATGGGAAAATTGACAGTGCAGATGATGATGAGTTTGGCGAACCGCGCGCATTTGCCACTAAAATTGCAATAGTAAAAATCGCTGAAGACGTTGTAAATAATATACTTACAGCTTGGTAAAAATTAACAAATTTGAATATGCAAAAAATATTTATTAAAGATTTAAAAAAATATGCTGGTAAAGAAGTAACTTTAAATGGATGGGTTTATAATATACGCTCAATTGGCAAAATTTGGTTTTTAATTTTACGTGATGGCACAGGTTTGCTGCAATGTGTGGTTGTCCAAAATGAAGTTGATGATAAAACTTTCAAGTATAAAGAATATTTAACACAAGAATCTTCGATAACAATTACTGGAAAAGTAAGATTAGAAAAACGTGCAATTGGCGGTGTCGAGCTTGGTGTAAGTTCAATCAAAGTACATCAAATTGCTGAAGAGTATCCCATTTCGCCAAAAGAGCATGGCACGGCATTTTTAATGGATAATCGCCATTTATGGTTACGATCAAAACGTCAACATGCAATTATGAAAGTAAGGCATCAAATTATAAAAGTAGCCCGTGACTTTTTCGATCAAAATGATTTTGTCCTGTTTGATTCACCAATGTTAACTGCAAATGCGGCGGAGGGTACCACAAGTCTCTTTAACGTGGATTATTACGGTAATACAGCATATTTATCACAAACAGGACAATTATATGGTGAAGCCGGTGCAATGGCTTTTAACCGTGTTTATGTGTTTGGCCCCACTTTTCGGGCTGAGAAATCAAAGACACGCAGGCACCTAACAGAGTTTTGGATGCTTGAGCCTGAAATCGCTTATTGCGACATTGAAGAAAATATGGTTTGGGCTGAAAAATTAATTATGTACATCGTGGAACAATGTCTTGATAAATGTCAAGTTGAACTAAAATTACTAGAACGGGACATCGCGAAATTGGAAAAAATTAAAGCACCATTTCCACGTCTGACTTACGCGGAAGCAATAAATTTATTAGAAGAAAATGGTGTTGATTTTGAATATGGTAATGATTTTGGCGGAACGGATGAAACAATAATTGCCAATCAATTTTACAGCCCGGTAATTATACATCGTTGGCCGGCTGAAATTAAAGCATTCTACATGAAACGTGCACCGGATAATGAAAAATTAGCGCTTGGGATGGACATTTTAGCACCGGAAGGTTACGGTGAGATTATTGGTGGAGGTCAACGTGAAGATAATTATAAAATTTTAGTCAAACGAATTATAGACCACGATTTGCCATTAACACAGTTTAATTGGTATTTGGATTTACGAAAATATGGTAGTGTACCGCATTCAGGGTTTGGATTAGGATTAGAGAGAACCGTTGCGTGGATTTGTGGAATTAAGCATCTCAGAGAAACTATTCCATTTCCACGCACTATGTCGCGCTTAGAGCCATGATGAGCTATAAGTATACTGCTAGAATTGCCGTTTTGGGTGGGCGTGAAATTGATCAGAAAATATACGATGACGCTGTTACAATCGGAAAATACTTAGCTCAGCAAAACTATTTGGTTTTTTGCGGTGGCGGAGAAGGTGTTATGGAAGCGATCTGTAAAGGTGTAAAAAGTGGAAATGGTCTAAGTATAGGTATCCTAAAAGGCAATGATTTATCGGAAGCTAATAAATATCTATCTATTCCAATAATGACCAACATGGGAATTACTCGTAATGCATTATTACCGCTAAATTGTGATGTAGCGATTGCAATTTCTGGTAATCATGGAACTTTAAGCGAAATTGCTTATGCATTACAGTTGAAAACACCTGTAATCGGTTATAAAACTTGGGATATTCCTGGCGTAATTGCAGTGAATTCAATTGATGAAGTTAAATATTCATTAAGTAATATATTGAAGAAAGAATCAAATTGAAAATCGCACTCTGTCAGATTAATCAAACTGTTGGAGCATATGATTATAATAAGAATAATATATTAAATTATTACTTTCAAGGAATAGATAAAAGAGCTGATATAATTGTATTTCCAGAATTAGCAATTACTGGTTATCCACCGCAGGACTTATTGTTAGAAGATGGATTTGTTGAAGATAATCTTATTGTTTTAGATGAGATTGCTAAGCAAACTACAAAACCTTTGATTATTGGATTTATTCGTAATGAAAACGGCAAATTATTTAACAGTGCGGCATTATGTGAATATGGTAGAATTCGAGCATTTTACGATAAAATATTATTACCAACCTACGATGTTTTTGATGAAGATCGGTATTTTACAAAGGGGCAAAAACCTGGCGTGTGGAAGATCGCTGTGGAAGGAAAGGAAGTAAATTTAGGAATACAAATTTGTGAAGATTTATGGGATCGCGAATACACCACAAAAGTTTCCAAATTGCAAAAACAAAACAATGCGGAGATAATAATTAACATTTCTGCGTCGCCCTATCATGAGGGGCGGATTACCGAGCGGCAGGAATTAATTCTAGAAAAAGTAAATGAGTTACAAATTCCGTTTTTGTATTGCAATTTGGTCGGTGCGCAGGATGAATTGATTTTTGATGGGGAATCACTCGCCTATAACGCTTTTGGTGAGCAAATTGGGCAAGGCAAGGATTTTGAGGAAGATTTAGTGATTATCGATACAGAAAATAGGTCTCAAGTTGATTATCCGGTGCTACCGAAAGAAGAGAAACTCTATAATGCCTTGTGTTTAGGCGTTAAAGATTATTTTAGAAAGTCAGGTCATCAAGAAGCTTTAATTGGTTTAAGTGGGGGAATTGATTCGGCTTTAGTTGCCTGTATTGCAGCCGATGCCTTAGGTGCACAACATGTGCATGGAATATCTATGCCGGCGCATTTTTCGAGCGAGCATAGCAAATCCGATGCGAAGAAATTAGCCAAAAATTTAAAGATTCATTTTGAAGAAATTGATATCAAAGATATAGTTAATTCTTTTGAGCAGACACTTCAACCACATTTTTCTGGTAGGACGAGGAATGTAGCCGAAGAAAATATTCAAGCGCGTACGCGCGGAAATATTTTAATGGCTTTAGCAAATAAATTCGGATGGATGGTGCTTTCAACTGGTAATAAAACCGAATTAGCCTTAGGTTATTGCACACTTTATGGCGACATGAGCGGTGGATTATCTGTGATTTCTGATCTTTCAAAAATTGATGTATATCGTATTTCACGCTGGATTAATAAAGTTGCCGGTTATGATCGGATTCCAAAATCTACAATCGAAAAGGAGCCATCCGCTGAATTATCAGAAGGGCAAGTTGATCCTTTTGACTATGATGTCGTAAGCCCCTTAGTTGATGCAATTATCGAGGAACGAAAAAGTCCGAAAGAATTAATTGAAAGTGGATCCGATAGGGAATTAGTTATGCTTCTTTATCGATTAATTCGAATAAATGAATTCAAGCGCCGACAAGCCGCGCCGGGGTTACGAGTTAGCCCTAAAGCCTTTGGCATTGGACGCAGGGTGCCGATAATTAACCATTATCAGGGAAAACAGTAAAAATGATCACTAGTATTTAGAGTAATATAACAATGAATAAATTTAAATTCTCAAAAGTTTTTTCGCTAATAATCTTTCTCAGTTTATTATTTTCTCATTGTAGCAAGATAGACGAATTAACTCATTTTGATATTGAATATAATTATACTTTCACACTACCAGCATTATACGGCCTGCCTCTGCCTGGTGATATCCAATCGCCCAGCGTAGAAAATAACACTGAAAAAACTTTCGAAAATAATGATACGCGCAAAGATCTTATTGAAAAGGCTACATTGAAGCAATTAAATATTAGCATCCTGAAACCTGAAGATGGTTCATTTAATATTTTGAATAGTATTGAAATTTTTGTCAATGCGGAAGGCGAAGATGAACTATTGCTTGCTTGGAAATACGATATTCCAGATGATATTGGAAATTTTATGGAATTAGACTTGACAACCAAAGATTTAAAAAATTATCTGATTAGCGATGAAATAAAACTCAGATTTAAAACAAATTCAAATGATGGAATATCAACCGCCTACGAAATTGATGTAAAAAGTACAGTCGAAGTAGATGCAAAGATTTTTGGGATTTAATTAATATTTTTTTTTTGCCAAAGCGCCAAACAATAAATATAAAACTAAAGCAACTTTCCGGTAATACCTTGTAATTAAGAAGTACAAATATTTTTTTTATAAAATTGTAAGTTTCAAATCATTTACAACCACTGTATTTTTAATCTATGTCAGTTAATCGAATACGAAATTTTTGTATAATTGCTCACATTGACCACGGCAAATCAACGCTCGCTGATCGGCTATTGGAAGAAACGAAAACTCTCAAAAAGAAGGATATGAAAGCGCAAGTTTTGGACGATATGGATTTAGAACGTGAGCGCGGAATTACTATTAAAAGTCATCCAATTCGTATGAAATATCGACATTCTGATAAAAATGAATATATTTTAAATCTAATAGATACACCTGGTCATGTTGATTTTTCATATGAGGTTTCACGTTCTTTAGCTGCTTGTGAAGGCGCTTTATTATTGGTTGATGCGGTGCAAGGAGTTGAGGCACAGACTGTTAGTAACGCTTATTTAGCGATTGAAAACGATCTTACAATAATTCCAGTAATTAATAAAGTAGATTTACCGAGTGCCCGTTTGGCGGAAGTACAGGAGCAAATTATCGAATTAATTGGTTGCTCTGCTAATCAAATTTTGCACATAAGTGCCAAAGAGGGCAGTGGAATACAAAATATTTTTGACGCGATTATCAATCAAATTCCCGCTCCTAAAGATAATCATTCCCAACCTACGCGTGGTTTGATTTTTGATTCAATGTATGATAATTATCGCGGTGCGATTCCCTATATTCGAGTTTTTGATGGAATTATCAGAGCGGGAATGACAGCGCAGTTTTTCGCACATAGCAATACCTATGAAATCACAGAAGTAGGTCATTTTGTGATAAAGCAAATACCATCCAAGGAATTGCGCGCCGGCGATGTTGGTTACGTAATTGCAAATATTCGTGCTGTTGAACACATCGAACCTGGCGACACGATTACAGTAAAACAAAATCCGTCAAGTGAAAGATTAGCCGGCTATAAAAAAATTAAGCCAATGGTATTTTCAGGTCTATATCCGGCTGATGCTGATGATTTTGAACATTTGCGAATGGCACTCGATAAATTAAAATTAAATGACGCATCTTTGATATTTGAACCGGAAACAAGCGCGGCCTTAGGATTTGGTTTCAGAGCGGGATTTCTCGGTCTTTTGCACATGGAAATTGTTCAGGAACGCTTGGAGCGTGAATTTGACTTAGATTTAGTAACCACTTCTCCAAATGTACGGTATAAGGTGCATCTAAAATCAGGCGATACTATAGAGGTTGATACACCTGCCAAAATGCCGCAAAGTAATGAAATTATCGACGTTTTAGAACCATTTGTAAATGCCGAGATAATCACTCCAAAAGAGTATATCGGTGGAATAATGACTTTATGCCAGAAAAAGCGTGGTATTTACAAAACTACTAATTATTTATCGAGTGCAAAGGCACAGTTACACTATGAATTGCCTCTCGGGGAAATTATCTTTGATTTTTACGATAAGCTAAAATCAATTTCGAGAGGATATGCATCTTTTGATTATGAATTGATGGAATTCAGGACTGGGAATCTTAAGAAATTAGACATCCTTATCCATGGAGAAGTAGTTGATGCACTTTCCGTAATTTGCCATGCTGCTGATGCCTATCATCGCGGAAATGCGCTTTGTCGAAAATTAAAAGAATTAATACCTCGCCAAATGTTCGAAGTTGCAATACAGGCCTCACTTGGATCTAAAATTATCGCTCGCACAAATGTAAGAGCGGTTAAAAAAAACGTTACTGCCAAATGTTATGGTGGTGATATCACGCGGAAACGCAAATTGTGGGAAAGGCAAAAGCAAGGGAAAAAGCGCATGAAAATGATTGGCAAAGTAGAAGTTCCACAGGAAGCATTATTAGCCGTATTACAAATAGATTCGGATTGATTTATGCTATTTGAAACATATTATAGACGCTCGCGCTCTCCATTTTACAGTTTCATTTTTATATTACCATTATTTTTGATTTATGAATTTGGAATATGGTTGATCGCTTCAAAGGATTTGCCAACGATTCGAAATGGAGCTGATGTATTACTTCGTAAAATACTGTTAAATTTAGGTATAACAGGTATTTATGGAATGGCATTTGCCTTATTGATTGGAATAATTATCGCTTTCTTCATTAATCGTGGAAAGTTCAATGAAATAAAACTAAATACAAATTATTTTATGTTGATGATTTTTGAAAGTCTAATTTGGTCCGGAATTTTATTTACGTTATTGAGGCAAGGACAATTATTGTTATCGGCTGGGTCAGCTAAATTATTTCTTCAACAAATTGTATTGTCTATCGGCTCCGGAATATTTGAAGAATTTATTTTCCGCTTAGTTTTAGTTAGTGGGTTAATCTTAATTCTTGGAATATTTATCAAAAAACGATATTGGTATAAAATATTTTTCGCAATTTTAATTTCGGCAATTATCTTTTCATCATTTCATTTTATTGGTGAATTTGCTGATGTCCCCTATACACGATTATTTTTAATAAGGTTAATAGCAGGGGTAATCCTCGGTTATATTTACGTTTTACGCGGATTTGGAATTGCAGCTTATGCACATAGTTTTTATAATTTGTTGGTATTCACGCAAATATCCAATATTAATTGAATTATCATCAAATTTGAGTTTTAAAAGGGCTAGGAACCGCTTAATCAATTAGATGTTTTATAATAATGCTGGCTTGATTTAATATATGAACTTTATGAAATATTTTTTTGTTATCTTGTTTTTATGGACGCAATTATCTTCGCAAGTTAGATTGGAGAAAAATCTTATTATTGATTTACCACAATTTATTGATGATCAAGATTTTATTGCTTCCAAATTCAGCATCGGAACAGCCGGCTATTATTTCCTTGATAGTAAAAATCGCCAAATTGCATTTCTGTCAAAACTCGGGGAAGTAAAGTTCTCCGGTGGCTATGGCATTGAAGATGATGCTTTTATTGATCCGATTGATATCTTCAATTCCAAATTGCGCGTTTGGGTGGTTGATCAAACTGAGAATAAGCTCATTGAATTTGATCATCGTTTGAATTATCTCGTGACAGCCGAATTTGATGAGCATTATCCTGAATTTGCCGGTACTGATGATTGGGGGAATCTATACATTTTTTCTGATCAGGATCAGTTGATTTACAAAACTGATCCGCTACTCGGCGAGTTTGAAAGTTTCATTGATATTTCTCTATTTGAGCTAAGTGAAAATTGCATAGCTGATATGTATTTTGCCAACGATGGAAGCATTGGAATTTTGAGCTATTGCTCTAACTATTTATACATATTTAACAGGTTAGGCCAATTGAGTAGAAAATTGCCACTGGCAATCTTAGATACCGACATATTGATAAAAATTGAGCAAAATTGGTTCAAGATTTCTAAAGTGGGACAAGTGCACAACATACTTGAAAATCATACTTTTGACCTTCAATGCGATAGCCCCATTTTGGACGTTTCTACTATTCAAAAGACACTATTTATATTACTCTTAGATCAAATTCAGGTATTGAATGTTATTGAGGAATAGAGTTCTCCTTACGATAACATTTTTAAATCTTTTGAGTGGACAATCGCTATCAACTATTGATACGATTTTTGTTGAACCAAATCAACAAATTATTAACCTAAAACCACAAATCATTGGATCGAGTTTTTCCCTATTTATCGATGGTAAATTAGTTCAAAATTTTACGCTAAATTCAATCACTGGTGAAGTAGTATTAGAAAATACATCAGAAACTGCAAGAAGCTATATTGCCACTTATAAATATTTACCAAATGAATTACCGGTACAAGTTGGTCCACTTTTTAGAAATTTGCCCAATCTTGATTCTTTATTAATAACCAATCAAGATTCAATTCCAACACCTATATCATTTGTATCGCAACCCATAAAAAAAGATGACTCCAATCTGACAACAACCGGAACTGTCTATCGGAATTTGACAATATCACCTTTGGGAGGCTCTGATTTCAGCGGTGGTTTGCAGATGCAATTACAGGGCAAATTGTCGGATGACATATCAATTAGTGGCGTATTATCTGATCAAAGTTTACCGATTCAACCGGAAGGAACTACTCAGACATTGGAAGAAATTGATAAGGTCTATTTGCATGTAAATCATCCAATTTTTGAAATTATGGCCGGTGATATTGATTATCAAATTCGAAGTGGTAAATACTTAAATGTAAGTAGAAAATTAGAGGGACTTAAAAATACTTTTGAATATGACAAATGGAGTGGACAAAGCACGCTGGCAGGAACCAAGGGGCGGTATCATAAATTAGCTTTTAAAGGCAGCGATGGTAGCCAGGGACCATATGCGCTAACTTCTGAAACAGGAAATAAGGATATTGTTGTATTGGCCGGCACCGAAAAAGTACATCTTGATGGTGTGCTTCTGAAGCGTGGTGAAAATTTTGATTATACCATTGATTATGCCAATGGTGAACTCACTTTTACCCCCAGACGATTAATCAATTTTGATTCGGATATTTATATCGAATATCAATATTCCGATTTTCAATATAGTCGCAATGTTCTTAGCGCCTCGATATTTCGAAATATCAGGAATTGGGGGAATTTGGGAATATCATGGTTTAAGGAGACTGACCAATTGCAAATTGATGAAACATTCGCAGCGGGCATACGCGATTCGTTGAAAACTTCTGGTGATGATGATACGCGCTTAAGCGGTTACATCGAAGATGCTAATGGTGATTATTTGTTAATCGATGGCATTTTTATATACTCACCTAAAAGCGGAACTGATGAGGAAAACCGCTATAAAGTTAGTTTTCAAAATGATAATGAAAAAGGTGAATATGCGCGCCGTATAAGTGGTGATGGTCATTTATTTTTTGAATTTGTTGAAATAGAGAACAGGTCAGATTTTATTGATCTATACAGTCCATTCAAGCGCTTAAGCAATCCTGTGAATCATGAGATAATTCAAGTTGCCGGGAATGCAAGGTTAAATAAAAATTTTAACGCAAATTGGGATGTTTCATTTTCTAATCTTGATAAGAATACATTTTCGAGCATTGATGACGATGACAACACCGGTTTTGCATATAATATTGCAATAAATGGGAACGAAATTCCGATTTATAAGAAAGCGGCATTGGGGTATTCTTTCACAAATTGGAATCGCTCACGCCGATTTAATGAAGTAAGCCGAGAACGCAATCCACAGTTTAATAGCGATTGGAATATTGAATCAGATGTGAATGGGCAAGAATCCTTAATTGCAAGTGGAATAAATTTCAAGATTGATAACCGTTTTGTTAGCAAATTTGATCTATCACAATATAACTCTGAGTCTGGCAAAAGAACACGATTAACCGGTCAGATTAATAGTGTGACCAAATATGTGCCGCATTTTGTTTCACACATAAATCGAGTTGAAAATCAATCAGAATACTTCTATCAGTTTAACACAAATATCAAGTTGCTACCGGGGAGTTTTCACCCGATATTTTACTATGAAAGTGAGTATAATAAAGAAACTTATAAATTTAATATTGGTAAAGCTGGATTTTTATATTCAAAAGAGCATCAAAATATTTGTGCATCGTTAGCGCGGAGAATTGATTACAAAATTACTACTTACGACTCGACAAAAATGAACAAAGTACAAGATGGAATTTTTGGAGAATTGGATGTAAAAGGCAGATTAAAATCGGGTTGGGCTGGCAAAATAGTGTTCAAAAAACGATTAACCGAAAATTTTGTCAATAATAAGAAATTGAATTATGTCATCGGTTTGGCAAATCTTAGTTTCACGAATAAAACCAATCCGTTGCGGTGGGAATTGCATTCAAAATTAGAAGAAACCTACGCAGAATCTCGCGCGGTTGTGTATGATTCTGTTGCGGCTGGCCTTGGCACCCATCGATTTGACGCCGAGTTTAATGAGTATATTCCTGACCCCAATGGCGCATACATCAGTTATACAATTTTAACCGGTGATCGCGAATTGTCTACGCATTTACAGGCTTCACAGCGCATGGCGATTGATTTTAGTAAATTACCATTTAAACTATTGAAATATTTCAACTTACGATCTGATGTTAAAACTGAGTTCAGTGGCAATTCATTGGCACTAAATAAAATATTACGGCCTGATTTATTTGATGATACGATAACTCGCTCTAGATTAAATATTAGAAATGAAATTGAATATAAACCTCCGCGAAATACACGCCGAATTCGCAATTGGACAATTTTTTCACAAGATTTACTCGGTTCCGATCCGCGCGGTAACGATTTACGAAATCGTGTTGAATACGGTTTAGAATGGCGCGAACCATTTAGAAAACAATTGAATTCTATATTAAAATTTGAGACGCATAATATCGAAAATAAATCAGGATTTTCTGAATTGCGTAACAGAAATACAAAAGGCTGGTGGGTTGAAGAAAATATTAAATGGGATATTGAACGGAAATGGCAGTATGCAATTTCGGCATTAGGTGGAAAGGATAGAGGCTATCATAATCAGGAAGAATTTTCTGCATTTGCCTATGGTATAAAAGTTGAAGGTCAACGATTTTTCAGCAGTACCATACGAATAAAAATCCAAACTGAATTATTTAATTCAATTGAAAAATCGGAGCGTGAAGCGATACCACCAGAAGCATTAAATGGCTTGCCGCTCGGTCAATCCATTGCACTAAAATTACAAGGACAAATTTTGCTTGGTAAAAATCTTTCGTTAAATCTAAACGGAAGTTATATTGATAATTCACGCTATAATAATTTTATAACTTTATCCGGAGAAGTGCGTGCCTATTTTTAGGATAATTATAATTATCGTTTATGCCACTCAATTATTTGGACAAACTACGAGTATTATACTTGGTGAAAAGGATACGCTATCTGTTAATCAGTACGATGAAATACAGGAACAGATCAACGCACAATTAAACTCAGAGAATGATATCGGGAAGTATTTCATCTTGAAAGAAATAAATTCAGATTCAACTATTTCCTATGCCGAATTAAATGAAAAAGTAAAATTAGATACGATTATTTTTATCAATGAGGAAATTAATTTAGCAGTCCAAAAACAAATTTTTAAATCCATTGAGAAAACGCTCCCGCTACAAAATACACAAAGGCAATTCAAAATAATAAAGAATAGTTATCCCTATTTAAAAAATATGGTTAATCCATCGTTTGGATTGTATCAAAAAAACAAAATTGGTATGATTCTTGACGCTCAACCAAATTTTAATAATTATTTTTCGGGTTTGATTGGGGCTTATCGTTCCGATGAGCAAAAGTGGGAGGTAACCGGTCAATTGGAATCGCATCTTGAAAATACGTGGAAAACAGCTGGCATAATCGATTTATTCTGGAAACGCTTAGACAATGAGTCGCAAATTCTTAATCTAAAATATGAAGAACCGCATCCGTTTACATTGCCGATTGGAATTAGTTTACAGTATAGCCAGGATCTGCGGGCCGGCAATTATGTACATAGCAATTCGGCGGTTGGCGTGGTGAAATCAGTTCCGGGGATTGGAAAATTGAGTTTTGGTGGAAAAACTACTACAATTAATACAACTTCAAAAGGGGATTCTTTAGGATTAACAGATTTAGAAGCTCAGTCAATTTTCATGAATGGATTGATGGATTTTCGCAATGATTATTGGTTGCCAACCGTCGGATATTTTTTAGATATCAATGGTGAAATTGGAAGCAGAACGAGTAGTGATTCGAGTTCAATTAGGTATGCCATTGCTGGTGAATTTGAAAAATATTTCCCAATTTTTAAAAATACTACATTGCTCACAAAAATCTATGGCGGAGGAACTTGGCTAAATAAGGGCAATCTGCATGATGGAGAATTGATTCGCTATGGCGGAGCAAGCAAATTGCGAGGTTATGTTGAGGACATTTTTCAAGCGGCGTGGGTGATTATACCATCTTTTGAAATGGGCTATAATTTTGGTCGGCAACAACGGTTAAGTTTATTTTCCGATTTGGCCATTCAAGCAGAGCTGAAACCACTGCCAAGCGGGTTTGGAATTGGATTTTCCCAAGTGAACGAGAACTCTGTTATTAGGTTATATTATGGTGTAGGGCGTGATAATTCAATTAAATCAGGAAAGATTCACCTACAGTTTTTAACGATAATATAAACATAAAATTATAATAATAGCAAATTTAGGTTGTTATTTTTTGGCAACGCTTTAGAAAAAAATTGTCAACTGTAGAGTAATAAGGCAAATAACTATAAAATATTATAATTTTTATACTAAATAATGCAGAATTAATTCTGATTTAAGTTAAATGAAATTAAATACTTATAAGTGCATTTTTTGCTTGACATATTATGGGGGGGGGCGTAATTTTGGGTATTATGATTCATTAATCTTAATATAAGGAGATATAAATGGATAGGCAGTAAAGTAATAGAAGCAATTAAAACTAATTTAATTAATCTTAATACAAAGGAAATAATAAATGAAAAAGATAAAGTTTAAAGCCAATTTAATAAT
>Ga0056123_1000180_pt1 | contig 13156 bp, 10 predicted proteins | sample WorMetHEROISLAND_3_FD_71122 | JGI IMG/M metagenome (GOLD analysis project Ga0056123, IMG submission 71122) | Marine gutless worms symbiont microbial communities from Max Planck institute for Marine Microbiology, Germany - Olavius sp. 3 HERON ISLAND ...
AGGAACTGGAGGGAGGCCAGGCCCAACAGGGCGGCGACGGCGGAGACGCCGAAGGCCCATGCGGCCGACTGCCCCACCACGACCAACGCGTTGTCCACCGGGCCGACGTGGAAGAACCAGGAGGTTACGGAGGCGATCCCGGCCGCGGCCAACGCCGAGAAGACGACCGCGTTGCGGAACGCGCCCCGTGTGCTGACGGAGCTGACGAACGGGATCGGCGCCAGCGCGGCCAAGGCCGCGTAGGCGGTGACGCCGACGTCGAGGGTGCCCGCGGCGGTCAACACGCCGATCGACAGGGCCATGAGCCCGGCGACGCGCTGGTCGAAGAGAACCGCCGTGGCGAACCCGACCGCCACCACCGGGATCACATACCAACCCGCCCCCTCGTGGAGTAGGACGGCGAGCCGCACCGCCCCGCCGGCCGCCACGAAGAGGATCGCGAGGAGGGCGACAAGGCGCGGGCGGGCCCAGAACTGCGAGCGGAGCCGAGACAGGTAGAGGCCCGCCGACGCGACCAGGACCGCGATCACAGCCAGGAGGCGGAGCGGGGCCTGCTGCGCCGAGGCGAAGCGCGCCGTCTCCGCGATCGCGTCGATGTGCAACTGGGTCATCGGCACGCCTCTGGCCACGATGAGCTGATCGGTCACATAACCGACGGTGACGTCGGGAACCGCCTCGGCGGCCTCCTCCCGCTTCTCCTCGGTGGCCGTCTCGTCGAGGCGGTAGTTGGCGACCAGGTGGGCGGCAACGATCTCACCCGCCGCTTGGCCGCCGGCGAGGTCCTGCCCGGTGTCGCTGTGGAACACCAGAGGCGGGCTGGTGCTCTGAGTGTTCTTGAACTCCTCAAGCTGGTGCTCCTCTATCCGCTGGCCGAACTCCCGCTGCATGCGGTCGAGGACGGCCTGCTTGACGACGGGCAGGTGCAGCACTTCGTCGATCCCGTCCCGCACCACGTCGTCCGACGCGGTCGCCGCCAGGTACTCGATGGTCTCTTCCGACAGCTCGTACTCGGCCCCGACCCGCTTCTCCACATCGGGGAGCGGCCGCAGGTTGGGAGCGATGGCGATCGGCTCGGCGACGCACTCCGCCCACCGGTCGCACTCGACGAGTTGGGCGAGGACCTTGGGCGCAGCCGCCCAACCGTTCGGGATCTCCTCGTCTGAGGCCTCGACCGTGACGACGGCGGCGGCGCCGTCCAAGTCGTGCGACCACACGCCCTCGTTGTTGGTGCGGGTCTCCGCGGCGCCGCCGCGGTCGAGCACCGAGACCGCCACCCGGGCGAGTCCCTCGTCGACCCGGTCGCCCTCGGCGTCGGGGTCGTAGTCGCCGTCGCCGTCGACGTCGAGGAACACGCGGCCGCTCAAAGCGACCGGCGCCCTCTCGGCGGCGGTCGTCGTCGTCGAGGCCTCGTCGGCCGGCTCGGGGGTTTCCTCCTCCGGAAGCTCGGGCGCGGCGGGGGGATTAGGCGGCTCGTCGCCCACGGCTGTCGCCTCAAGGTCGGCGAACAGCTCGATGATGGCGGCGACGGCGGACGCTTCCTTGTCGGGATCCAAGTCGTAGACCGGCCCCACCGAGTCGCGGGCGTCTTGCCGCGCCGCCTCGGTGGCCACCGTGTCCACCACCTCCCCGGCCTTCTCCGCCTTGTACTCCTCGGGGGCGGGCGCCCCCACCGTCAGCCGCCCGCCGGCGTCGGAGTCCCCCAGCCACAACACGGCCCAGGTGGTCAGGACGGCGGCGAGGAACACGCCGAGCCGGAAGGCCGTCGACCGGAAGGCGCCCGAGCCGAGAACGGACAGGAAGGCGGTCGGCCGGCTCACCGGCCGCTCACCGGCTCGAAACGTTGGTAGGCCTCGACGATCGAGGCGACAATGCGGTGCCGCACCACGTCGCGGGCGCCCAACTCGATGAAGGAGACGCCTGCGATGCCCTTGAGGATCTCCCGGACCACGCGGAGGCCCGAGCGCCGCCCGGTGGGCAGGTCGGTCTGGGAGACGTCGCCGGTGATGATCATCTTGGAGTTGAAGCCGAGGCGCGTGAGGAACATCTTCATCTGCTCCGGCGTCGTGTTCTGAGCCTCATCAAGGATCACACATGCGTCGTTGAGAGTCCTTCCACGCATGTACGCGAGCGGGGCGATCTCGATGGTTCCCCGGTCGATCAGGGAGGCGGTCTCGTCCGGGCCGAGCATGTCCCACAACGCGTCGTTCAGCGGGCGCAGGTAGGGGTCGACCTTGGCGGTCAAGTCGCCGGGGAGGAAGCCGAGCCGCTCGCCCGCCTCGAGGGCCGGCCTGGTGAGGATGATGCGGCGCACCGACCCGCTCATAAGGCTGCCCACGGCGGCGGCCATGGCGAGGTAGGTCTTGCCGGTCCCGGCGGGGCCGATCCCGAAGGTGAGGGTGTTCTCCCTGATGGCGCCCATGTAGATCTGCTGGCCGTGGGTCTTCGGCCTGATCATCCGGCCGCGGCCGACGGAGATGCCGTCGCTGAGGACGCCCGACGGGCTGGGCACCTCGTCGCTGACCATCTTGACCACCTCCGCCACCCTGCCCTCGTTGAGGGCTTGGCCCTCCTGCACCAAGATCAGCATCTCGCCGAGGGCGGTGTGGGCCTTCTCCACCTCGTCGGCCCGCCCCGCCAAGCCGATCTCGTCCCCACGCGCCAGGAACCGGACCTCGGGAAAAAAGGACTCGACCTGTCGGAGATGGCGATCAGCCTCGCCGATGAGGTCGAGCATCAAGTGGTGGCTGGGGACGCGTAGGCGCGTCTCGACGTTGTCAGGGGGCACAGGCGGAGGCGCCCGCGGGCGCCGTCAATCGGCCTTGGATGTCTCGACCGCCTGCTGGAGGTAGCTCAGGATGGCCTGGTCGGACAAGCGGATCTCGTCGCTGCCCGGCTCCTTGCGAAGCAGTTGGATGGCGGCGCGGTAACGCTCTACGAGGTCGTCCGACGACGTCGCAGCCAAGGCGTCGACGTCGATGACGCCGCCCCTCGGCGGCGCCAACGGCAGGAGGTCGGCCGGCGCCATCTCGTAGAGCTTGGCGAGGCGGACGAACCTCTGGACGGAGATCTGCCGCTCCCCGCGTTCATACGCCCCCACGACGGACGCCTTGAACTCACCCGAAGTGTGAGTCTCGATCTCGCCGAGCGACCAGCCGCGCTGGCGCCGAGCCGAACGCAAGCGCTGACCCAGAGATAAAGTGAATTTGTCGGACACAACCGCTCCCAGATAGTCGTGCCGACATTGTACCACTCGAGCCGACGTTTCGCCACTTGGGACGAGCAGCCCGGCCTCGCCGCTCCAGGCGAGCCGTCGGCCTCGCCGTTTCTCAGCTCGCCCCCAACACCCTGGCCGCTGCCGCGACCGCCGCCGTCTCCACTCGCAGCACCGTGGGGCCGAGGCCCCAACGGCTCGCGTCGGTGGGGATCTCGCCGTCGGCGAAACCGCCTTCCGGGCCGACGACCACCGTGGCGGCGCGAGGCGGGGCGGGCGGCCCTCCCCGCAGGCAGACGACGACCGGCGGCGCCAACGCCTCCCAGCCGACCAGCTCGGGCGATGTCTCCGTCAGCCAGGCGCCTCGGGACTGCTCCAAAGCCGACAGCGCCCAAGCGAAGAGCTTCGGGCCCGACGCCACCCGGCCCTTGCCGCGCTCGGTCTTCAGCCAGAGGAGGCGGGCGACCCCCAACTCGGCGACCTTCTCGACGAGGAACCTCTGCCGGTCCTTGTTGGCCGGCGGCGCCGCCGCGACCCACAGCTCTCTCCCCCGCGGCGCCTCCCGCTCCTCGCCGCGCACGAGGGAGCGGTCGAGCACGGTCCCGGTCCCGACGGCGCCGAGGCCGTCGGTGTAGGAGACGGCGTCGCCGCGCCGGAGGCGCAGGACCTTGGTGAGGCGCCGCCATTGGGCCGTTGAGAGAGCCAACTCCGGGCCGTCCCAAGGGGCCCCGACCGCGATGTGGGGAACGCGGCTCATCAGGTCGCCGCCTTATTGTCGACTCTCTCCCCGCGCAGCTCGGCCCATCGGCGCAGCAGGTCGGCCTCCTCGGCCGACAGCTCGGACGGGACGACGACGCCGACCACGACGAGCAGGTCGCCCCTGCCCCGGCGACCCAGGACGGTCATGCCCCGCCTTGCGATCCTCATCACCTTCCCGTGTTGAGCCCCGGGCGGCACCTCGACTTCGACGGTCCCGCCGTCGATGAGCGGGACGTCGAGCCTCGTCCCCAGGGCCGCCTCGGCGATCCCGACCTGCGCCCGGAAGATAAGGTCGGCGTCGCTCCGCTCGAACCTCTCGTCCTCCGCCACTTCGACCTCGACGAAGAGGTCGCCGGGCGGGCCGAGCCTTCCCCCCGACTCCCCGCGCCCGCTCAGCCGCAGCCTCGTGCCCGATGAGACGCCGGCGGGGATCTCGACGTTGACCTCGACCTTGTCGGGGGCCGAGCCGGCGCCGTCGCAACGCCTGCACGGCTCGGCGACGACCCTCCCCTCGCCGTCGCACCGCGGGCACGGCGCCACCGACATCATCGTCCCGAACAACGACCGGCGCTGCACCCGCACCTGCCCCACTCCCCCGCAACCGGGGCAGGCGACGATCTCCGACCCGGGCTCGGCCCCGGTCCCGGAGCACGCCGCGCAACTCGTCAAGGTTCGGAACTCGACGTCGGCGTCGCCCCCGAAGGCGGCCTCCTCAAGGCTGATCTCGGCCCTCACCAACACGTCCCTGCCCCGGGCGGCCCGCCCCGTCCCCGACCCGAAGAGGCCGCCGTCCCCGAACACCGACTTCAGCAGGTCGTCGAGCCCGCCGATCCCGGAGAGCAGGTCGGACAGGTCGACGGCGTCGCCCCTGTCGTGCCTGGCCCTCCGCTCCGGGTCGGACAACACCTCGTAGGCCTCCGCGGCCGCCCTGAACTCCGCCTCAGCCGCCGAGTCGCCCGGGTTGGCGTCGGGATGAGTCTCGCGGGCGATCCGGCGGAAGGCCTTCTTGATCTCGTCGCTGCCGGCGTCGGGGCCGACGCCGAGGACCTTGTAGTAGTCGGGTTGCGACATCAAGGCGCCCTCACTCCGACCGCGACCCGATCTGCTCCTCCAGCTCCCTGGAGACCTCCTCGACGGCCGAGACGGCCTTCTTGTAGTTCATGCGCATCGGCCCCACCACCCCCACCGAGCCCGCCTCCCCGCTGGCGTCGTAGGTCTTGGAGACAACCGCCAAGTCGATGTCGTCTGCGTCGAGGTCCTCCCCGAGCTGGACCGACGCGCCGGAGACGCCGGCCAGCATCGTCATGACCTCCGCCTCCCGCTCAAGTATGTCGAGCACCCGTTGCACGGTGGACAGGTCCCAGACGGACCCCATCTTCTGGGTCCCCCCGACGAAGACCTCGGTCCCGCCGGCGGCGGCCAAGTGCAGGCAATCGGTGATGGTGAGGGCGGCCTCCTTCGTCGGCTCGTCCAGCTCGCCGCGCCGCGCCTCGTCGACGCCGAGAGCGCCGCCCAACTCCTCCCCGACCGCGGTCTCGGCGACGAGCCGTTGCGCCTCCTCGACCTCGCTGGGAGTCACGGCCACGCGGACCCGGCCCCGCTGCTGAAGGACTCTCCCGCCTTCGGTGACCACCACCACGAGGATCTGGTCGGCGGTCACTTGGACAACGTGCAGGGCGCGCACCCGGTTGAGCGCTACGCCCGGCGCCACCACGACGGCGGGGAGGTCGGTGATCTCGACGAGGAGGTCGGAGGTGGCCTTGAGGAGCTTGGACAGCTCGAGGTGGACGCCCTCGAAGAAGCGGTGGATCTTCTCCTGGGTGGTGTGCAGGAGGCGGCCGCGGCCCAGGTGGTCGACGTAGTAGCGGTAGGCGTTGGCCGTGGGGACCCGGCCGGCCGACGTGTGGGGCTGCACCGCGTAGCCCTCCTGCTCCAGCGCGGCCAGGTCGTTGCGGACGGTCGCCGAGGACACCGCGAGACGGGACCGCTCGACGACGGCCCGGGAGCTGACCGGCTCGCCGGTCCTGATGTGCTCATCAACCAGGGCGCGGAGGATCTCGGAGCGTCGGTCTTCAAGCATCTGTCCCGCCTACGACGATAGGGGACGGCAGGCCGATAACCGCGCGATACACGGCGTCGGCGAGCAGCGGTTTGGCGATCCTTAGCCTCCCCGAGCCGGACTCGAGCACCCCGGCCTCGCGGAGCCGGCGGCCCTCGGCGGAGCGGAGGAGCGCCGCCGTGGCGGGGCCTTCCTCAACGCCGACGGACCGTCCCAAGCCGACGAGCAGGCGGTCGACCTCCGAGCGCCGGCCGGCGACGGGCTCGCAGCCCGCTCTCGGCGACTTCCGCGCTTCGACGGCGGCGATGTACGCGTCGAGCCCGGAGACGTTGTGGAACCGGCTGCCGTCCCTGTGCCCGTGGGCAGAGGCGCCGTAGCCCTCGTACTCGCCCCGCCCCCACACCGTCAGGTTGTAGGCGCTCTCATGGCCGGGCTTCGACCAGTTGCAGATCTCATATCTGAGCAGGCCCGCGCTTGACAGGATCGAGTCGGCGCGCTCGTGACGATCGGCCTGTGCGCCCGGGTCGGGGGCCGGGGCGCCGCCGTCGACCGCCCGGCTCAGTGCGATCCCCGACTCCACCGCCAACGCGTAGCAGGAGACGTGGTCGGGGTCGGTCTCAAGGGCCCCCGCCAAGGTCGTCTCCCATGACTCCTCGCTCTCCGCTGACGCCCCGTAGACCAGGTCGAGCGAGACCGACCCGAACCCGGCGGAGCGGGCCGCCTCAACCGACTCGGCGACGCTCTCGGGGCTGTGGCGGCGGCCCAGCGACTCGAGGACCTGGGCGTCGAGGCTCTGCGCGCCCAGGGAGACCCTGTTGAATCCGCGCTCGCGCAGCTTCTCGGCTTGATCGAGGGTGAAGTCCTCGGGGTTGGCCTCGAGACTGACTTCCGCCCCGGGCGAGATCCGGTGCACGCGGTCGAGCGCCTCGACGACCCGGCCGAGATGAGCGGGGTCGAGGAGGCTCGGCGTCCCGCCCCCGAAGCACACCGCGTCGAGGGGCCGCCAGGGCGCGGCGGCGATCTCGGCGACCACGGCGTCGATGTACCTGGGGATGAGGTCGTCGCGTCCCGCCGCCGCGGCGTAGTCGCAGTATGGGCAAATGGCGGCGCAAAACGGGATGTGGACGTAGGCGGCGGAGGAGGAGGCGAACCGGTCGGCCGCGGCCCCGTTCATGCCTCGTCGACCCTGAGCGCGGCGACGAACGCCTCTTGCGGCACCTCGACGGCCCCCACCATCTTCATCCGCTTCTTCCCCTCCTTCTGACGCTGGAGGAGCTTCCGCTTCCGAGTGATGTCGCCTCCGTAGCACTTGGCGGTGACGTCCTTGCGGGTCGCCTTGACGGTCTCCCTGCTGATGACCCGACCCCCGATCGCCGCTTGGATGGGCACGTCGAAGAGCTGGCGCGGGATGAGGCCGCGCAGCCGCCCGGTCATCTTCCTCCCGTAGGCCTGGGCGTTGTCTCGGTGAACGACGGCGGAGAAGGCGTCCACCGGCAGGCCGTTGAGAAGGATGTCGACCTTGACCAGGTCGGCTTCCTTGTAGCCGGAGGGCTCGTAGTCGAGGGAGGCGTACCCCTTGGTCTTCGACTTGAGGGCGTCGAAGAAGTCGAGCACGATCTCGGCGAGGGGCGCCTCGAAGTCGAGCTCCACCCGCTCGGGGCTGAGGTAGCTCATGTCGCCGACGATCGCCCGCCGCCCGACGGCCAGCTCCATGATCGGACCGACGTACTCGGCGGGCGTGATGACCAGCGCCTTCACATAGGGCTCGGCGACTCCGACCCGCTCTTGGGTGCCGGGCAGGTCCTCGGGCGACTTGATCTGCTCGACCAAGCCGTCGGGCATGGTCACCCGATAGGCGACCGACGGCGCGGTGGCCACCAAGTCGAGGTCGTACTCCCTCTCGAGCCGCTCCCGGACGATCTCCATGTGCAACAGGCCGAGGAACCCGACCCGGAAGCCGAAGCCCAGCGCCTTCGACGTCTCGGGGGCCCAGGCCAGCGAGGCGTCGTTGAGCTTGAGCTTCTCCATCGCCTCGCGCAGCTTCTCGTAGTCGTCGCCGTCGGTCGGGAAGATGCCGGAGAACACCATCGGCTTGGGCTCTTTGTAGCCGGGCAGGGGCTGGTCGGCCGGCCCGCGGGAGTCGGTGATCGTGTCGCCGACCTTGACCCGGTCGATCTCCTTGATCCCGGTGATGAGGTAACCCACCTCGCCGGTCCCCAGGGCGGCGGTCGGCTCGGCCTCGGGCGTGAGGAACCCGATCTCGGCGGCCTCGTGGGACTCGCCCGCGGCCATGAAGCGGATGGACTGGCCCGAGCTGATCGCCCCGTCCACCACCCGGACATGGCAGACGACGCCTCGGTACGGGTCGAAGTGGGAGTCGAACACGAGGGCCCTCAACGGCGCCTCGGGGTCGCCCGAGGGCGGGGGCACCTCCTTGACGATCAACTCGAGGATCTCGTCGACGCCCTCACCGGTCTTGGCGGAGAGGCGGGCGATCTCGTCCCGGTCGCCGCCGAGCAGCCCGGCGATCTCGCCGGCGACCCGGTCGGGGTCGGCGGCGGGGAGGTCGATCTTGTTGACGGCGGGGAGGACCTCGAGGCCGGCGTCGACGGCGAGGTAGGCGTTGGCGAGGGTCTGAGCTTGGACTCCCTGGGCGGCGTCGGCGAGGAGCAGGGCCCCTTCACAGGCGGCGAGGGATCGGCTCACCTCGTAGGAGAAGTCGACATGGCCGGGGGTGTCGATGAGGTTCAGCTCGTAGGCCTCCCCGTCGGCGGCGGTGTAGTTGAGACGGACGTTCCGGGCCTTGATGGTGATCCCCCGCTCCCGCTCCAACTCCATGGAGTCGAGGATCTGCTCTTTCATTTCCCTAGCGGCGACGGCCCCGGTCTTCTCGAGGAAGCGGTCGGCGAGCGTCGACTTGCCGTGGTCGATGTGGGCGATGATCGAGAAGTTGCGGATACGCGATTGGTCGGTCATGTGCGGTCCGCCGGGCGGCGGGCGCTTCCCGGGGGATGTGGCGCATTCTACCGGCCGCTGCTACCGTCGGCGGGGCGGGGCGGCCCGAGCGAGAGTCCCGTCGAGCCCACACATGGCCAACATCAAGTCACAGAAGAAGCGCAACCGCCAGAACGAGACGAGGCGGCTGCGCAACAAGGCGATCATGAGCGACCTGAAGACGAGCGTCAGGAAGGTCGAGGAGGCCGCCGCGGCGGGAGAGCCCACCGACGAGCTGTTCCGGGCCGCCCAGAAGAAGATCGACGCCGCGGCGCGCAAACGCGCCCTCCACGCCAGCACCGCGGCGCGCACCAAGTCCCGCTTGGCCGCCTCCCTCCCCAAGTAGCGAACGTGCCCGGGCGGCCAAACTGCACGAGCCGACCGATGCGTGTGCAGTTTCGCGGCTCTCATCGGTACTACTGCACACGCTCAGCCATGCGTGTGCAGTTTCGCGGCTCTCATCGGTACTACTGCACACGCTCAGCCATGCGTGTGCGACAGGGCAGCCCTGTCGGGCGACGCGTCGCCGTCCTAGCTGACTCGCTATTTTAGCGACGGGGCGCTAGCCGTACCAGAGGCAGAAGGCGACGGTGAGCCGCTCCAGGGTCACCCGGTGCACTTCCTCGGGCATCGACTTCACGGTGCGGTCCGCCCGCACCAGGGCTTCCTGGGCCCGACGCAACGAAGACGCCCGCACCCGCCCCCGCTGATTCCAGAGCCTCGCCGCCTGGTTCTCGGTCAGCCTCCCCCCGGCCCACTTCTTGAAGGTCTCCTTGTCGGGGGCGGCGGCGGCGAGCGAGCGTCTCTTGAGGTCGGCCTCGAGGGCGCTCAAGAACACCAGCGGGTGACCGTGGACGAGGAAGTCCGACAACCGGCGCAGGGCGGTCCCCGCGTCGCCCCTGCCGATGGCGTCGGTGATAACCCAGGTCGGCTCGTCGGGACGGTTCTTGAAGCGATCGAGCACGATCTCCTTGGTGATCTTGCCTTGGACCTCCTCGAGTTGGTCGAGGGCGCGGCCCATGCCCGCGGTGTCGGTCCCGTACCGTTGGAGCAACGCCTCCTCGGCGCCCTTCCCCACCTTGAGCCCCCGACCCGCGACCTCGGCGTCGAGCCACTGCGCGGCCTGCCTCTCCCACATCTTGCGCACCGCCACGACGGCGCCTCGGTCCTTGGCGAAGTCGCTGAGCGGCTTGGCGATCGCCCCGGCGGCCACCAACACAACTTCGGCGGCGCCGAGGTCGGCGTCGCGCAGCAGCTCAGTCAGCGCGTCGGCCTCGGCCTTCCGCAGGTTCTGCGCGTCGACCAGCTCCAAGCCCTGCGGCCCCCCGAACAGCGAGCCGGATTGCAGGAACGGGACCACCGGCGCCAGCTCCTCACGGACCGAGCCTTCGCCGACCTCGCCGGCGCCCTTGCCGGGGACGTCAACGCGGACGATCTGGTCGCGACTCAACCCGGCCTTGCCGAAATGCTCTGCGGCCGCTTCGAGCATGCGCTCGCGCTCACCGGGTCCTGCGCCGTTGGGCCCTGTGACTATCAGAAAGGCCATGGCGCCAACGTAGTCAACCGGCCCGGCGGAACAGGCGAGCGAGGTCGCAGGCCATGGCCGCGTCGTGGGCCCTGATGATGTCCGCCCGATGCTCAAGGGCGAGCGAGATGAAGGCGGCCACCCGATGGGCGTCCCGCTTGCGGGGGATCGGAATCAGCACCGGTTTGCCCAAGGCTCGGAGCTGATCGGCGCCGGCGATCATCCGCAACTGCATCTCCGTGTACGCCTCGTAGCCGCCCCGGTAGTTGATAGCGATGCCCGGGTCGAGCACGACGTTGGTGACGCCGTCGGCTTCAAGCTGGGGCAGGAGCGTGCGGAATCCGTCGGCCGCCCGCCCCGCCGGGTCGTCCCAGACCTCGATCTCCCCGACCTCGCGGGGATTCGCCGCCTCGATGCGCACGGCGACGGCCGCCGCACCCGACTTCGCCGCGACCGCTCGCATGCCCGGGTCGGCCAACCCGCCGGTGTCGTTGACGACGACCGCACCCGAACGGAGAGCCGCCTCGGCCACCTCCGGCTTCCATGTGTCGATCGACACGAGATGACCGTCGGAGGCCAGCGCCTCGACCACCGGGGCAATCCGGGCGACCTCCTCCTCCGTCGGGACGGCCGGGTTGTCGTAGTGCGACGACTGGCCACCGACGTCGATGATGGTGGCGCCCCACTCCCGGTAGCGGTCGGCCATCAGCAGGGCCTCGTCGACCGAGCGGGCCACCGTGTGGGTGTTCTTCGAGTCCGGCGAGACGTTGACCACCGCCATCACATATGTGACCTCCCCGAGAGGGAGCGCCGCATCGCCGAGCCGAAGCTCGCCTACTGATGCGGCGGGAGCCATTCTCAATGCACAAACTACGGTATAGGCGAATCCAGAGCATTAGGAAACCGGATTGGGAGGATGCGCCGCTAGGAGAGGGGCACAACGACGTCTCCGCGCTCATCCGTCCGGGCGACCTCGGCGCCCGCCTCCCGCAACGTCTCAACGACCCACTCCGCCGGGTGCCCGAACTTGTTGGGACCCACCGAGATCACTGCGAGGCTCGCCCCGACCCGCTCCAGCCAGCCCGGGTCCGACGTCCCAGCCCCCTGGTGGGGGACCTTGAGCGCATCGGCGCGCAGGCCCTCCAGCTCGGCCTGCGCGAACGTCTCGATGTCGCCTGCGAGGAGCATCGACCTGGCCGGGCCGTCGACCATGAGGACAATGGACTGGTCGTTCGGGGAGGCGTAGGGCCGCAGCGGGCCCAGGACGGTGAGGGTCAGCTCCCCGACCCGGGCCTTGTCGCCCGCCTCGGGCCTCGCCACGGGGACGCCGTGCGCCTGCGCGGAGGCCAACACCCCTCTCGAGACGGCCGTCTCGTGCGGCTCGGTCCTCTCCCACACCCGGCCGACCGGGATCGAGCCGAACACACCCTCCAGGCCGGAGGCGTGGTCGGCGTGCACATGCGTCAGCACGACGAGGTCGATCGCGGTCACCCCGTAGCGGCGGAGACGGTCGCGTAGGACCACAGGGTCGGGGCCTCCGTCGACCAAGGCGAAGCGCCCGTCGCCCCCGTCGACGAGGATGGCGTCCCCCTGCCCGACGTCGAAGACGACCACACCGGGGTCGGGCAACTGCACGCCCCGCCCGAGCACCAAGACGACGATCACCGCGGCGACGACGGGTACGCCGACCCAGCGCAACCCCGGCCGGCGGATCAGCGCCGCGCCCCCGGCCGCCAAGGCGATGAGAGGCGCCGGTCCCAACTGGGGCCAGACCGAGGCGCCCCTGGCGACCACCAGCACCGCCTCCGCCAACCAGGAACCGACGTCGATCAGGAAGCCGGGGCCGGCCACGCCGATGGCGCCGATGAGCGTGGCGGCCGAGACGATCGGCGCCGACACCAGGTTCGCCAGAGGCGACATCAACGGGATCGACCCGAAGTGGAGGAGCATCAGAGGCGCCACCGCGAGCTGGGCCCCGGCCGTGACCGCCAACGCCCGGGCGACGCGGCCCCGCACAGGCCAGCGGGCCCCCGCCAGCACCCCGGCCGTCGCCGCCACCGAGAGCTGGAAACCCGCGCTCTGAGTCAGGCCCGGCTCGGCCGCCAGGAGGATCACGACCGCCAGCGAAAGCAACTGCCAGGCTTCGAAGACCACACCGACCAGGCGACCGCCCAGAGCCAGGGCGGCCATCACCGACGCCCTCATGACCGACGGCTCGAAGCGGGTGGCGGCGGCGTAGACGGGGAGGCCGAGCAACCCGACGATCGCCCTCCTCCTCGGGCCGAGGGCGAGCGGCCCGGCGGCGACCGCGAGCAAGCCGAGGAACAGAGCTACGTTCGACCCGCTGACCGCCACGAAGTGGGAGAGGCCGCTCAGCCGCATCGCCTCGACATCCAGCGGATCCACCTCGGAGACGTCGCCGATCAGGAAACCCGCCAACAACCCCCTGCCGCCATCGAAAGGGGCGAGTCGGCTCATCACCTTCTCCCTGAGGGCGTCGCCCAGGCCGACGGGGAGGCTCGCCGACCCGCCCAGCGACTCGATCGAGCCGACGCTGAGCCGCGCCCGGTAGTCGTGCGGGCCCCTCCTCCCCGGCTCGCCCCTCACC
>Ga0056123_1000181_pt1 | contig 13120 bp, 13 predicted proteins | sample WorMetHEROISLAND_3_FD_71122 | JGI IMG/M metagenome (GOLD analysis project Ga0056123, IMG submission 71122) | Marine gutless worms symbiont microbial communities from Max Planck institute for Marine Microbiology, Germany - Olavius sp. 3 HERON ISLAND ...
GCCGTCATGCGGAACATCTTGGGCGGCGGCGGCGCCCACGGGTCCTCCAAGACGCCGCCCTCATAGGAGGTGTGGAACAGGTTGGCGTCGATCGAGTAGGGCTCCTCCTTGGTGACGGGCACGGGTATCCCGCGCTCCGCCGCGTAGGACATCAGGTCGGACCTGCCCCCCATCTTCCACACCCGCCACGGGGCGATGGTCTTCAGGTCGGGCGCCAACGCCGCGGCGCACAGCTCGAAGCGGACCTGGTCGTTGCCTTTGCCGGTGGCGCCGTGGGAGATGGCGTCCGCCCCGTACTGGCGGGCGGTCTCCACCAAACCCTTCGTGATGACGGGGCGGGCCAGGGAGGTGCCCAGGAGGTAGTCGAACTCGTACACGGCGGCGGCTCGGAGGGCGGGGAACACGGCGTCGACGACGAACTCGGAGATCAGGTCGTCGGCCACCGCGGCGACGGCGCCGGTGGCGAGCGCCTTCTCGACGGCCTCGCCGGCCTCCGCCCCCTGGCCGACGTCGGCCGTGTAGGCGATCACCTCGGCGTCGTACTCCTCTCTCAGCCAGGCGAGGATCACCGATGTGTCAAGGCCGCCCGAGTATGCGAGAACTATCTTCACAGCCGTCACGATGGCCGATCTCGGGCCGGATCACAAGCCGCCGGGGCGCAGCGCCGAGAGAGCGAACCGGCTCAGCTCCTCGACCAGCTCCCTCCGGCTCATCTCGCCGCGCGGGGAGTACCAGCGCTCGACGGCGTTGAGGATCGAGAGGATGAAGATCGAGTAGGTCCTCGAGTCGACGTCGTCGCGGAACGAGCCGTCTTCGGCGCCCCGCTCCAGCGTGGCCCGGAAGGCGGCTTCGTAGTGGTCTCTCATCTCGGTCACCGCGGCGCGCCGCCCCTCGTCGAGCGTGCGCGCCTCGTTGAGGAACGTCCGGGCGACGGCGGGATTGTCGAGCACAACGTCGACATGGCCGGAGATGAGGGCCCGCAGGCGGTCGGCCGAGGCGCCGTCGCAGGCGAGGGCCCGCTCCGCCGACGCCTCGAAGAGCCGGGCGCCCGCCTCGACCACCTCAACCAGCAGGTCCTGCTTGGAGTCGACGTGGGCGTAGAGCGACGAGCCCAATAGCCCCAGCTCCCTCCCCAGATCCCGCATCGACGTCCCGTGATAGCCCCACTCGGCGAACAAGCGCCCGGCGGCGTCCACCACGTCGGCTCTCGTGCGGCGGCCGCTCACGATCAGCGGCGGTCGTATCGCACCACGACCTTGCCCGGCGCCGGGTGCGATTGGCAGGTCAAGATTTGCCCCGCCTCGACCTCGGAGTCGATCAACGCGTGGTTCCTGACCATCGTCACCTCGCCCTCCTCGACGACGGCCCTGCAGGTGGCGCACATCCCCGACCGGCAGGAGTAGGGGATCTCGGGGCGAACGCGGAGCGCCGCGTCGAGGATCGACGTCTCCGGCGCCGTCCGGGCGCTCACGGCCCGCCCGTCGAAGATCACGGTCAGGTCGACCGAGCCCTCTCCCTCGGGAGGCTCGGGGGGCAGGGTCGAGGCGTCGACCGGGCCCGAATGGAACAACTCGACTCGGACGGCGCCTTCGTCGGCGCCGAGGCCCCGCAACGCCTCCTCGGCCGCCGTCGTCATGTCTCGGGGGCCGCAGAGGAACCACTCGCCGACCGGGGCGCCGCCCAACAGGTCGGAGTGCACGGCGGCGATCTTCTCCGCGTCGATGCGGCCCGACAGCAACGGCGCGTCGGCGCCTTCCCGACTGAGCAGGTGGATGAGCTGGAACCGGCCGGGGTGACGGTCCTTCAGCCCCTCCAGCTCCTCGAGGAACATGATGTCGGCGACCGTCTTGTTCCCGTACAGCAGGGTCCAGGAGGCCTCCGGCTCCGACTCCAGCGACGTTGAGATGAGGGAGAGGACGGGGGTGATCCCCGAGCCGGCGGCGATCGCCGCCGCCCGGCGCGGCTTGGAGGGGTCGATCTCGATGGTGAAGTCCCCCGTCGGGGCCGCCGCCTCAAGCTCGTCCCCGGCCTTCAGCTCAGTGGTGGCGTATGTGCTGAACACGCCGCCGGGGATCCTCTTGATGGCTAACCGGAGCTTCCCGGAGGCGGCGTCGGCGCAGATCGAGTAGGGCCTGCGCACGTCCCGGCCGCCGACTACGGCCCGGACCGTGACGTGCTGGCCGGGCAGGTAGGCGAACTCGTCGCGGAGATCGGCCGGGACCGCGAGGGTTACGGCCGCCGAGTCGTCGGTGAGGGGCGCCACCTCGGTCACGCGCAGCTTGTGGAAGACCCGCCCGCTCAACGCAACTCCTTGAAGTAGTGGAACGGCTCCCCGCACGAGGAGCAGGTCATGAGGGCCTTGCAGGCCGTCGAGCCGAAGCGGGCCGTCATCCTCGGCGACGGGGCGCGGCACCTTGGGCAGACGACTTCGCCCTCGGGCCCCGGGGGCGCTATCCCGTGCTCGTCCAGCTTGCGGCGACCCTCCTCGGTGATCCAGTCGGTGCTCCACGCAGGCGAGTGGGTAAGGCGCACCTCGACGTCGTCGAAGCCGCGGCGGGACAGGGCCGCGGCGACGTCGTCTGAGATCCGGTCCATCGCCGGGCACCCCGAGTAGGTGGGTGTGATCGTGACGACCAAGGTGTCGCCCTCGACGGTCACGCCGCGGAGGATCCCCAGATCGGAGATGGTCAACACCGGGATCTCGGGGTCGGTCACCGAGTCGAGGGCCTCTCTCGCCAGGGCGAGGTCGATCGTGGGCGCCCTCACCACTTCAGCCCCGGGTAGCTGCGTTGCACCCATTGCATCTCGGCCAGGAGATGGCCGAGGTGCTCGGTGTGAAGCCCGCTGCGTCCGCCCGTGTGCTGGTGTGCGCCGACCGGGATCTCAAGGGTCGCCTCGGCGAGCACGCCCTCGACGACGGCGCCCCAGGCGCCCCGGTAGCCGGCCGCGTCGCCTTCAAACAGCTCGCCGGTGTAGGCCCAGAGCTCGTCGAGCGCCGTCTGCGCCCGTTGACCGGACTCCTCGGTCCCGTCGCCGAGCCGGATCACCCAGCGGGAGGAGAAACGCAGGTGGTAGGAAGCCTCCTTGAGGGCCTTGGCGGCGATGCCCGCCGCCTCACCGCCCGACTTGGACAGGTCGTCCCACAGCTCGGACTGGTAGGCGTCGAAGAGGAGCTGGCGAATCATGGTGCGGGCGAAGTCGCCGTTGGGCTGCTCGACCAGCAGGGCGTTGGTGAACTCCCTCTCGCTGCGGAACATGGCCAGGTCGTCTTCGGCCCGGCCGGCGCCTTCCAGCTCGGCGGCGCATGTGTAGAGGGCTCGGGCGACCCCGAGGTGGTCGAGGGCGATGTTCGCCAGGGCGATGTCGATCTCAAGCTCGGGGGCGTTGGAGATCCACTCGCCGAGCCGCTGGCTGAGGATCAGGTTGTCGTCGGCGTGGGCCAAGAGGCGGGCGACTTCCCCGTCCGGGGCCGCTGCGGCCGGGCGGTCGTCCCCGGCCCCAGACCCGCCCGCGTCGCTCACATCTTCCCCGCTTCGTCTGGGATGTTGTATGCCTCAGCGAGGCGATAGATCTTCTGGTTGGCGTCCGTGTAGTCGGCCGCCGCCTCCGGCTCGAAGGCGTGCACCGCGTCGCTGCGGACCACCCACACGCTGACACCTTCGCCGCGGCGGGTGTAGACGTCGCGGGCGCTCTCGAGGGCGGCGGCGGCGTCCGCTGCGTGCAGGCTGCCCACATGCAGGCGGGAGAGGCCGCGCTTGGCCCGCACGAAGACCTCCCACATGGGCCACTCGCCGCCGCTCGACTCCGCCGGCGCCTCGGCCTCCTCCTCGCCCGGGATCGTCGGGACCTCATACGCCATGTGGCTCTCCTCTCTTGTCGTCTTGTCGTTTCGCCGCCCGCTTCGCAGCCTCCCGGGCGGCGGTCTTCCCCGCGTGCGCCGCGGCGGCTTCTCGCACCCAGGCGCCGTCCTCCCACGCCTTGACTTTGCGCGCCGTGCGCTCGCGGTTCATGGGGCCGTCGCCTTTGACGACCCGCCAGAACTCGTCCCAGTCGATCTCCCCGAAGTCGTAGTGGCCTCGCTCCTCGTTCCACTTGAGGTCGGGGTCGGGCGGCGTCATTCCCAAGTACTCGCACTGCGGGACGGTCATGTCGACGAACTGCTGGCGGAGGTCGTCGTTGGTGACCCTCTTGATCTTCCAAGCCATCGACTCCTTGGTGTGCGTCGAGTCGGCGTCGTGGGGCCCGAACATCATCAACGACGGCCACCACCAGCGGTTGATCGCGTCTTGGACCATCGCCTTCTGCTCGTCCGACCCCCGGCTCATGGTGAGGAGCGCCTCATAACCCTGGCGCTGGTGGAACGACTCCTCCTTGCAGATGCGAACCATCGCCCGGGCGTAGGGGCCGTAGGAGGTGCGGGTGAGCATGACCTGGTTGGTGATGGCGGCGCCGTCGACGAGCCACCCGATGGCGCCGATGTCGGCCCAGGTCAGCGTGGGGTAGTTGAAGATCGACGAGTACTTGTGCTTGCCTTGGTGGAGCAACTCTTGGAGCTGGTCGCGGCCGGGGCCGAGGGTCTCCGACGCCGAGTAGAGGTAGAGGCCGTGACCGGCCTCGTCTTGGACCTTGGCGATGAGGATGGCCTTGCGGCGGAGGGTGGGGGCCCGCGCGATCCAGTTGGCCTCGGGCTGCATGCCGATCACCTCGGAGTGGGCGTGCTGGGCCATCTGGCGGATCAGGGTCTTGCGGTAGCCGTCCGGCATCGGGTCGGCGGGCTCGATCTTCTCCTCGGCGGCGATGATCGACCCGAACCGATCTTCGGTCGTCATGGCGTAACCCTACCTGAACGAACGTTCGTTTGCCAACTGCCGCGCTCGGGGCCGGGGCGCGCCGCGAGCGGCCGCCGGGAGGGTATGTTGCCGCCGTGCCCCGAGACAGCTTCTCCCACTCGACGGTTGTCGCCGCGCCGCGGTCGAAGGTCTGGGCGGCACTCGACATCCCCGAGACCTGGAACATCGCGGGTGTGGAGCGAGTGCGCGAGCCGGTGATCGACGAGCAGGGAAGGCTCTGTGGGTTCAAGTTCGACTCGGTCGTGGGAGGCGTCGCCTACGAGGGGCGGGCGACCCCGCACACCCGCGTCGAGGGTGAGGCCATGTCCTGGGACATCGCCAACTCACAGGTCACAGGTCTTCTCCATATCGAGTTGGAGGACGCCGACGACGGGGCCACGAACATGAACGTGGGGGTCGACATCCAGTCCGTCGGTTTCCTCTCCGCCGTGTTCTTCGGCGCGATCGCCAAGGCGGTGCGAGACGGCCTGCCCCGAGCCGCCGCCGACCTCGCCTCCGACCTCGCCAACCGGCGCGGTCAGCGGATGTAGGCGGCGAGGGGCGACCGCCGAGGGCACCGACGACGACCGCCGGGCGCATCGCGACTCCAACGCCCGCAGCGATGGAAGCCAGCCGCCGTGCCTCGAGGCGTCCGGTCCGAGTGCGTGTCCGCCGTCGTCCACTCGGCCGCCCCTCGCACCCAGACACCACTGACTGGCCGACCCGGCCTGTGCGTGGCCGGCGCCCTGCGCGGGCATCCGATGGCCCACGGAAGTCGCCGACACTTGAGATCGTCAGTCGCCACCGACATCCCAGCGCAGATTGCATGCCCACTGTCGATGTGCTACAAACAGACGATGACACAGAAGACCTATCAGCTCGAAACACCGTTCGCCGGAGACTCCCGCCACCAGCTGGTCAAAGGCCTCGTGACCATCTTCAAGCAGACGGCCGAGACCCAGACGCCGATCTGGGTCTCCCTCGAGGCACCGTCGGGATGGGGGAAGTCGCGGGTTGTGCACGAGTTCTATCGCCGCTTGGCCGTCGAACACCAAGAGGAGCCGAAGTACTGGCCCGACTCGATCCTAGCTGGAGTCCCCGAGGAGGAACTGGCGACCGCGGGAGGACGCCGCAAACGCGTCGCCCCGCAGGCCTGGCGCCGGCCCGCCAACGCCATAGCCTCTTGGTTCTGGTGGGGGATCGCCTGCCGATCCGACCGCGGTGCTCCTATTCAGGGTCTGATCGCGGACCTCCGCGAGTTCGAGACCCACAAGGTTGGTCTCGAAGCCGCATGGCGACACCACGCCACCATCTTCGAGCGAGTCACCGACAAGGCGCGGCAACTCGGCTCGGAGGCTACCCGTACTCTTGCGAACGAACTTGCGAACGACATTTTCCCTATGTCTTCCCTGATTACCTGGCTCGGAACCATAGCCTACGAGGAGGCCGTCGACGCACTCGAATCTCGTCGCTCGCAGAGACACCCACAACTAGTCGACTCGAAATCGCCAAACACCGACCTGGTAGCGGCCACCGCTGACGAACTCAGGCGAACCTTCGCTCGAGGCCTTCCACTTGTCATCTATGTCGACGACATCCACCACGCCAGCCACGAGTTGGCAATGCTGCTTCACGACCTACTCGACGGCAGCGGGGCGATAATGATCGTCACAACCGCTCTGCCCGGCAAGCTTGAGGAAATCGGTGACCGAGCCGAGGACCTGATCCTGCCACGTCACGATGACCGGCGAGTAAGGGTGATTCACGACCGGCCCAGCCCTGAGCGACTCCCCAAAGGAGCCGGGCTGGCGGAACTGGAGACCGGTGCCCTAGCGGAGATCGTCCTTGCAAAGTATCCTCACACTGCTCCACCTGTGGTCACCATGTTGACGGAGCGCCACCGGAACCCGCTCGCGCTGGAGATGGTCCTTGAGTTGCCCCGAGTTTTCCGGAAGTCAACCGACGGCCGGCTTGATGTCACGGCAGCCGACCTCGAATGCCTCCCGACGAGCCTTGAGAACCTCTATCGGCAATCCTGGCAGGAACTGCCTGATGGAGTCCGGTCCACCTTGATTCTGTCGGCACTCCAGTCGCCAGCATCGGTGAGTCCTGAACATGGCTATTCCGATGATCGCTGGGATAACGATCTCCTCGCGGAAGTGCTTGCCACAGAGACTCTGGCCCGCCTCCTTCCAGACGGGTTGCCCCTGAGGACACCCGACGTTGGCGCTCCCGCGACTTATGCATGGGCGCGGCCCGCGTATCCTCCGCTATTCAGATTCAATGAGCCTTACCAACGAAGCGTTGCGCTGGAATTCGGCCAGGACTACTACGACGATGACGCGACCCGCAAAATCTACAGCGAGATCACCCGGCTCCTCGATATTGCGGAAGGACCTCCCAGCGACGTCCAGCTACACCGGGCTAGGCTCATGTGGGCGCTCTACCGGGGAGGCTTCATCCCGACCGATCAACTTTGCAGCCTCACCGAGCCCTTGACGCAAGCATGCAGGATCGTCGTTGCGGAGACGAAAGCGACCCCGGGAGATCTACTTCACAAGATTTCCGTGGCCACAGGAGCGACCGGCCTCTACTCCAAAACCCTTGGCGAGAGCCATCGTGATACCCTCCGCAGCCGTCGCGACCTTGCCTATTGGCTCGATCAGGCCGGGAAGAATGTAGAGGCGACAGACCGGCTTCGGACACTACTCGACGACACCACCAGCGCTCTCGGACGTGATGATCCCCTTACTCTCACCGTTCGCAAGGACCTCGCCCACTCACTCAGCCAGCAGGATGAAACGGAGGAGGCCCTAGTCCTGTATCGCGACTTGCTCGTCGACCAGCGCCGGATACAGGGGGAGGAACACATCGAGACACTGGCAATCCGCAACGACATCGCATTGAATCTCGCAGGCATCGGAAGGGTCGACGAGGCTGTCGAACAGCTGCGTGCACTTGTCGACGCTCAAAGGCAAACACTCGGATCCGAGCACCCCGATACCCTCAGTACACGCCACAGTCTCGCTTATTGGCTCGGCACGAAAGGCGACATTAGCCAGGCAATTGAGCAACTCCGCTCACTTCTTGATGATAGTAGCCGAATCTACGGACCCGATTATGCCGACAATCTCGCTACCCGCAACAACCTCGCCTTCGCACTCCGCCAAGTCGGCAAGACGGACGAGGCCACAGACCTGTTTCGGGAACTCCTCATTGACACGGAGCGCATCCTGGGACCCGACCACCCAAAGACTCTGCTGGTTCGCGACAACCTCGCTTCGTCGCTCGCCGCGCAAGGACAGTCGGCCAAGGCTATACATGAGTATCGGGCGCTTCTCAGGGATCGAGATCGAGTCCTCGGGCCAAACCATCCCGATACTGTGACGGCGCTCAATCATCTCGCCCATAACCTCGCCGAGGCTGGCCAGATGAAGGAGGCCATCGAGCTATACGCGACTCTGCTCGAGAAGGAGATACGGCTACGCGGCCCCGACGATCCAGAGACCCTCGCCACGCGCAATGACCTTGGATTGAGCCTTGAACAGGCAGGGCGGCTCAAGGAGGCAATAGTCCAGTTCGAGGCCCTGAGCGGCGGCCAAGTTCGCACGCTTGGGCGCGACCATCCCACCACCCTCCACACTCGCAACAGGCTAGCCTGCGTGCTTGGGGCGATCGGGAGATCTGGCGAAGCAGTGGATCAACTCAAGGAACTGGTTGAGGATGCGACGCGCATTCTGGGGGCCGACGATTCGACGACCCTGCTCTTTCGCAGCAACCTCGCGGCCTCCCTCGCCAAATCTGACCGCTATGACGAGGCGATACGCGAGTATCGAGAACTCCTCAAGGATCACTCCCGGAAGTACGGACCCGACCACGCAGCGACTCGCTCTTTTGCTGCCAAGCTCGAATCCGCTCTTACACGCGCGCGTCCGCGAACGCATGAACGAGAGGACAATGGGCCAGGGCTGGACCTATAGGGGGTCTACGCGATGAAGCGTGGGGCTTCACACTTCGTGCGACGGGGGGAGTATGCCAGGTGAAGTGCGCATCGGAGGAGGAGGCGGAGCCGGTAGTTGTGGTAGTTGGCGAATCCGTGCCCGATTCGCCTGGTCTTCTCGATGAGGAGGTTGACGGCCTCGATGGGCCCGTTGGACCGTCGTGTGTCGTGGTAGGCGAGGATTTCGGCCCGCTGGCGGGAGAGGACTCGCCCTAAGCGGTGCAACTCAGCCACGTCGCCCTTCTTGGCGCCAGAGGCGGCAGACGCGGAGCCGGTGGCTGGCTTGGGTCATGTCCCCTGAGGCGTGGACCTCGCGGAGCGGCTCTTTGGCTGGGTAGGCGGCGGAGACTTCGGAGTCGGGGGCGTCGTGACGGAGGCCTTCGGCCATCCGTTCGTGGCCGCGGGGGCTGAGACGCTCGTAGCCGCCGACGAGCAGCCTTGCGGATGCGGTAGAGGGGGTCTCCTTTGCGGCCCCGGCACCCGAGGGTCTCGTTCTGGGCCCGTCTTGGCGCGTCGTCGATCGCTCGGTTGGCTAGCCGGACGGGGTGGAAGCGGCGCCTCGACCCTGACGGCGCGGCAGAGTCGAGTGTGTTGGAGTACCCGGCGTGGGGGCCCGGCGCCGCCACGGTGATCTCCTTCAGCCAGTGTCGGGGCCGGGAGGACAGCCAGCCGGAGACCGTGGCCGCGGACCGTCCCAAGCCACGTCCAAGAGCTTGCCTCGATTCCGGGGTCGACGAGTCCCGGTCACGAACACGCTGCGACGATGCGTCACGGAGAAGCAGAAGGGCCGGTTCCCTTGGATGGTCGAGGCGCCGGGCGGTCTCGTTGTCGGGGAGCCGGGCGCTGAGAACGCGGTGGAGCTGGGAGATGCCAGGGAGTTGCTGGAGCGCGCTGCTCTGCACATGGCGCTTTGGCCCCCAGCCGTCCTAGTCCTGATGGATGACGTCGAGGCTCCTTGCCCCGAACATCGTCTCCGTGTGAGTTGGGAAGGACCCGATGATGTGTTTGGCCTGGATGCGGACGTACAGTACGGGGCATTCATCCCTCCGTTGGGGCCGCCTCAGGCCGGTGAGGATCGCGTGGCCGGCATCGTCTACTGCAAGGGCTCCGACTACGGCTACATGGGGTTTGATGCTACCTGGAAACAGGAATCCAAAGCGTGGGCGATGTACCCGGTTCCAGAAGGGTAGAAGTTGTGGCGATTGGTAGGCGAGGATCCGCGACGTCTGATCGTAGGTTGGAAGGCGTCATGAGATGGCAAAGGGTGTTTGGAGGCGGAACGTGGCGTAGGCTGTTTGGTGTGCCTGCCGGTCTCTTGGCTTGCGTGACGGTAGCATCGCTCGTGTACGCCAGGCCGCCTGAGACGCCGAGTTTCGGTCCTGACATTGAATACCTCGGTCTGCCACGAGGGTCGGGCGAGACCTCAAGCCGCCATCAAGGGCCTGAGAGCATCCCGCCCGATCAGCCTCCCCCACGCTCATCGCGAGGACCACCGTCGTGTTCTGAGACCGGCCTGGTCAAGCGGTCGCGATGTCATCCATCGCCCGGGCCAGGCCATCCCCGCGTTCGCCGTAAGGGGAAGCGCCGGAACCTGTCAGAGGGTCGTGGGACGACCCGCCGCCCCTCAGGCCAGGCGCCTTCACCCACCGCCGTCCATTGACCTTGGCCGTGGGGAGCTCGCAATAGGGGGCAACGGACCACGGGCCGGGTGCCGCTGACCTCGACGGCCAGGCGCGCAGGTCGAGTCGCCGACGCCGACTGCGCCGGGTACCTGCACCCGATGCAGGCGCGGTCGGGTTGTGGCAGCACCGGGCTCATCAGAGCCTCTCTTCCTCTCGGCTGCCCGGCGGGGAAGGCCGGGGGGGCCCGTCGGGGCGGTCTCAACGCTCCGGGGAGACGTTGGTTCGGAGCCCCGCGACCGGCCCCCAGGGTTGCAGGGGGCGATCAGCGAGGCCGCCGTGCTTCGAGGCTCGGGAGGGGGTCGCCCAGCGTCGACGGCGTCGGGCGTGCGGGCCAACGAGTTAGGCGGCAGCGGGTGTCGGGCCTCGCGCGCAGCGTCGGGGCCTGAAGCCCAGAAGGGGGCTTTCGCCTCGACTCCGGTTTCTCGGCGCCCGGCATGTGTCGTGGCGTACGTTTCTTGGTGTGTGCTCACGGCGGATAGAGAGGAGCATGACGATGAGGCTCACGAGCGGCGGATGGAGGCGACAGGGGGCCCTCCCGGTGGTCATGGTCGGCGCTTGCGCGGTGCTGGCGGCATGCGCTCTCGCCGGGGGCGAGCTGACGCAACCCGACGACACCGCGGAGCAGACGATCGGCTCGACGGGCACTACCCAGACGACGGCCGACCCGACGGGCACGACCCAGACGACGGCCGACCCGACGGGCACGACCCAGACGACGGCCGACCCGACGGGCACGACGCAGACGACGCTCGGCTCGGCGGAGACCGAGGTCACGTTGGTGCCGCCGGGCGTCGAGCCGCCGCGGAAGGACCTCACGTTTCCTGTGATGATCGCGGCGCCGGGCGGTTTCGTTGTCGGGGAGCCGGGCGCCGAGAACGCGGTGCAGCTGGGAGACGCCAAGGAGATGCTGGAGCGCGGCGCGTTGAGCATTGCGTATGACTTCTGGGGACTCATGGAGGACGCGGTTACGCGCTGTCCTGCGCATCGTCTGCGTGTAAGTTGGGAGGGCCCAGCCTATGTGTATGGTCCAGACGCAAAGGTGCATGATGGGGCATTCATCCCTCCGTTGGGGCCGTCTCAGGCCGGTGGGGATTGGGCGGCTGGCATCGTTTACTGCAAGGGCTCCGAATACGGCTACATGGGGTTTATGGCCGACTGGAAGCCGGAGTCCAAGGCGTGGGCGATGCACCCGGTTCCAGAAGGGTAGAAGTTGTGGCGATTGGTAGGCAGGGACGCGCAAGGTCTTGACAGTGTGTTGGCAGGCGTCATGAGATGGCAAAGGGTGTTTGGAGGCGGAACGTGGCGTAGGCTGCCTGAAGCGTGCGGGCCAACGGCAGGGCGGCCGCGAGTGTCAGGCCTCGCGCGCAGCGTCGGGGCCTGAAGCCCAGATGCAGGCTTTCGCCTCGATTCCGGTTTCTCGGCGCCCGGTATGTGTCGTGGCGTACGTTTCTTGGTGTGTGCTCACGGCGGATAGAGAGGAGCAGGACGATGAGACTCGCTAACAGCGGATGGAGGCGACAGGCGACTCTCCCGGTGGTCATGGTCGGCGCTTGCGCGGTGCTGGCGGCATGCGCTCTCGCCGGGGGCGAGCTGACGCAACCCGACGACACCGCGGAGCAGACGATCGGCTCGACGGGCACCACCCAGACGACGGCCGACCCGACGGGGACCACCCAGATGACGGCCGACCCGACGGGCACGACGCAGACGACGGCCGACCCGACGGGGACCACGCAGACCACGGCCGGCTCGACGGAGACCGGGGTCACGTTGGCGGCGCCGGGCGATACGCCAGCGCGGAAGAAGGTCACCTATCCTGTGATGGTGGCGGCGCCGGGCGGTTTCGTTGTCGGGGAGCCGGGCGCTGAGAACGCGGTGGCGTTGGGAGACGCCAAGGAGATGCTGGAGCGCGCCGCGTTGAGTATTGCGTATAACACACGGAAACTCCCGATGAATGACGGCACCCGTTGTCTAGCGCATCGTCTCCGTGTGAGTTGGGAAGGCCCCGATCATGTGTTTGGCCCGGATGCCGACATACAGGGTGGAGCGCACGGCCCTCCGCTGGGGCCGCCTCGGGCCGGTGAGGATCGAGCGGCGGGCATCGTCTACTGCAAAGGCTCCGACAGGCACTACTACATGGGGTTCGACGCCGTCTGGAAACCGGAGCTTGAAGCATGGTCGATGCACCCGGCACCATCTGGATAGCATGGCTTGAGGACGTTTCGAGACCACCCCGCCCCCGATCAGCCTCCCCCAACGCTTCATCGCGAGGACCACCGTCGTGTTCTGAGACCGGTCTGGTCAAGTGGTCGCGATGTCATCCATCGCCCGGGCCAGGCCATCCCCGCGTTCGCCGTAGGGGAAGCGCCGGAACTTGTCAGAGAGTCGTGGGACGACCCGCCGCCCCTCAGGCCAGGCGCCTTCACCCACCGCCGTCCATTGACCGTGGGGAGCTCGCAATAGGGGGCAACGGACCACGGGCCGGGTGCCGCTGACCTCGACGGCCAGGCGCGCAGGTCGGGTCGCCGACGCCGACTGCGCCGGGTACCTGCACCTGATGCAGGCGCTGTCGGGTTGTGGCAGCACCGGGCTCATCAGAGCCTCTCTTC
>Ga0056123_1000182_pt1 | contig 13053 bp, 8 predicted proteins | sample WorMetHEROISLAND_3_FD_71122 | JGI IMG/M metagenome (GOLD analysis project Ga0056123, IMG submission 71122) | Marine gutless worms symbiont microbial communities from Max Planck institute for Marine Microbiology, Germany - Olavius sp. 3 HERON ISLAND ...
TCATTTCGAACAGGAGCATAAACGCCATTACCCCGGACCGCCGATCCCTCTGGCCGAGAGCGAGGCGGTTTGAAATGGACGGTGTGCCAGCTCCACAACGGAACCGAAAAACCGATCCGAACTCTCGGATTGTTGGACGCTCGGCGTCGTTTCAAAAGAGCCGCACCCAAAGCCATTCGCTTCTCCGATCTTTAAGGCGATTGCCAGAAAATGATGTACCGGATTGGGCCGGATTTTGGTTCGTATTCAAGGTGCGGCAACCGGCGCACAGTGGACTCTATAACGGTTACTGCAACACGGAGGACGGACGAAAAGACCAGCAAGACGGTATTTCATTGGACAGAAATCACCTAAGATAAAACCCCTTGGGTACGCCGGTCGAGGACACCTTGAAAAACTCCAAAAACGAAATTTTCCAAGGCCCCCTTCACAGCACCCTTCACCCGAAATCCCGGTTCAGGATCTCGCTTGTCCGTCGGCAGATCTCCCGCCCATAGTCGGTCCAGAGACCCTGGCCCCAATAGCGGTAGCAGCTAGTCTGGGAGCTCATCAGGTGGAACAAGGCATTGCGGTAGCAGTGCTCGCCGGTGGGTAGGCCAGGTGCCAAAACCTTCTCATGGAACAAAGCACTGACCTCTTCCATAGGACCCAGCACATTCTCGTAGCCCTGCACCCAGGACAAGTCGTTGGTCCAACTACCGCCCTCCATATGGAAGCTATGGTCCGACCGTTTGAGCTCTTCGATCACCTTCCCCAGGCGTTCGGGGCCATCACCGGGGGCCATCCGGTCCCGGATCTTACAGTGGAACAGGGGCTGGATCTCGGGTAAATCGGATTCCCGGACGCCCATAGCGAACAGATGTTCCAGATACTCGCTGGCATTCATGAGAGGTACGTCGGACCCGCCGGACTCCCGGACCACCTCCATGAACTTGGCCGGGAACTCGTTCATCATGACCCCCCCGTTCTCCCCGTCGGCGATCTGGGTGACCAGGGGCGGCACGGATCGACCTACCAGCTCCAAGCAGTCCAGCCCCTTGGCCTCATACCAGGGTTGCATCTGGGCCACCAGCTTGGTATCCGAGCCCTGAGTCTTGATGATGGCGAGGATACTCGCCGTCTCCCCCCGCGAATTAGTACACACCAACCGGTGGGGCAGATGGGGGCGCTGCGGATACCAGCCGTTCTCCGGCTGCTCGACCGTGTGCTCTTGGACCAGGACCCACTGGTAGCCGCAATCTTTCAGGGTCTTGACGAACTCATAGGCCACGTCCGGGTGATTCGGCAAGGCCATCTCCGACGGCGAGAAGCCGCGTACCCGCTCCAGGGCCTCCCAGCCGAAGATGGCGGCGAAGTGATGCTGCCAGGCACGCACATGCAAGCGGTAATCCTGGATCGGAGTCGAGGGCGCGACCGCGTGCCCCCAGGGCATACCGAGCCATTCGGTAGTCCAAGAATAATCCGGGTTACAGGTGATGGTCTCGAGGGCATCGATGACATCCTCGAGCCCCATACGACGCAAGCCATAGAGTAGGGTACCCGAATATTCCAGCATGACCCGCGGCGACTTACCCTCCCCCACCAGCTGCGGGATGAATTCACCCATGCGTTTGTAGCACCAGACAAAGGCCGGAGCATTGTAGTTATCGCCGATATCCTGGTGCTCCATCATATATTGCAGATTACTGATGATGGCCGCCGTAGACAGGTCCTCACCTCCGGCGGGGATCAGAGGCTGATGTTGGTGTAGGGCGATGGCCGTAGCCGCACGGATGGCACCGAAGTCCAGGTTCCCACGATCCCGGAACAAGACCTTGCCGGCACCGGTGGCCATCGTCCGCTCGACCTCGGCCTCGGTACCGGAGACATTGGGTACACCTTCGAAAAATTCGGGTAGCTGAGTCACGGATTGATTCTCATAGTTAATGAAGGAGTGTCGTTATAACTCTGTTGTTCTCGGGTATACCTAATGTGAGGGAACCTCTCTATCGAATCCTGGAAACAACAAAGCCGGGAGAAGTTCTGATTTTCCTATCTTACGCCACAGCGCTACGACGCAACGGGTATAAGGTACGGCCTTGACGCGGCGTCGTTACGACGTTGTGTGAGCTGTTCTTCTCAGCTTATCGGTCAGTCCGTTTACGACACGCTTGATTTTCTTTTTTTGCCACCAATGAACACAAATGAGCCGAAAAGGTCACTTTATCCTCCTCGACTTTTCTTGAATATATTTGCGTTCATTGGCGTTTATTTGCGGCTGAATTTTGTCCCCGCAATCCTTACTCGATATTCTCCGGTGGGTACTTGGCTTTGGGTGCGGCTCTTCTGAAACGACTGAGAGCCTACCTTTTTAGACAGGCTCTCAGCCTTTATTTGTGGGTGGAATTTCCGTGAAGATCCTGCTTGCTCGATGTTACCGGTAATCGAGAGCATCCGTATTAGGTGATTGCCGGAAAATGATGTACCGGATTGGGCCGGGTTTTGGTTCGTATTCAAGGCGCGGCAACCGGCGCCTAGTGGACTCTATAGCAGTTGCCGCAACACGGAAGACGAACGAAAAGACCAGCAAGGTGGTATCTCATTGGATAGAAATCGCCTTATTCCAGGCGGGCCCGAACTCGGCCCAGGGCCTCCCAAGAGGCCACCATATCCGCATCGGCACGGTGGACCCAGGTCTCGCCCCAGTAAAAGTTGCAGCTGGTCTCTGCCCGCAGCAGGTGCCAGGTAGCCTGCTCCAGGTCTTGTTGGAAGCCCGAATCGTCCGCGATACCCCGTTCGGCGGCCTGGCGGCGCGCCTCTCGAATCGCTGCGCTGAGCTTACCGAGTGCGCCCAGGGTGGCCCGTTGTCGCTCGGAGCCGGTCCATTGGGTGAAACTGCGCCCGTTGTGCCAACCGGTGTTCCAGGCTCCGGTGTGAACATGCACCTCGCCGTGGGCACCATAGGTATCCAAGTAGTGGCTGATAAAGGTCGCGGTGACCGCGGACTCGCCGGCCCGGACTCGCTCCAGAAACGGTAGGTAAAAAGCACTCCAGAAATTGGCCCCTTCCTTGGTGTTGCGGAACCAACCGCCGTTCTCCCCGTCGGTAGCGGTCGTCACCAGAGGGACGAAATCACACCCTTTGGTCCGCTCAGTGACCTCGTTGTCGAACCAGCCCACATCCATACCCGACTCCTGGGCATTGGACAGGTCTCGATCCCGAACGATGACGATGATCTCATCCTCGCCGTGGCGCGCGATATGGGGCCGGTAACGCAGCTCCTGCCAGCTCATGGGCGCGATCGGCTCCACATGCTCGCTATCCACCAGCACATAGCGGTAGCCGAACGACCGCAGTAGGGGAATGAGCTCCATGGCAAAACCCATCTCCGGCGGCCAGAAACCCTGGAAGCTGGGACGCCACAAGAGGTGGCGCGCAATATCCTGCCAACGTTGCAGATGCAGGTGCCGGTCGGCTTCGGGGGTCAAGGGCAATACCGGATGATAGAAGCCCGTTCCCAGGACCTCGAACAAGCCCTGGTTCTGGAAGTGCCACAACAGGGCACCACAATTGACGACACCATAGACCCGTTGCTGAAACTCCGGGTCACTCAGGGTCTCCAACAAGGTTCCGGATAAGGACAGATGGACCCGCGCCACATCCTCCAGGCCCCACAGACTACGGGGGATGCGGTCCAGGGCATACAGGATCTCCTTGGCTTCCCAGCTACCGGCATCCAGCAAATCCTGCAGGTTACCGGGTGGTTGGTGGAGGTTCAGTACAAGCGCGTGATGGGCGATCATCCGGGGGGTCTCGGTAAGCCGAACATCCGGCAGAGGATAGCAGAAATCGGTCCCATGCTTGAGTGTTTCTTCCGCATAAGCCGTAGGAGCGAGCTTGTTCGCTGAATCAGATCCTATTTCCCCGGACACAAAATTGGGGGCAATCCAAGCCTGAAAAATTAGGAATCCAAGAGTCTGTCTAAAAAATAAAATATTGATTTTTAATCATAAAATATGTAAATCCTGGGATTTTATGCGATGTAATCCCGGAGTCCTACTAGGATTGAAGAAAAGATTCGATCTGTTATTAGGTACCTAAGCAACCTCACCGATGAAGAATGGGAAACCCTTGATCCCATCCTCCAGGGTCTCGGCCCCACGTTTGGGATGAGGAAAGTAGGCCATAAGCCGGTCAGTGCTGAGTACGTGTAACCAGTACAGGTTGCCGTTCCCGCGCAGGCCAGTTTCGTCGGCATGGGGCATGGGCCACTAGCGCGGCGACGAGTACGCTGCGAATTGCGTTGACTGGCGCCTCTAGGTGGGTAGCGGCCACCCGTACGGCGTGTTGGAGGGTGCCCGGTGAGATCCCAAAGCCGGCTAGTTCATTGAGCACCCCGGCGGTGCGCTGGTAGGGCAACAATTGGTATTGGGTCATGTAGACCGCAAAGGCCGATACGCTCAGTCCGTATTGCACCGGGGCCTCAATCCCCGGCTGCGTTGCGCATGCCCACAGGCACAGGTTCCGCCGACAATGCGGTACTCGACGTACCTTACGCTGGATCACCACCTCGACCACGTGGCGTCGCTCCGCGAGCACCGTAGTAGCGATCTCGGTGCGGCCGCGTCCTGGAGTTGTAGTTATCCTTGGCCAAGCGTGCTTCCAACTCCCGGATGCGCTCGCGTAGCTGCTCATGAGTGCCGTCTGCTCCGCAACCTGTTCACACAACCGCTTAAGCTTGTCGTCAGGGATTTCCAGAAATGGGTTAGGGTAGTTTGTTCCAGCATGGGAATAGATTACGTGTGTAGACTACCACTTGAAAAGAGGTCCTGAATAGTTACGCCAAAAGGACAGCAAGGTTTCCACGTTTTACCCCGCCGCTGGGTGGTCGAGAGAACATTTGCTTGGCTGAGCCGATTGCGTCGATTGAGTAAAGATTACGAACGGAAACCGACTTCGAGCGAAGCACAGGTTTATCTCGTATCCGGTCGTCTGCTTCTCCGGAAAATCTGTAATAATCAGATACCATATAGAATAGCTGTTAGTTGAATTTTTATTCGTGCTCGAATTTTGAAACAGCCTTTTAGGCAATAGATCAAGTGATCTATAATAGCAACAAATTAATAACATCACAGGAAAAGCCTCAGCACTCCTGACTATGTCCGGAGGACGTGGATTCCTATACCGCATTGAACATGATGAGGTGTGCCGGTTCCATCTTCACCGCTCCGCATCGTCCTGCTCCAGATGCTCCACAATCAGCTGCGGGGACTTGACGCCGCGATAGTGATTGACCTCGAGACGATAGACCATCCGGACTCGACTGCCGGTGCTGACCGCTGAATCTCCCAGGCCAAAGCCGATGGCATCGATCCCATCGCCGCCCGGCGGCCGAAGCCGCAGCTTCAGGTGCCGTTCGCCCACCATCCACCGGTCCAAGACCTCGAACCAACCATCGAACAGAGGCTCGGGAAAGCCATGGCCCCAAGGGCCGGCAGTGCGCAGCAGCTCCGCGGTGTCCGAATTCAGGGCCCGAGCTGGCAGCTCACCGTCGGAGACCAGCTCCTGCACGGGTGGGACATCACCGAGCCGGCACCGCGCTTCTTCGCTCAGTATCTCCCGAAAGGCCCCCAGCGCCTCGGCATGCAAGCTCAACCCCGCGGCCATGGCATGGCCACCGAAGTGCTCGATCAGCCCCGGACGACACTTGTCCACGGCGTCAATTAGGTCGCGGATGTGCAGACCCTCGACGGATCGGGCGGACCCCTTCAGCCTACCCTCTTCGGCTACAGCGAAGGCAATCGTCGGACGCTGGTAGCGCTCGCGAACACGCGCCGCCAAGATGCCGATTACCCCGGGATGCCAACCTGCGTCGAACAGGCACAGGGCCGGGGGCAGCTCGGCCGGGTTCGGACTCAGGTCTTGTAGCACCGCCTCCGCCTGTTGCCGCATCTCGGCTTCGATCTCGCGCCGTCGCCGATTGAGTACATCCAGCTCCAAAGCCATGGAGCGGGCGTTGTCCGGGACATCCGTCAGCAGGCATTCGACCCCGAGGGACATCTCGGTCAGGCGCCCGGCGGCATTGAGCCGTGGCCCAACCGTAAACCCCAAGTCTCTGGCCGTGGCCATTCCCGGGTCGCGCCCTGCTACCTCGAGCAATGCCGTGATCCCAGGGCAGCAGCGCCCGGTACGGATACGGCGCAGACCCTGTTCCACCAGGATGCGGTTGTTGCGGTCCAACACGGCTACATCCGCCACCGTGCCCAAGGCGACCAGGTCTAGAAATTCCGCCAGATTGGGCACGGGACGATCGGCTCCGAACCAAGCCTGCGTTCGCAATCGGGCTCGCAAGGCGGCGAGCAAATAAAAAGCGACCCCGACACCAGCGGTGGATTTTCCGGGAAACGCATCCCCCGGCCGATTGGGATCGACGATCGCCGCGGCATTCGGCAGCTCGCTGCCGGGCAGGTGATGATCGGTAATGATGACGGGAATATCCAGTTCATGGGCCCGTCGGACCCCGGCCAGACTGGAGATACCGTTGTCCACCGTAATGATCAGGCCCGCGCCCAACCCGGCTGCCGCATCGACAACCGCTGGGCCTAGGCCGTAGCCCGAAGTGAATCGGCTCGGGATCAGATAAGAAACCCGGGATGCGCCCAACGCACGTAGGCCACGAACCAAAAGAGCACTGCCCGTAGCCCCGTCGGCGTCATAATCGCCGACCACCAGGATGCGGCCCTTCACGTGGATGCATCCGGCAAGCCGATCCACCGCCGAGGCGATATCCCGGAGGGACTCGAAAGGATAGAGTTCATCCAATTCCAGGGAGCAATCGCCGGCGGAACCGACGCCACGCGCCCGATAGAGGCGACTCAGTAAGGGATGAAGAGCGGCGAGCGGCTTTTCTGCCCCCGGCGGTTTTGCACGTCGTTTGATGACGACAGGAGACGAAGAAGGTTTGTGTGTGATCAAAGACGCCGCCTACCCGTTTTTCGGTGTCCTTACGGTAAGAAGCTCGACGGACCCTGTTCAGACCCGGTTATCGTCTGGACTCTCTTTTTCCCTGGGTCTGGGAGGTCGGTGAGACGAGGTCGGAAATCGGAGCCGCACAGCCCTACCGCACTATGGGGATTCGGGGAATGTAGAGGGAACCATACCCGTAGATGGCAGGCCCCGGGTCCGGAGTGGAAGCTGGAAGGGGCGGTGAAAAATCCCATCCTTGGAATTTTTAGGGACCTTAAAAAATTGCGTCCCTACGATTTTCCAAGTCACAAAGCGGAAACCTTCCGCTTCGCTCCCATTTTTCAAGCACTGACGTGCTTGAAAAACGACGGGGCATCATCATCCTCACGGGTATCTCGAATTTTTCAAGGCACCCTCAAGCCGTAGTCTTTCGATGCCGTAGGAAGTACTCGATCAAGCCACGAGTGGAGGCATCGTGCTCTGCGCTCGATTTGCCCTCTTCCAGCTCTTTCAGGATGACCCCTGCGAGCTGCTTTCCGAGTTCCACGCCCCACTGATCGTACGAATTGACGTCCCACACCACACCCTGAGTGAAGATGCGGTGTTCATACATGGCGATCAAGGCACCCAGAGTTGCAGGTGTCAGCCGCTCCACTAGGATCGTATTGGTCGGCCGATTACCAGGGAAGGTACGATGAGGCGCCAGCTCATCGGCGCTCGCAGGCGATAGGCCGGCAGCCAACATCTCGTCCCTGGCCTCGTCCTGGGTACGACCGTGCATCAGGGCCTCGGTCTGAGCAAAGCAGTTGGCCATCAGCTTGGCATGATGGTCACCCAACGGATTTTGACTATTGACCGGGGCGATGAAGTCCGCGGGAATCATCTGGGTACCCTGGTGGATAAGCTGAAAGAAGGCATGTTGGCCATCGGTTCCAGGCTCGCCCCAGACCACGGGGCCCGTGGTGTAGTCGACGGCTTCTCCCAGGCGCGTTACCCGCTTGCCATTGCTCTCCATGTCACCCTGCTGGAGATAGGCCGGTAGATAACGCAGGGATTGATCGTAGGGTAGAATCGCGTGGGTGCGGGCGCCGGCGAAATTGGCATACCAGACTCCGATCAGTCCCAGAATGGCCGGTAGATTCTCGCCCAGGTCCGCGGAACGGAAGTGCTCGTCCATGGCATGGGCACCCTCCAAGAGATCGAGGAAACGGTCCATGCCCACTGCCAGTGCAATGGGCAACCCGATTGCCGACCAGAGGGAGTAGCGCCCCCCGACCCAGTCCCAAAACCCGAACATATTATTCGGGTCGATACCGAACTCGACGACCTTGGATTCGTTGGTGGATACCGCCACGAAGTGATTGGCGACCGCCTCGTCACCCAATGCCTTCACCAGCCAGGCCCTGGCGCTTCCGGCATTGGTCATGGTCTCCATGGTGGTGAAGGTCTTGGATGCGACCACGAACAAAGTGGTCGCAGGGTCCAGACTCCGTAACGTCTCGGCAAGGTGGGTACCGTCCACGTTGGAGACGAAATGTACCCGCAGGTCATCGGATTGATAGGGGCGCAGGGCCTCGCACACCATCAGGGGCCCCAAATTGGAGCCACCGATACCGATATTGACGACGTCGGTAATGCGTTTACCCGTGAAGCCTTTCCAGTCACCGCCGCGCACGGTAGCAACGAAGCCTTCCAGGCGCCGCAATATCTGGTCGACTCCGGGCATCACGTCTTTGCCGTCCACGTAGATGGGACGATTGGAGCGGTTACGCAAAGCGATATGTAGTACCGCCCGCCCTTCCGTATTGTTGATGGGCTCCCCGGTGAACATGCGCTGGATCGAGCCGGGCAGGTCTACCGTCATGGCAAGATCGAGCAGCAATTCCAGTGTCTTTTCGGTAATCAGGTTCTTGGAGTAGTCCGCGAATAGATACGCCGCCCGCAACGACATCCGCCGCGGTCGCATCGGGTCCTGGGCGAAGAGGTCCCGCATCCTAACCCCGGTCAGCTCGTCCCAATGTGCCTGCAGGGCCCGCCATTGAGGCTTGTGATTCACTAACGACATGATGGTTTCTCCCGACGGAGGGCGGACGCTCGACCGATCAGGCCGCTTGGGCGGGAAGCCGGCAACTTGTTCGCAAGATGCGATTGTACTCGTCGAGGTAAACGAGTCTGGGCTTGAAGACGTCGGCTTCGGCCTCGCTCATAGCGGCGTAGGTGCAGATGATGAGACGATCTCCCCGAGAGGCCTTGTGAGCGGCGGCACCGTTCACGGAAATCACGCGCGAGCCAGCTTCGCTTCGAATCGCATAGGTCGTAAACCGCTCGCCGTTGGCGAGGTTGTAGATGTGGATCTGTTCGTATTCGCGAATTCCTGCGGTTTTCATCAAGGCCTCGTCGATGGCGCAGGAGCCTTCGTACTCGAGCTCCGCGTGGGTAACGCGGGCTTGGTGCAGCTTGCATTTCAACAATGTCAGTTGCATAACCAAACTACCTATGGGCGGACCCCGAGGTCCTACCGTTTCGATATCCGCAAACAAAGGGCACCTTAGGAAGATTCTAAGGTGCCCTCTAGGAATGGAATTTTCCAGTTCCCATAAGGGATCCGGGAAAACTGCGTTTCTGCAATTTTTCAAGCACTAACATGCCTGAAAAATGGCCGGGCATTCCTGCTCGGCACGGGCACTTTAAATTTTTACTACCTTGGATTTTTACAAGGTACCCTAAAGCACGCAATAGGCGTTAGGCAATAATCACGATGCCCGATTTCCAGCACAACGCTGTATTTTAATCTACTTTTCCCACGGTCGCAATGACGAACCTCTTGAATTCAGGGCAAATTCGTTCTACTGGATAACCTATTGATGTCTATGTATTCGATATAGGCGGGATTTCCATAACCAACTTATTCTACAGTAAAAATTTATTTTCCACTGGCCCATCAACCGGAATTCCTATTAACCTATTGATTTTTAATATATATTTATATAGAACAAAATAGCCCTCCCCTTGAATTTTCCAAGGTGGCATCGAGGAAACCTCGAGATTTAAACGTGCTCACCTGAGTGCTTCAGCGAGACGCGCAGGTTGTCGATGAGTCGCGTCCGGCCCAGATAGGCGGCTACCAGCACCACCAGGTCCTGGTCACGAGTCGTTGCTGGTTGCAGGTCCGACGCCCGACGAACGCTGAAATAATCCGGCCGGAAGTCGTCCTCGGCCAGCTCTTCCGCACCCAGGCGCTCCACGACACCGACGAACAGTTTCGCGTGTAGGCGCCCGCCAGCTCGGCAGAGGGACTGGTAGAGCAGCGGCGCGCGTGCACGCTCTGCGGGAGACAAATAGCCGTTGCGCGAGCTTATGGCCAGGCCGTCCGGCTCGCGAACCGTAGCCAATCCTCGCACCTCCACCGGCAGGCACAGGTCTTCGACCAAACGCCGAATCACCAGGAGCTGTTGAAAGTCCTTGTTACCGAAGATCGCGATATCCGGCTGCATCATGTTCAAGAGCTTGCATACCACCGTCGCCACACCGACGAAGTGTCCCGGCCGGCTGGCGCCACACAGGATATCCGAGATCCCCGGTACCTCTACGCGCACCTGCTTCCGGAACCCATGGGGATAAACGGTTTGCACCGAGGGGGCGAAGAGTAGCGCCACACCCTCGGCCGCCAGTAGCTCGCGGTCCCGCTCCAGAGTCCTGGGGTAGGAGTTGAAATCCTCATCGGGGCCGAATTGCAGGGGATTGACGAAAATACTGACCAGTGTGCGGTCGGCTATTCTGCGGGCCTCCCGTACCAAGGCTAGATGGCCGGCATGGAGGTTGCCCATGGTGGGTACCAAGGCAATAACCCGACCATCGAGCCGCCATGGGGCCAGGTGCTGTCGCAGTGAGGCAAGATCCTCGATCACAATCAGGGACATCGTCAGATACCGGTCATCTCTCTGCCAGTGGCCGACCGGCGGCGACGCCGTCGGCCCTCGGTCGTTTCATCGATTATTGCGACACGGTTTCGATTATTCGCGTTCTGAAACCGGGTCCACCAGTCGGCGAGTTCCGCATCCACCGCAGCCACCTCGGCCCTCAGGAGTAGAAAATCATACGCTGCACGAAACCTGGGATGGGCCAGCAAACGATACGGATGCTTGCCATCACTTCGCTCCAAGCGCGGCTGTAAGGACCAGATCTCCCGCATGGGTTGAGCAAAGCGCTTGGGGACCGTCACCAAGGGCCGTTGGTGGACGAGCGCATCGCCCGCGGCCTGCAACATAGCCTCGTTGGCCGCCATACCCGCGGCCGACAATCGGGCAAAGCGGCGGCGGACCGGCTCCCACAGTAGTACCGCGAATAAAAAAGCGGGAGCCACCGGCTTTGCTTCCCGGATACGTCGGTCGGTGTTCTCCAAGCCGCGATTGACGAAAGTGATGGAAAAATTACCATCTTCGCGATCGAACGACTCATCGGTGGCGGGGAATAGCTGGGCGAAGAGCCGGTAGTGACGCAACCGTTCGAAGGCGCACACCCCCAATCCGGTCTGAAGTAGCTTCAAGACTTCCTCGAACAGACGTGCCGGCGGCACATCCCGCAGCAGGTGGCCGAGCTTGAACAAAGGTTGCTCACAGGAGGGATCGATAGAAAAACCGAGCTTGCAGGCAAAACGCACGGCACGGAGCATCCGCACCGGGTCCTCGCGATAGCGCCGCACCGGATCCTCACCGATGAGCCGCAGGCGACCGGCCTGTAAATCATCAAGTCCCCCGGCATAATCGATGATGGAGAAATCCGCGATATTGTAGTAAAGCCCGTTGACACTGAAGTCCCGGCGCAGAGCATCCTCCTCGAGGGAGCCGTAGAGATTGTCGCGCACGATCATGCCATTATGGATATGGCGTTCGCCGGCGGCATTCGCTTGCCCGCCACCGCGGAAGGTAGCCACCTCGACGATCTCGCGCCCGAAATGCACATGGGCCAACCTGAATCGCCGCCCAATCAGGCGGCAATTGCGGAACACTTTGCGTACCTGCTCGGGCGTAGCGTCCGTGGCTACGTCGAAGTCTTTGGGCTCCCGACCCAACAGAAGATCTCGCACCCCACCACCGACGAGATAGGCTTGATAACCTCCATCCTTCAGACGATAGAGTACCTTGAGCGCATTTTCGCTGATATCGGCGCGCGAAATCCGATGCTCGCTGCGGGGTACGATCAAAGGTGAATGGGGAGGTATCTCGTGCAAGTTGCTTCTGCTTCCTTCAAGCACCGACTTGTGGAGACCTTGAAAAATTCAATACTTGGAATTCTTCAAATCGCGCAGCGAAAACATTCCGCTTCGCTTCCGGCTTTCAAGCACTTAGGTATTTGAAAGCCGGAAAAACATCCCTACCCTCCACAGGCACCTTGAATTTTTCAAGGTGCCCTCATGTTGTGCTCCAATTCGAAGGTACCGCACCTTGAGGGTACCGCGCCGGGCGAGTATGATACCGGCTTTGCGAGGCTTCTTCCGCTCCCTTCGTCTAGCGGTTAGGACGCTGGCCTCTCACGCCGGTAACAGGGGTTCGATTCCCCTAGGGAGTACCACACGATATCCGGGCTTACGCTGGCTATTCCTGCCAGCCCAATGCCGGACAGCCGCTCCCGAATGGGATCAGGGCGGAGCTGGCTCTCAGCTAAACAGGCTGGACTTGCTCGCTCGGTGGGCAAGGTAGTTAGCCGCGCTTCCGGAAATTCCCCCGCTACCGGGGAAACCTTTTCGGTGGCTTCCACGCAAGATGGGCCGCCAGAAATCCGGCGAACCGTATAGCAGCGTTGCGACTCGTCGCAATAGGGCTGGCTACCCCTCCTCGTCGCACCCTAACTTTCAGGTACGATAAACACCTCCCGCTTTCCGCAAAACCCATGTGCGGCGAGTATACACCGGATAACCTAGGACGATTACATACGAGCCGGATAGTACCAGGTGGGAAATCGGTCTGCTGGTGGCCGACAAAATTCGGCTCTCTTGCGTTTGGTGTGGGTAGCGCCCTGTTTCCCATCGCGTCGGGTAGCTCGCTCCAAGCCTACTCTGTGCCCGTCTTTTCGCCTGTAGGCTCGGACCAGTCGCCAGACCAAACGTCG
>Ga0056123_1000183_pt1 | contig 13014 bp, 10 predicted proteins | sample WorMetHEROISLAND_3_FD_71122 | JGI IMG/M metagenome (GOLD analysis project Ga0056123, IMG submission 71122) | Marine gutless worms symbiont microbial communities from Max Planck institute for Marine Microbiology, Germany - Olavius sp. 3 HERON ISLAND ...
CTGCTCCCGACGACATCTTCGACCGCTACTGGGAGGAGGTGAGCGCCTCCCGGCCCGACCCCCGGAGCTCGGACATGAAGATCGTCTACACGCCGATGCACGGGGTGGGCGGCGCCGCCCTGGGCGCCGTGTTCGGGAGGGCGGGTCACACCGGTCTTCTCCCGGTCCCCGCCCAAGCCGAGCCCGACGGCGCCTTCCCAACGGTCGACTTCCCGAACCCGGAAGAGGACGGCGCCCTTGAGCTGGCCGTGAGGCTGGCGGACGAGTCGGGCGCCGACCTGATCATCGCCAACGACCCGGACGCCGACAGGCTCGCCGCCGTCGTCAAGGACGGGCCCGCGTGGCGCCGTCTCAGCGGGAACGAGGTGGGTGTTCTTCTCGGCGACTATGTGCTGAGGCGCCATGAGGGCCCCGATCGGCCCATCGTGGTCAACTCGATCGTCTCCAGCCCGATGCTCGCCCGGCTGGCCGAGGCCCGGGGAGCGCGGCACGAGGTCACCCTCACCGGGTTCAAGTGGATAGCCAACGCAGGCTTGGCCCTCGAGGCGGCGGGGGAGGGGCGTTTCGTGTTCGGCTACGAGGAGGCCCTGGGGTACGCGGTCGGGCCGACCGTGCGCGACAAGGACGGGATATCGGCCGCCCTCGTCTTCTGCGACTTGGTCGCCGGTCTCCGCGAGAAGGGCGAGACGGCGCTCGACCGGCTGGCTGAGCTTTGGGGCATTGCCGGCGTCTGGGCCGACTCGCAACATTCGATCGTCTCGAAGGACGGCGCCGAGGCGATTCGAGCCGCGGTCGACCGGCTGGCGGAGTCGCCGCCGCGCTCGGTGGGCGGCGAGCCGACAACCGGGCTGACGGACTACCGAACCGGAGGGTCGTCGCGGCCCGCCTGGCTGGGGGAGCAGGCGTTGGTGGAGCTGTCGCTCGGGCAGTCGGGCCGGGCCCTGGTGCGGCCGAGCGGAACGGAGCCGAAGCTGAAGATCTACGTCGATGTCAGCGCGGAGGCAGGCCCCGACCCCCACGCCCAGCATCGAGCGATGTCGGAGAAGGCGAGAGCCGTGGCGGCCGACCTCGCCGAGATGCTGCCGCTCTGAGCCGAGAGCCGGGCGATGCGTGTGCAGAATTGCGGCTCTCGTCGGTACTACTGCACACGCTCAGCGCTGCGTGTGCAGAATTGCGGCTCTCGTCGGTACTACTGCACACGCTCAAACCGCGGGAACAACCATCGACCCATCCGCGAATAGGTGAATGAGAGGTCAGAGAACCCTGCTACCGTGATCGGAGTCCGCGGGTCGGGAGCGTTCCAGGGCGTTCGGGACGGGTGGGCGAAAGGAGGGAGCAAGTGAGGAAGACACTACAGTCTACGGTGGTCGTCGCCCTGATCATGGCTCCCTTGTCGCGTTGGGAGCGTTCTCCGAGGCCAACTTGGAACAAGGTTGCCGAGAAGGCGCGGAAGCATGCGAGCATTGGACCAAGGCGCGACATGTGTCGTATGACGACAACTACAACTGCGCCAAGGTCAGCCAGTATCGGGTCATGCGGTGTTGGAGGGCGACCCAGCATGTGTCGAGCGGCTATTCTTACCGGGACTACATCGACACCCAGCAACTCGGTTGCGACGCGATCTACACGGCGACACACGCCCGGAATCAGGTGGGCGGGTATCTGGGCTCTGTGGAGGTTTGGTCCGGCGAGCGTCCAGATACGGCGTGGCCCCAGAGCCATGGTCTCTCTCAGTTCACGGACGTATGGCCCCGCAACATAGGCGGCACCGCGGCTCCGTTCGGGCGCCTTTTGCCATAGTGCGGCCGCGGGGCGCCCTGCTGTTCCTGCTTGTTGCGCTGCTTCCGGCGTGCTCCGGGTCGACGGCGGATCGGGATGCTGGTCCGCCGCCCGGACTCGTCCCGTTCTCCGACCTTGAAAGGGCAGCGGCTCTGACGGTCGAGTGTATGGAGAGCCGCGGCCTGCAGAACGTCGACGCCTTCTACGACCAAGAGCTTTATGTATTCAGCTTCGGCTGGTCCGATCTCGCCCCAGAAGCGATGGAATCTGCGACACACGGCGAGACTCTGCCGGTGGACGAGGCGGCAATCATAGCCCAGGGCGCCGTCGCCGACGAGTGCATGGAGCAACACTACAACGCTGTGAGTGATGCATGGCAAGCGGTGCACGAGGATGAGATTGAGCGAGCGGATCAGGAGTACCGTGCCCTGGTCATCAAGTGTCTCCGGGAGGAGGGTATTGGGGTTGACGACCTGGATCCAACCACTATCGATGAGGTCGACGCCGCCCACCCGGGTGTGAGGCGCCAGTGTTCCGAACGAGCTTGGGACGAGGTGGACGCCCGCTACGGGCCGGCCGTCTCGGGCCCGACGGGCGAAGGAGAGTGACCCGCCGTCTCAGCCGCGTCGCGATCGCAGCGGCAGTGGTGGGTTTGGCGGGTCCCTCGCTGGCCCTGGCCTGGTTGTTGACGTTCCACCATCGGCCGGTTCTTGAGGGCGACGTTGTGCCCGAGCCGATTGTCGTCCCAGCCGCCTCGATGGCCTTCCTGGATGAGAAGCGCGTTCAGGTTCGACTGACATGGACCGAAGGCCGCTTCGCGCGCAGCACAGGCGCGTCCGGCTTGACGACGGCCGTGACTGCGACGCCCGGACAAACGCTGCGAACCGGCGATCTCGTTGGATCCGTCGATGGGGTGGATGTCCTGGCGCTGGTGGGTCCCGCACCGTTCCATCGGCCGCTGGCGCTCGGCGACAAAGGCGCCGACGTCGAGCTACTCGAAGGACTGCTCATGTTGCTGGGATATCTTGACGCGGATCATGTCGTCTCCGGCAAGGCGAGTCGTTCTGTCTCGGCTGCCATCGGCAAGCTCAACACTGCCGCGGGAAGCGATCGTGTTCGCGTGAGTCCGCGCGGAGGAGTAGTGGGACCTGAGTTCGATCCCGGCCTTGTGCTGTGGGTGGGCGAAACGCCCTTCGACGTCGGGGCCGTCCTAATCGAGGTAGGCGCCCTTTGGCCTGGCCGAGGCGGGGCCGTCCTACAGGGCCTGAGCACTCTGGACGCTGTCACGCTGGCGACCGGGGACGACGCAAACCCGACAAGCGACCTCCAACTCACTGCCGGCTATGTGCTCGTGATCGATGAGACGGCGATTCCGCTCGACCAGGAGGGCGCGATCTCGAGAGAAGGCAGAGCTCGAGTCCAAGAGCTGGTCGACTCCGGGAAGACCGAGTTTATCGCATCGGTGCGCCTCGAGACGCCAATCAACGTCGTGAAGGTGCCGCCGTCGGCGGTGGTCGAGGGCGTCGAGAGAACCTGCCTCTACAGCACGGCCGCAGACGGCTCCATCGAGCAGACACCCATTGAGCTGGTCGGTTCCTCCTACGGCACGGCCATGGTCGTCACGTCGGGGGCGATTCAGGATGTGATCGCAAACCCCGGCGATGTCGTCGAGGATCCCTCATGCGATTGATAGGAGACCGGCTCTCGTGCGCCTACGGCGACACGAAGGTACTCGAGGATCTTGACTGTCGGTTTGCCGAAGGCGAAGCGGTGGCCGTGATCGGGCCGTCCGGCAGCGGCAAGACGACCCTGCTGAGCGTCCTCGGAGGGCTTCTCGCACCCGTAGGCGGCCGCGTGTACATAGGCGACGGCAGCAACGAGATCGCCAACGTCAGCGGCAAGGTCGCTTGGATACACCAGACCAACCACGGTTTGCGCCGAAGGTCCGCGAGAGACAACGTCGCGTTGGGTCTGATGGCTCGCGGAGTCCCCTATCACACGGCAGAGGGCGCCGCCGGCCAGTATCTCGCTGCTGTTCAGATCGCACATCGCTCTTCTGTCTCAGCAAGCCGGCTGTCTGGAGGCGAGATGCAGCGACTCGCCGTAGCGCGGGCTCTTGCGCTGCAAGCGCCTTTCATCTTGGCGGACGAGCCGACCGGCCAACTCGACTACCGCTCGTCGGAGAGAATCGCGGACCTGCTCGTGACCGAGACGACGTCGCGCGGCCAAGGGGTCATCATCGCCACACACGACGGGATGCTCGCCGAGCGGTGTCACCGGTCGATTGACCTGGCGGCGTACTCAAGGGCCGATGGCTGACGGCTGGCGAGCCGGCTCCGTTGTCGGGGAGGGGGTGCGAAATCTCATCTCCGGCGGCGGCCGATCCATTGCGTTGATCGCCTTGACGGCCGCCCTCTTGACCAGCGCGCCCCTGCTGGAGGCGAGAAGCCTGATGGAGGCGCAAACGAGCGAGCGAACGCTGATCGCCGCGGGTCTGAGCGCTGTCGTGGTCGAGGCCGACGATGAGTTCGCTGAAGCGGCCGTCGACCGCGTTGTGTGCGCCGAGTTGAACGATCGGACCGGCATACGGGCCGCGGGCCCTGTGTGGGGCCCGGTTTCGGCGCGCTCCCTGGCGCCGCCGCGTCGAGTCATCAGCGTTCTCGAAGGAACCTCGGGCGCTCTTGTGGCGGTGAGCGGGATGGCGCCGAGTCCTTCGTCGGCCGCCGTTGTGGGAAGAGAGCTTGCATCTGAGCTACATTTATCCCCGGGTTCGCGTCTACGAATTGACGGCGAACGGGGCTCACAAGTTGTGGAACTCGCTGGTGTCGCGAATCTCGAAGTCAGAGAAGCTGCCTTCGGCTCGGCGCTGTTCCTCCTCACGGCTCGTGTTGACGCTCCAGATGCGTGCTGGATTGAGTTCGAGCCGTGGGTCAATCATGTTCATCTGTTGTCAACCCCGGCGTACTTCGATGGTCAGCCCGACTGGTTGCGGGCCCGCCTCGTGTTGGCACCAAGCGAGACCCTTCGTGATCCGTCGGTCGAGCTGCACAGGCGGGTGACTCGCCATGGCTGGTTGGCGGTCACCGTGATCATGACAGTCGTTCTGGCGCTGACCTTGCGGTTCCGCAGATCCGATTTTGCTCTGTACCGCAGCTTCGGTATGACCAGACTTCGGCTCTGCGCAATGGTGTGGACGGAGACGGCCATCCTTGTCGGTCTGGGCGCTCTGGTCGCCGCGCCCTCCGTGTCCGGCGGGCTCCTGATCGCCTCGGCCGATGCCGCCGTGGCGGCGCACTCGATCAGCCAGGCGGCGCGCGCAATCGTCGCGCTCACCGTTGTCGGGGCGGCTCTGGGCATGGTCGGGCTATGGGCGCCTCTGGCGGCTCAGATCAAGGAGTGATCACCCTTCGCGGCGATCACACGCCAGAAAGGCCATGTCCGGCCACTTCCTCAAGTGTCGCCTTGGACGACAGCGCTCGAACTCGGACAGCGGACCGGGCGCGAGCCATACGCGACCGGACCGTTCCCAATTGCACATCAAGAGCCGACGCAATCTCCTCATGAGTCATCTCGTCAACCGCGAACATGAGGAGAGTCTTCCGTGTGGCGGGGTGCAAGTCCTCAAGGGCCAGGCTCGACGAGCGACCGTCGAACACACATCGCGTCGGACAAGTAGTCCGGTTCTCTTGTCGGTCGCTTTCTGAACACCGAGCCTGCTCCGTGGAGGAACACTCCGGCCGTCCTGTAGCGGATCGGCGCCATTCGTGAACCCAGTCGAACGACAAGCGGTACGTCGCAGATGTAGTGAGGCGGTCGAAGATTGCTCGGCCGGAGTCGATGATCTCGCCGGTGCCCCGGGTCCAGACGAATGGTTCGCGGTCGCGGTTCTGCTGCTTGACCCATTAGACGATCCGATCTCCTCGGAGTCACCGACGGTGATGGCTGGGTGCGGCTCAACGCCGAGACCGTAGGTGCTCTCACAGGACGCAAAGACCGCCGCGGCGGCGGGAGGGCTCACACACAGGCCGACACTGTCGCGAACGACGGCCTCGAAGTCCGGGTCGGCGGACAACTTGAACATGTCGATCCGCCGCGGCCGCAGCCTGCCCGACCGCCGAATCCGAGCCACGGTGTCCTTGCCGACCCCGGGCGGTCCGGCCATCGACCGGGCCGACCTCGCCGAGATGCTGCCGCTCTGAGCCCGGCCGGGCGATGCGTGTGCAGAATTGCGGCTCTCGTCGGTACTACTGCACACGCTCAGCGATGCGTGTGCAGAATTGCGGCTCTCGTCGGTACTACTGCACACGCTCAGCGGCTGGGGCGGTCGGCGGCGCCGCGCCGCCATGAGGCGTGCAGGCGCCCGTAGGCGCCGCGCTCCCGGATCAGGTCGCGGTGCGGCCCGTCCTGCACGACGCGGCCCCGATCGAACACCAGGACGCGGTCGGCGGCCTCGGCCGTGGAGAGCCTGTGGGCGATGGTCACCACGGTCCGGCCCGTCGTCAGCTTGCGAAGGGCCCGACTGATGCGGACCTCGGTGACCGGGTCGACCGCCGACGTCGCCTCATCAAGTATCAGGAGGTCGGGGTCGGCGATGGCGGCGCGCACCAGCGTCACAAGCTGACGCTCGCCCACGGACAGGGCCCCGCCGCGCTCTCCGACTGCGGTGTCCAAGCCCGCCGCCAGCTCCCCGAGCCAGTCGCTCAACCCGAGATCCTCAAACGCCTCCTCAAGCTCTCGCCGACTCGCCGAGGGCTTCCCCATGCCGACGTTGTCGGCGATCGTCCCCCGGAACAACGCTCCCTCCTGAGGGGCCATCACCACCCGGTCCCTCAGCGACTCGAAGCGGATGTCGCGGGCGTCGATCCCTGCGATCGACACGGCGCCCTCGGTCGGGTCCATGAGACGGGCGAGCAGCTTGGCGAACGTGGTCTTGCCGGCCCCGGTCTCGCCGACCACGGCCACCCGCTGCCGGGCCGGTATCTCGACGGTCGTCTCCAACAGCGCGGGAGGCGACCCGGCCTCGGAGGCCCGCTCGCCGCGTCGGGGGTAGCTGAAGGTCACAGAATCAAAGCGCGCCCCGACCGGCTCGCCGGGAAGATCGACGCCCCTCTCGCCGGGGTCGGTCACATCAGGGGCGATGTCCAAGATGTTCAAGACCCGGCGCCACCCCGCCACGGCGGTCTGGGCCTCGTTGACCGCTTCGCCGAGCATCTGCACCGGCTGGATGAACAACTGGACCAAGAACAGGAACGCCGTCACCACGCCGACGGTCGCCGCCCCCGAGGCCGCCATCGCAGCCCCGACCGCAAGCACAGCGGCCACCACAACCGAGGAGGACAGCTCGCCGGCCCCGGAGAACGACGCCGAGATCGCCCCCGCCTTCACCGCGGCGGCGCGTTGGCTCTCGAACGCCTCATCGAGTCTCCGCCGTGTTCGCTGCTCGACTCCGTAGGCCCGGATCACCGGCGCCCCCACCACCGTCTCAGCGAGGACGGCGAGGGAGCGGCCGACCCGCTCCCGCACCTTCAGGTAGGCGAGGTGGAGACGACCCTGGAAGGCCCTGATCATCAAGACGATGAACGGGACCAGGGCGAGCACCACAAGCCCGAGGCGGGGCGAGAGGGCCAGCATCGCCGCCACAGCGATGAGCGCCTGACCGGTGTGGACGATGAGCATCAGGCCGCCCCACTGCATGAACCGGCTGATCGAATCGACATCGGAGGTCACCCGCGCCACGAGGGCGCCGCGCTGCTCGCTCGCCTGATGGAGCATCGACAAGTCGTGGATGTGGCGGAACGCCCTGATCCGCAACCCGGAGAGTGCGGTCTCCGACACCCTGGCCAGCCGCAGGTGCATCCAGCCGGTCGCCGCCGCCGTCGCCGCCACAGCGCCCAGCGCCGCCAGCGTCATCCGAGCGACGAAACCCATGTCCGCCGACTCGCCCTGAAGCCCGCCGTCGATGACCTGCTGAATCGCGATTGGGACCACTACGCGGCCCGCCGTCGCCGCCAGGGCGACGGCGATCGTCCCGAGCAGGCCGCGGCGAAGCTCCGGGGAGAGCGCCAGGCCTCGCCGCACGGTGGCGAAGGCGCCCTCTCGCCCCTCTTTGACGGGAGGCCTCGTAGTCGGCCCAGTCACGCCGGCGCCTCGTCGCGCTCGTAGGCGTCGATCAGGTCCCTGTATGCCGGGACGGAGGCGTAGAGCCGGTCGTGGGAGCCGCGGTCGACGACCCGGCCGTCCTCGATGTAGATCACCTCGTCGGCGAGGACGATGGACGACCTGCGGTGGGCGACGATGACGACGCTGGCGCGCAGAGACTCGAGGCCCGCCAGGATCTCGCCCTCCACCGCCGGGTCGACCGCGGACACGGCGTCGTCGAGGACCAACAGCCGAGGCTTGCGGATGAGAGCGCGGGCCAGGGCGATCCGCTGACGTTGACCGCCCGAGAGGGAGGCGCCCCGTTCCCCGACGACGGTCTCGTAGCCGCGGTCAAGCTCTGTGATGAACCCGTCGGCCTGAGCCAGCTCGGCGGACCGGCGCACCTCGGCGTCATCGAACGGCTCGCCGAGGGTGATGTTCTCGCGAACTGTGTCGTTGAAGAGGAACGTCTCTTGGAGGACGATGCTCACCGACTCGGCGAGGGCGGCTCTGTCGAGGTCGACAAGCCCGTGGCCGTCAAGGCGGATCCGACCGGTGTTGGGATCGAACAGACGCGCCAGTAGGTGGGCCACCGTCGACTTGCCCGCCCCTGTCGGCCCGACGAGGGCCACGGTCGTCCCCGGCGAGACGTCCAGGGAGACCGACTCGAGGCCCCGTCGCCCCTCGCCTCCTCGTTGCCCCGCGGCGGCTGAGACCGTCGGGCCGACCGGGTCGGAGAGGTCGGCGTGCTCAGTCTCCGGGTGAAGGTACGAGGCCGACTCGGCGGACGCCGCCGCGGCGGCGCCCCCGCCCGCCGACCGGGTCCCGTAGACGACCGTCTCCTCGGCGCGAAGCACGCTCTCCACGCGGTCGAGCCCCGCCGCCGCTCGAGGCGCCTCGCCCAGAAGCCAGCCGAACACCCGCATCGGCATGGCGATCAGTCTGAAGAGGTAGGCGAAGGTGACCAGGGCGCCGACGGTGAGAGCGCCCTGATCCACTCTCCAGGCGCCCACGGCGAGCACCGCCAGGATGCCGATCGAGGGCAGGGCCTCGATCACGGGGTCGAAGACGGCGCGCAGGCGGCCGACCTCGACCATGCGATCCCGCAGCTCATCGGACCGCTCCCCGAACCGGCCGACCTCGGCGCCCTCCCGGCCAAGGGTCTTGACGACCAGAGCCGCGTCGAAGGACTCGTGGGCGATGTCGGCGACCTCGGCTCGGAGCCTCTGCGCCCGGGCGGCCACAGAGCGCATCCGCCTCTGATACATGTAGTTGGCGAGCAGCAGGAGAGGTCCCGAGGCGAGCCCGATCAGGGCCAGGAACGGGTCGGTGACAACCAAGAGGACGGCCGTGACGAGGAGCATCACCACGACGCCGAAGGCCATGGGCAGGGGAGCGGCGATGAAGGAGGCGGCCTCGACGTCCTCGTGTGCGTTGGCGAGAAGCTGGCCGGTCGAGTGGCGGCGGTGCCACTCGATGGGCAGGTCGAGGTACTTGCTCGTCACCTCGACCCGGTCGCGGTACTGGAGACGCTGCTGGGCGAGGTAGGCGCCCAGGCGCCTGCCGGTGATGCCGACCGCCCTGGCCACGGACACGCCGACGACCGCGGCCGCGGCGGCCGCCAGTGAGGCCGCGGCGACGCGGCCCGACTCGGCGGCGGGGAGCAGGACGGAGTCGACTGCCCAACCCACCACATAGGAGGAGACGATCGTCATCACCGCGTAGAGCAGGGCGCCCATCCCGCCGAAAGCGAACTCCTTGGGCGCTCGGCGGACTTGGCGGCCTATGAGGCGACGAGCCTCGCCGAGGGGGGCGACGTCTCGGGGCGGGGCGGCGGGGCCGGGCGCGGTCATGGCTCGCCAGGGTATGCGCTAGGGGGCCGGAGCGGCGCCGGGAGCGGCGGCCGCGCCGCTCGATTAGACGCGCAAGGGGCGGCGCCGGTTAGATTGCCCCTGTACGAGAGGACGTGCACTAGTGAACATATACGTCGGCAACCTGCCGTTCAACACCACAAACCAGGGTCTCGAGGAGCTTTTTGCCCCGTTCGGGACCGTCTTGTCAGCCAACGTCATCAACGATCGCGACACCGGGCGCTCCCGGGGGTTCGGGTTCGTGGAGATGGACGACGCGAGCGCCAGCCGCGCCATCTCGGAGCTGAACGGGAGCGACTTCGGCGGTCGCAGCCTGACCGTCAACGAAGCGCGCCCGCGACGCTGACCGACTAGTGGTGCGACGCACCACTAGGGAAGCTGCCGCTCGAAGGCGGCCAGCACCGCCCGCAACGACGCCGTGGTGATGCTGTGGTCCACGCCCACGCCCCACCGGAGGGCGCCGTCCTCGCCGACGCTCTCCACATAGGCGACGGCCTCGGCGCCCGCCCCCCGGCCAATTGAGTGCTCGGTGTAGTCGACGACATCGAAGACAACACCCCAGTGCTCGGTCAAGGCGTGCACCAACGCCTCCACCGGCCCGTCGCCCTCGCCCGTCACCGTGATCGGCTCGCCGTCCAGCTCGAGCCGGGCGGCGACGGACGAGCGCCCCTTGCCCTCGCGCGTCGAGGTGTGCAGCTCCTGGCTGCGTAGCCGCAACCGCGGCGCCGCAGGCAGGTAGGCCTCGGTGAAGGCGGCCCACATCTCGTCGGGGGTGATCTCGGCGCCGGTGTCCTCCGTGATCTCCTGGATGGTCTTGGAGAACTCGATCTGGAGCCGTCGGGGCAGGTCGAAGCCGTGCTCCTCCTTCATCACATAGGCGACCCCGCCTTTGCCGGACTGCGAGTTGACCCTGATGACGGCCTCGTAGCTGCGGCCGACGTGTTTGGGGTCGATGGGCAGGTAGGGGACAGCCCACATGTCGTAGTCGGCCGGCAAGGCGGCGAAGCCCTTCTTGATGGCGTCCTGATGGGACCCTGAGAAGGCCGTGTAGACCAGGTCGCCCACATAGGGGTGCCGCGGGTGCACCGGCAGCCTGTTGCAGTACTCGGCGGTGCGGCGCAGGGAGTCGATGTCTCCGATGTCCAGCTCGGGGTCGACGCCGTTGGCGAACAGGTTCATCGCCAGGTTGACGACGTCGACGTTCCCCGTCCGCTCGCCGTTGCCGAAGAGCGTGCCCTCGACCCTGTCGGCGCCCGCCATCACGCCGAACTCCGCCGCGGCGACGGCGCAGCCCCGGTCGTTGTGCGGGTGCAGGCTCAGGGAGATCGAGCCCCGGTCGCTGACGTTGCGCCCGAACCACTCAATGACGTCGCCGTAGACGTTGGGGGAGTAGCACTCGACCGTCGCCGGGAGGTTGATGATGATCGGGTCGTCGGGACTCGGCTCGGTCACCTCCATCACCGCCTCGCACACCTCCAGGGCGAACTCGGGCTCGGTGAGCGTGAAGCTCTCCGGCGAGTACTCGTAGGTCACGTCCGTCTCGGGGATCGTCTCCTCGAGCTTCAGGCACAGCTTGGCCGCGTTGACCGCGATTGCCTTGACGCCTTCCTTGTCGGTCCCGAACACCACGTCTCGCTGCAGCGGGTTGGTCGAGTTGTAGAAGTGGACGATCGCCTGCGGCGAGCCTCTCACTGCGTCGTAAGTCCGCTCGATCAACTCGTCCCGGCATTGGGTGAGCACCTGGATGGTCACATCGGGGGGGATCAGGTCGTCGTCGACGAGGAGGCGGACGAAGTCGAAGTCGGTTTGGCTCGCCGACGGGAACCCCACTTCGATCTCCTTGAACCCCATTTCCGTGAGCTGGCGGAACATCCTCAACTTGCGGGCCGGGTCCATCGGGTCGATGAGCGCCTGGTTGCCGTCGCGGAGATCCACCGAGCACCACCTGGGGGCCTTCTCGATGACCTTGTCGGGCCAGGTGCGGTCCTCCAGGACGAGCGGGATGAACCGCTTGTAGCGCTCGTGTTTCATCTTCTTCGGTTCGGTCGCTTCCGGCGCCATGTTGGCCTCCTGACTGGTATCGGCTGGTACGGGCTAAGAAAAAGCCCCCTTGAGGGGCGGGGGCGGGCGAACGCGGGTGCGGCGCTCGCCCTACATGAGGAGGTCGGAGCGGTGTGTGCGGCTCATCGACGGCCACTGTAGCGTCAGACCTGCGCCGCCGCGGCGATCGGGGCGAGTGGCGCACCGGCGACGTCGCCGATACGGTCACCCGGATGCGGCTTGAGTCGATCGACACGTTGGTCTCGCGGATACTGTCCGAGATCGGGGACCCCGACGGCGCCGTTGTGCCCGGCATTCAGCCCGCGACGACGTTCCGGCGCGGATCCGACGGCGAGCTGATCGGCGACTTCAGCTACAGACGCACCTCGTCGCCGACGATCAAGGCGGTCGAAGGCGTTCTCAACCGACTCGACGGGGGAGAGGGCTGTCTGATCTTCTCCTCGGGTATGGCCGCGATCAACGCCTTCTTCGGGGCGCAACCCCGAGGCGTGAGGGTGGCGGCCCCGACGGTTATGTACCACGGCGCACAGGACTGGCTGCACCGGCTCGATGAGCGCGGCGACATCAAGCTGACGCTGTTCGAGCGGCTCGACACGGAGGGCCTGATCGAGGCGGTGGCCGAAGGCTGTGACATCGCCTGGATCGAGTCGCCGCTCAACCCGACTTGGGAGGTCTTCGACATCGCCGCCGCGGCGGAGGCGACACACGCAGCCGGGTGCCTCCTCGCGGTCGACTCGACGGTCGCCCCGCCCGTCACGACGCGACCGCTCGACCTCGGCGCCGACATCGTCTTCCACTCCGCCAGCAAGTACCTCAACGGGCACTCCGACGTCACCGCGGGCGCCCTGATCACTCGCCGGGCCGACGAGGCGTGGGCGGAGACGGAGGCGATACGCGTGCTCCTCGGCTCGGCGCCCAGCCCTTTCGACGCGTGGCTCCTGTTGAGGGGGCTGAGGACTCTCGGGGTCAGGTACCGCCGGGCGAGCGAGAGCGCGCTGCGGTTCGCCGAGCGCGCCGAGATGATCGAGGGCGTCCAACAGGTCCTGTACCCGGGGCTGGCCTCCCATCCCCATCACGAGATCGCCAAACGACAGATGACCGGCGGGTTCGGCGGGATGCTCTCCGTCCTGGTCGACGGGCCGGATACGGCGGCGGCCGCGGCCGC
>Ga0056123_1000184_pt1 | contig 12986 bp, 7 predicted proteins | sample WorMetHEROISLAND_3_FD_71122 | JGI IMG/M metagenome (GOLD analysis project Ga0056123, IMG submission 71122) | Marine gutless worms symbiont microbial communities from Max Planck institute for Marine Microbiology, Germany - Olavius sp. 3 HERON ISLAND ...
TGTTGCCATAATGATCAATGGTGTACCCGTCAATGATATGGAAAACGGCTGGGTATATTGGTCAAACTGGGACGGTGTTGGTGATGCCACATCATCAATTCAGATGCAACGTGGACTAAGCGCGGTTAATTTGGCAACACCATCAGTCGGTGGTACAATGAATATAATTTCCGATCCAACCGCATTTGATGCAGGCGCATCATTCAAGCAGGAAATGGGTTCCGGCAAATTATTTAAAAGCACTTTGAGCTTTAATTCTGGCTTACTTAACGATAAGTTTGCTTTTAATGGTACCCTTGTTAGAAAAGTCGGTGAAGGTATTATTGATTATACCTGGACAGATGCCTGGGCTTACTACTTAGGTACTAGCTATCAACTATCTGATGCTGATCGCTTAGAATTTTACGTTATTGGTGCACCACAAAGACATGGTCAAAATCTGTACAAGCAAAATATTGGCGCTTATGACGCAGAATATGCTAAAAGTCTTGATGATTATGATGAGGCTGCTTTAGAAAAATATTTTGAATCAGACCGAGGCAGATACTATAATGAAAACGGATCAAAAGTCAGTTCATCATATAAAGGAAAACAATATTGGTATATGTATGGCGCAAAAGAAAAAGATCGCCATGATCCAAATTTCTTAAATGAAAGAGAAAACTTCTTTCATAAACCACAAATCAATTTGAACTGGTATCATACGTTTAATGATAAGTTCAGGTTAGCCACAACAACTTATTTCTCTGGAGGATCAGGTGGTGGAACCGGTACTTATGGTAGTGTAAGATGGAATTATCATGTGGGACTTAAGAGCCCTTCTCGTTACGTTGCATATGATGCCACAATTGAACGCAATAGTGAAAATCTTGATGATGATGGTAAAGCTGAATCTCTTGGAATATTAAGAAATAGTGTTAACCAACAATGGACCATTGGTGCAATCTCCAAAGCTACTTACAATGTTAATGACGATCTAAAAGTCATTACAGGTATTGACTGGAGGACAGCTGAAATTGACCATTTCCGTGAAGTGCGTGATCTGTTAGGTGGTGACTATTACACCTACACCAAAAATGATTTTGACTCCGAAGCTGATTACAAGAAAGGTCTCGGTGACAAAATTGCCTATTATAACACCAATACTGTTGATTGGCTAGGAGGCTTTGCACAAGCTGAATTATCAACTGATAAATTCTCTGCCTACGGAACTGCCGGTTATTCAACTATTAAATATAGTTATTTAAATCATTTCCGTAATGAAGGTGGAAAAAAATATAGCATCGACGCCGACGCAATTGGTGGTTATCAATTAAAAGGAGGTGGATTATTTAATTTAATGGATGGTGTTGGTATATTTGCCAATGTCGGTTACATTCAAAAAGTCCCAATATTTGATGGCGTGATCGATGATATCACTGGTGATATTAATCCTGATCCTGAAAATGAGAAAATTACTTCGCTTGAAGCGGGCTTTAATTTCAAAGGATTAGACGGTATGATGACGGCTAATGCCAATGTATATAATACCTATTGGAATGATCGTACTAACACACGCGGCTACACCCAGCAAGATGGAACAACCGCTGTTATATCATTAACTGGAATGGATGCAATTCACAGTGGATTTGAGCTTGAAGCCGCTTTCCAACCAACAGATTTATTCCGTTTTGACGGAGCACTATCTATTGGTAATTGGAGACATACAAATGATGTAAGCGGAACCTATAAAAACTACGAAGGTGATACCCCTGTTTCTATCGAATATAAATATTACGTGGATGGATTAAAAATTGGTGATGCACCACAAACACAGGTGGCGCTGGCCGGTTCAGTATTCCCAATTGATGGTTTACAAGCCCAGGCAGTTTATAAATACTATGATAATTACTACGCTGATTGGGACCCATTCGACAGAACTGAATTGGAAAATGGAGAACGTCTACAATCGTGGAAAACGCCGGCCTATGGCGTTTTGGATTTGCATCTATCTTATTTGCTTCCGATAGAAATAGCTGATTCATTCTCATTCAAATTATTTGCTCATGTGTTTAATGCTCTTGATGAAACTTATATTCAAGATGCAACAGATAACAGTTCATACAATGCTTATAGAGATGATGATGGAAAAATTGTAAACCCACATAAAGCTGACGCTGCTGAAGTATTCTTAGGCTTACCAAGATTCTTCAATGTTGGAATTAGTGTACAAAGATAGTAATCTTATAACATAGATTAAAGCCCCTTTGCTAAATAGCAAAGGGGCTTTTTTTATAATTGAACTTATGCTCGTCTAAAAAATTATTTCAATTCACGTAATTCCTGTTGGAGTTGTGCTTCTTCCATAACGGCATCAATTGGGTCCAAACCTTGTTGTTCCAATTCACGGATTGTAAAGCGGACCGCTTTAATCTTTTCCTTGATCGGCAATGAATTTAATACATAAATACAGTCGTTAATTTCGCTTTCAGGGTCTTCTTGTGGACGTTCTTCCATTAATATTTTTGTCACCAATTCACGTTCGTTTTTATCATCAAATTTGTCGATAATTGCGGAGTAGTTTATTTCTTCGTAAAGTGGTAATACCAACTCTGCTATTTTTTTTAAGATTGGCTCGTCAATCAATTTTAACTCAAGTTTGTCGCGAACTAATTGTCGAACTTGTAGATTTTCATCGGCTAAGAATTTTACTAAAATTAATTGTGCCTTTTGCGCCAGTGATGAAAATTCCATTGGTTTTTCTTCTATTTGCTTTTCATGTGGTTTTAAACGTTGCCGTGATTTTTCTCGTTTAAGGCGCTGCAGGAGCTCGCTCTCGTCAATTTGCAAACGTTGACTAATATTTTTTAAAATACTATTGCTAATAATACTGTCTTTAATTCGGGCGACTGCAAATAGAATATCGTTCACAAATTGCGACTTCTCAGTAGAAGATAAACTATCAACATTTTTCTCTTCAATCTGAAAATCAATTAATGATTGTGCTTTATCAACACTATTCAACACCGCTTCTTTTCCGGCTTCTCTTACCCAGTCATCAGGGTCCAACCCATTGGGAACTTTTATAATTTTCGGTTCCACCGTTCCCTGATATAGTACATACCCTGCCCTGATGGCCGCGGCTGTACCAGATTTATCACCGTCGTACATCACGTAGGCGCGATTGGTAAGTTTATTAATTTGACGAACATGCTGTTCCGTTAAAGCTGTGCCGGAAACGGCTACTACATTTTTTATTCCTGCTTGAAATAGTTGGATCAAATCCATGTAGCCCTCAACAAGAAATACAACATCTTGTTTTCTAATCTCCTGACGTGAGAACTGTAATCCATATAGTATATTACTTTTATGATACAGGATAGTATCTGGTGAATTAATATATTTAGCAGACTCGTCCTTATCCAAAGACCGGCCTCCAAATGCAATAATTTTTCCGGATTGATGTGAAATTGGGAACATAATTCTATTTCTGAAACGATCAAAAATTCCTTTTTCCGATTTAGTAAATAATCCAGATTTTTCAATAATTTTAATCGGAAATTTCTGCTTTTTTGCTTTATTGAGTAAATCTTCCCACCCTGTAAATGAGAATCCGATTTTAAATAATTTTATAGTTTCGTCGTTTAATCCGCGCGAATGCAAATAACCGAGAACTTTTTTACCTGTATCAGAAAACAGACGTTTATGAAACAGATCAGCTGCAAATTCATGAATTTCATATAATTTTGTATAGGAATCTTCATCATCGGTGCTACCGCTTGACGTCACAGTTATTCCATATTTATCGCCAAGTTGTTTTACGACTTCTACAAAATTGAGTTTACTGTATTCCATTAAAAATGTAAAAACATTTCCACCGGCTCCGCAGGCAAAGCATTTGTAAATTTCTTTTACTGGCGACACATACAAAGATGGATGCGTGTCATTATGAAAAGGACAAATTCCAATAAAGTTTTGTCCGCGCTTTCGCAAATCTAAATGTTGTGATATTACATCAACAATATTTGCTGCATCACGAACACGGTCGATAACTTCCGGTGCGATTCGCACTATTATATTACTCGTATTTTCATAAAATTTGACATCTTATGTTTGGTCAATTCGCTTCATTGCGATTAACAAATTATCTTGATCAATATCAAAACCGATAAATCGTCGTCCACGCAGTTTAGCGATAACTCCAACATCACCGCGGCGCATAAATGGATCAACTACATAATTTAATTTAAATGAACTAGCATCTAAAATACGATTGATTAATGCTTTTGGTTTATCGCCTGCGGTATTTTTTTTATCAGAAATATGACTAAAAATATCATTCCACAAATTCGAAAAGCGCTTTTCATCCTTGGCAGATTTTGTATTGCCTGAAAGTGCTGACCGCTGATTAAAAAGAAATTCGTCGCCTTTTGTGGCAAACCAAATGTCGCTCATGCGGTTGTCCCAAGTACGAATTTTAGATTGACTTCCTGCATATTCATTATGCCGAGTAATTCTAGTTTGCACAATAAAAATGTTTGACAATAGTGAATGAAACATTCCGGAGTATTGCCAGCCGCATAATAAGTATATTGAACCGGTGGTTTTTAAAATACGCTGTGCTTCTTTCAGCCAGTTTTCATTCCATTTAAAAAAGTCTTGTAAAGTATTGTGCTTCTTTTCGGAATTTATGACCCAAGTTTGTTCAGGCGGCTCAGCTATTATTAAATCAATTGATTCCGATGGCAGTTTTGCCAATCCGGCTAAACAATCCGCTAAGAAAATTCCCTCTTTCATATTATCGGCTGTCATTACTATGTCATCGGCAGTTTGTACTACCGGTAAATACCGATTCAAATCGGCAATACTTAGGCCGGTAATTGGCTCTGTCGGATGGGCAAATGACGGTATCTTATCTGAAATAGCCATCTTAAAATTTAATTAAATAATGAATTGAAAAAAACGGTTCTAAACTGAATAATTCTTTCATAACAATACAATTTTTTAAGTAAATTTAATAATGAAAAAGAAAGCTAAAGTACTATTTATCTGCACTGGTAATGCCTGTCGCTCACAAATGGCCGAGGGCCTATTAAGAGAAATGGCCGGCGATAGATTTGATGTTTACAGTGCCGGAAGTCATCCCAGCCGTGTACATCCGGTAGCTATCCGTGCAATGAAAGAAGTTGGAATTGATATTTCAAAACATACTTCGGATTCAATATCAACCTATTTTGGCTATGGCATTGATTATGTAATTACAGTTTGCGATAATGCGCGGCAATATTGTCCAACCTTTCCCGGAAATGCACAAAAAATCCATTGGAGCATAAAAGATCCATTTCGCAGTTGGAGCCGTGATCTTGGCCGAATAAATGACTATCGTAAAACACGTAATGAACTGTATGATTTAATAGAACAATTTATCAAATCAATGTGATTCAAATAATTTTATCAATTCAGGTACTTTAATTTGTTACGTTTAATTTTACTATCAATTTTATCTGTTCATTTTTTATTTTCTCAAGTGCTTATTACCGAAGTAATGTACGATCTAGTCGGTAGCGATTCACCCAATGAATTTATCGAATTGTATAATTCTTCAAGCACTGCTACGGTAGATTTAACTAGTTGGACTATTTCTGATAAAAACAGTACCGATGATTTAATCGATACCGGTGACGGACTTCTACTTCCACCTTTGGGGTACGCTCTTATTTTCGAGGGCGATTACAATTTCTTAACCGGAATTTATTCTGGAATAATTCCAGCCGGTACTATAAAAATTAAAGTCGACGACAATAGCATTGGAAACTCTTTGTCAACGTCTGATTCACTTTATCTTAGAGACGGCGCTAATAATTTAATCGATAAAGTCGGCTGGACCGATATCGCAGCAGATGGATATTCAATTGAAAGGGTTCGTTTAGATTTGCCAAATTCTGCATCAAATTGGAAATCAAGCAAGAATTTAAAAGGCACACCTGGTCAAGCCAATAGCGCAGCGCCATTAAATATTGATGGTGTACTAATAAACAATGTTTCCTTCGATCCGTTTTTTGCCCAACCTGGTGAATCGGTGGTCGCCACGGTATCAGTTTCAAATGACGGATTACAAGATATTAGCGGTTCTGTAAACGCAACTTTCAAAGGGAATACTGTTGGAACTATCAATGTACCCACTTTATCCTCAGGGCAAACAACCGCTGTACAAATCACATTATCCGGATTTCCATCCGGTAGACATACAATAATATTCACATTGTCAGTTGCCAGTGATCAAGATTTAACTAATAATACCATTACAAAAAAACTAAATGTCTCTTATGAAATTGGGGCCGTAAAAATTAATGAATTCCATTCCAACCCCGGATCAAATCAAATTGAATTTGTCGAATTAGTGTCCTTTAATTCAATTGTTATGGATGGTTGGAGTATTTCAGATAATAGCACAACCGTCAGGCAATTACCAATTCAATATATAGAACCTGGTGCTTACATTGTTGTTGCGGGGGATACTTCAATGAAAAATATAACAAATCCTGAAGCACATTATTTTGTTCCTTATGGCGGATTACCCACTCTTAATAACAGCGGAGATGCAATCTATTTAAGGGATAATACTAATACAGTTATTGACTCACTAATATACAATTCAACTTGGCCGCTTAGTTCAGAAATTTCAACTGAAAAGTTGCGGCCTGATTTTTTCAGCAATGATCCTGCTAATTGGAAACTTTCAACAGATGGAATCGGCATGACGCCTGGTTATGAAAATTCAGTATACCTCACAGATAATGATGGTGAAATAATTGCTGCTGAACTCTATCACAGTCCACAATTTCCAAATTCAAATGAAATTGTCGAATTATATTTACCAGTAACAAATCATGGCGCGGAACCAATATCGGGAATTGTTAGAGTGAATAAAGCAAATGATCTAATCGGTGATGCAAATTTTAGTAATCTTGTCCGAAGAGATACAGTACTTCTTCAGATTTCTTTGCCAGCACTGGAATCAGGTATACATCCACTTGAGATTATTGCAGATATTGATGGAGATACTTATCTTGATAACAATTCCGCTGCCGATACAGTTCTAGTGCGATATAATTTTGGCGATGTTTTGATAAACGAATATCTTGCACGGCCGACCTCTACTCAATCTGAATTTGTTGAACTGTTTAATAATCGCAATATTGATTTTACGAATTGGAGCATCTCGGATAAGACAAATACCATGCATTATTTTACCGGAGATAATGTTGAGTCCGCTAAATTTATTGTACTCAGCGAAGATGCCACCTATGCCACCCTAATACCGCCCGAGGCTATATTAATTAATGTGCCGAATTTCCCATCCCTAAATAATTTTGGTGATGCAATTTTCTTGCGGGATTTCACTGGAACAGTAATTGATTCGCTTATTTACACTTCTTTTTGGCCATCGGAAAGTGGAAAATCTACTGAAAAGATTCATCCTAAATTTGTATCAAATGATTCAACCGCTTGGAAAGTATCGGCCGATCCAACAGGTAGAACACCCGGTCGGCCCAATTCTGTAGCGGCAAATCAAATAGATGGACAGATTATTTCCGAAGAAATTATTACAACACCACAAACGCCCAGCAGTACAGACCAAATCAGTATTTCAATACCAATTTCCAATATTGGATTGAAATCATTTTCGGGCGATGTTTTGATTGAAGTAAATCAGCAAATTATCGCTGAATCTGCATTCAGTACCATTTTGCCTAATGACACTGCATTTGTAGAGCTTACTTTACAACCGCTGCCATCGGGAATCCACGATCTTACAATTTATATTGATGTCCCCAACGATGAAAATATCGACAATAATTCCGTTGTTTATCCAATAAGAGTAAGCTATGATTTTGGCGCAGTAACGCTGAACGAATTCTTGGCCGATCCGGAAGCTCCTCTTTCTGAATTCGTTGAAATTGTTGCGCAAGAAACCGTTAATTTGGATGGTTGGGCAATCAGTGATAACCGCAAAGAATTAGAAGTGGTAGCTGGGACCACTGTAAACCCGGGAGATTTTATTGTTTTAAGTGAGGACACAAGTTTAGCAAACCTAATTCCACCCGAAGCGCAATTCGTCGAAGTCGCGCATTTCCCATCACTAAATAATTCCGGTGATGGTATTTTTATCTACGATTTTACAGGCAAGATAATCGATTCTTTGCATTATAACAATTCGGAGTGGGAACTTGAAAGCGGTAAATCTACAGAAAAATTACACCCCGATTTTAATTCTACTAATGCTACACGTTGGCAATTAAGCAAAGATACTACAAATTCCACTGTTGGCCGTGTTAACTCTGTTGTTTTACAGAATGTGAATGGCACGATTGTCAGCAATGGAATCGTACATTACCCTGAATTTCCAACTCCGAGCGAAAGCATCTCAATTACATGCCCCGTTGTGAATACTGGCCTATCAAACATTTCCGGGACAGTAACTGTTTATAACTATGGAAATGAGCTTGGCGGTCATTCATTCACAAATTTAAAATCTGAAGACACCACAGTTGTATCATTTAACATTGATCCGCTTCCATCCGGCAATAATGTATTTGATATCCAGTTAGATGTTGCGGGAGACATGAATTCTTTAGATGATAATATTGAACACCATATATATGTCAGCTACCCATTTGGGGCAGTAGTCTTGAATGAATTTTTAGCCGCACCTGATTCCTCTCAAGCTGAATTCATAGAAATTGTCAGTTTTAGTAATATTGATTTGACGGGTTGGTCAATCAGTGATAATACATTAAAAAAATATTTTCTTGATGAAATATATATTGGCAAAAATCAGCATGCTTTACTTTCCGTAGATTCTGCATTCATTAGCAAATTAGATCAAGATGTGAAATTTACAAAACCAAAAAATGGCTGGCCAACATTGAACAATACCGCAGATGGAATATTCCTATACGATGCAACTGGTGCAATTATCGATTCACTTCATTATAACGAGGACTGGCCCATCGTTACGGCACGTTCCACTGAAAAATTCCGGCCTGTGTTTGAATCAAACAACCCTAATCGTTGGGGAGTGGCTGTGAATACATCGGCAATGACTCCGGGCTTGCAAAATAGTTTGCACTTTAATGAAATTGTTGAAAACGGTGTAATTGAATTTGACGCTAATCCTTTCTCGCCAAACGGTGATGGAATCGATGATGAACTCCTTATTAAATATAAACTGCCATTTTCACAAGGAATCATTAAATTGCAAATCTACGACATGGCCGGACGCAATATTGCAACACCCTATTGGAATGTATTTTTTCCACAAGAGGGATTATTAAAATGGGATGGGCGTCGCAAAGACGGCAGTGACGCGCGCATCGGTATTTACATTGTGAAAATTAGCGCAAAAGATCCTACCAGTAGTAAAATTTGGGAAAAAGTTAAGACAGCCGTTTTGGCCAAACAATTATAGCATTAAATATTATCTGAATGATGAGAGTACAATCATGAATATTAGGGAACTTATTGAACGGACAATCAAGTCTATTACCATTTTAGATATTGGGATACTTAAATTATTATTATTCGTTGCCGGTCTAATTGTTGGTGCATATTATTATGAATTTGTATTGAAATATGCGTGGTATTTCCAATTAGCATTTATTGTTTTGTTGGCATTGATGCTTTATCGTGTTTTTAAAAAATAAAGTTTTCGGTAATATTTAAAAAGCCCCTAAGAAAAAAGTGGTTCTTCGTTTTTCGGAACAAACGCCCTGCTATGTTCGTATTCAAAAAGTAAAAAATATTAGGAGAAATCAATGCGTTACCTATTGTCAATATTGTTGGCGATCGGCTTTGTATTTGCACAGAAAACCACTGTCATCAAGAAGATAGCCGATGATGAAAAGAAAATTGAAATTAATGTAAAATTAACTGATGACAAAATGCACTATTCTATCACGGAAGATGGTAAAACTAAAGAATTCAAAGCTGATTTAAACGATGAAAAAGCCTTAAAAGAACTTCGCAAGAAACTCGCCAAACATGGCTTAGACGAAGAGATTAAACTAATCGATTGTAAAAAATCAAAGGGGCATGAGTGTATTTGGGATAAATGCGATCCGGCAACTTGTAAACATATGGGAAATTTCAGCGGCAAAAAAATTAAATTATTAAAACCTCACAAAATTATGGAAGATCCCATATTCTTCAATGAAAATGTCGGCTATCTTGGTGTTCATATCCAAGATTTATCTGAGCAATTGGGCGACTATTTTAAAGTTAAAGATGGTAAAGGCGTCCTTGTTTCCGAGGTTGAAAAAGACAGTCCTGCAAAAAAAGCTGGTATTAAAGCGGGTGATATCATCACTAAGATAAATGGTAAAGAGGTTGCCGATTCGAAGAGTTTAACCAAAATGGTGCGTACATATGAACCTGATACAAAAGTAGGAATCACTGTTCTTAGGAATGGAAAGAAAAAACAACTCAAAGCAAAACTTGACAAAAGCGACAAGCCCTTTATGCATGAATTCGGAATACATGAGTTTGGAACTATAGATAGCTTTAATGTAAATGATGATGAGCATAAAATGTTACTTAAAATGTATGGTGACAAAGATATGTTTGATTTTCACGGTTTCATTCCAGAACACCATGGACAACGGGCTGAGCTTGACGAATTACGTAAAGAACTTGATGAAATCAAAAAAGAATTAAAACGTTTAAAAGCCGACAAATAGTTACTAAAAAATAAGTTTAATAAAAACCCCTGCTAATACAGGGGTTTTTATTAGCAAATTCTGTTTTACAATCAAAATAATTAAAATCACACCACAAAAATTATTAAATTTCCCACCACTTTATGTTTTGTAGATTATTAATTTTTGCGATATTTATTACCAATTTAGTATTTGGGCAGAATTACCATTGGCCTACTAAAACCGGCAAACAATTAACTTCTAATTTTGGGGAATTCCGTGGTACCCATTTTCATATGGGACTCGATATACGCACTAAAGGAAGCATTGGGCATCCTGTTTATGCTGTAGATGACGGTTACATTTATCGTATCGCGACAATTTTTAACGGATATGGAAAAGTAATATATTTAAAAACCAATAATGGCCGGATAGCTGTTTATGGACATTTAGATCGGTTTTATCCTCGATTGGAAAAAAGATTAACAAAATTACAATTTGAAAAACAATCGTATTTTATTAACAAATATTTTACAAAAAATGAATACCCTGTTAAGCGTGGAGACGTGGTTGGATATTCGGGAAACACCGGCGGTTCTTTCGGGCCTCATTTGCATTTTGAATTCCGTAATAGCAAAGATCAACCTCTTAATCCGCTGTTGTATGGCTTCGCTCTTAGCGATAACGTGCCACCACAATTTTTAAACATTTCGCTGATACCACTTGCCGCTGGTACCAATATTAATAATTCTCCGGAAGCATATAATAGTATCCCGACTAAATTGGCTTCCAACCGATTTACATTAACCGATACAATTTCAGTTTCCGGAACCTTTGGCATAGCTACACGCGTTATCGATAAAATTCAAAATGTGTCAAATTCTTATCAAATCGAACGTCTTGAATTATTGGTAAACCACAAGCCTGTTTTTTCAATAAAATATAATTTGCTTGACTTTAGTGAAGGAAAGCTAGTATCTACCATTTTCGGACAACCAATTAACAATCCACGCAGAAAAGATTTGCAAAAACTATACAAACTGGAAAACTATCCAACACTTTCGGTACATGATGCAGAAAACACTGGTTTTCTCAATTTGCCGATTGGAACACATTATATATCAATTCGCGTCTGGGATGCTGCACAAAATAAATCTACATTAAATTTTAGTGTGAGCGTTAAACCGTTCGCCGAACAAATAAAATTTCAGCGCGCTCCACAAACATCTGTTTATCCCAAATATACCAATATTTCCAAATTTTTCAAACCGCAATTAATTCAATATGAGAAAGGTGTCATTTTTAAATTAAAAGAAAAACTATCACCATCAGCCAAAGCAATGGCTTTCATCAAACACAATGATAGTTTTACATCAATTCCGCTAAAAAATATTAGTAATAATCAGTATATCAGCTCAATGATTGGCCTATCACTATTTAAAAATCATGAAAAATGTGGTTTTTTAATCAACGACGGGGCAACTCAACAATATGATCTGGAATATACACCTACGCTTATTTTACCGTTTAGTGAATCCGACTTTTTTTCAGCAGACGGTTTGGTAAATATTAGCGCGTCGGATGCTGTGTTTGATTCGACTTTAATGTGGATTACTAAATATCGTAATCCGATAAACACAAATTCACCAAACCGAGTCTCCGACATTTATGAACTATTTCCATACGGAATTCCACTTAAAAATAGTGTTGATATAATAATATCTGTGCCTAAATATCAAAGCGGAAATCATTTAGGGCTCTATACTTTTAACCAGAAAAAATCACAATGGAATTATGTTAGAAGTACCTTTGACAATACGAACAACTCCGTAAAAGCTAAATTACGAAAGGCAGCGGTGTTTGCGGTGCTCAAAGATTCTCAGCCACCTTCGATTAATTCCATTTTTCCAAAGCACGATAAAAAATATTTAAAAGAAAGATTCAAAACGATCAAGATAAAACTGAGTGATAATTTATCCGGTGTAAATTCATCTGAGGAATATTTACAGGTTTTTTTAGATGGCCGAAGAATATGGGTCGCTTATCAACCAATTAAAAAAGAAATTACTTACAAATTAAACAATTTATTATATCGTGGTAAGCACAAAATAAAAATAAAAGTATCAGATCGCTCTGGCAATTCTTCCACAAAATCAATTAACTTTTTTATCGAATAATGTTTTTTCCATACAAAGATGACAATCCCCGTATTTTAATTCCGTATGTAACTTACACACTTGTCGCAATGAATTTGATAGTATTTTTCTATCAACTGGGGCTTGATTTTGTTTCCGGACAAGAGTTTACCCT
>Ga0056123_1000185_pt1 | contig 12972 bp, 13 predicted proteins | sample WorMetHEROISLAND_3_FD_71122 | JGI IMG/M metagenome (GOLD analysis project Ga0056123, IMG submission 71122) | Marine gutless worms symbiont microbial communities from Max Planck institute for Marine Microbiology, Germany - Olavius sp. 3 HERON ISLAND ...
GCGTGCCAACGCCTGAAGCCTTCGCCGATATCCGGCGCGGCATCCAAAACTTCGACCTTGCGGATACACTATAACCCATTGTCCTGTAAGATAGAAACGACTTTTCGGTCAAGCACTAGTCAATAAACTCGAGGATCATATTGGATTGGCCGCCACGGGTCCCAAGATGCAAATTCGAAATCTATATTGTTTTGTAATGGTGATTCGGATGTGTCTCAGTGGTTCGGTAACGCATGCTCGATACCTTATCCTAATCTCTAGCCAGAAGCCAACGGTCAAACAGAGGGCGCCTTGAATTCGTTCAAGGACGTGTTGAAAAATTCAAAGTGCTCTCGAACCAGTGTCTTCTTGGAAATGCCTGTACGAAGGCACCCTGAAAGAGTTGTCATTCCTATGCTATCGGATAAGACACGCCCCATTCACCGTTTTTCCGGAGCTTCAGAGCAACGCTTGCAGGCCCTTCCCTGGCGATATTTTTGGCAACATTTGCCGACCTTTTTGCTCATTTCGGTACCGATTTTGCCGCCGAACGGAAGGTTACTGTATTTGCGTGGCCGCTGTCTGTGATAACTGCTTTGCGAGTCCCGCCAGCTCGTTGTCGATCAGGAACAATCCTTCGCCGCGTTCCCCGACCAGCTCAAGCCGCCCGATGATATTGCTCACCGTGGCCTCCTCTTCGATCTGCTCGGTGATGAACCAGTGCAGGAAGACGCTTGTCGCGTGGTCTCTCTCGGTGAGGGCTTCTTCTACCAAATTATTGAAAGCCGCGGTGACCTCTTGCTCGTGGGCGAGGGTTCTCTTGAACATGTCGAGCACCCCCGCATAGTTGGCCGGCGGCTTGACTATCGCATTGAGCTCGACCTTGGCGCCCTGGTCGTGCAGGTAACGGTAGATTTTCATGGCATGAGCCATCTCCTCATTGTACTTGGCCATGAACCAGGTGGCCGTACCTTTGAGGTTTCCGCTCTCGCTGTGGTTGGACATACTCATGTAGAAGTAAGCTGAGTAAAACTCCTTGTTGATTTGAGCGTTAAGCCTTTGCGCCATGGCATTCGAGATCATCTGAGAACCTCCGCATCCGAAGAGTCATGAAGTGATTGTAGGAGCACTTTGGGGATGCCCGATTATAGGGGACCTTGAATTTTTTGGCAGGCGTTATAACTACTGTATGTAGACGCCAGCTTGCTGGCATTCAGGTGGGATCCCGGTAGGTAGGGAGCCAGTAGGGGCGACCGGCCGGTTGCCCCTACTCCCCCTCTTCCCTACTCCTCTTTCTCCAGGGGAGAGGGGCTTCTCGTTTCGAGCACCGCCCATCTTTCAAGGTCCCCGTAAGTCCCAAAGACAGCCTCGTATCCCGCTGCGCCTTCCCAGTACAGAAGCTCTCAATTACCAATAACATTAAGCGAGCAGGATTTTTATGGAAATTTCAGCTGCAAATGGACGCAAATAGACCTAAATATTTTTTGGTTCATTTGCGGCAAAAAAGAAAATTCGGTAATCGAGCACATCCTTACTAGGCACCAGCTGCGATCTCCTGAATAACCAATGTGAGCTCGAATATCTCCAATTGGTCCGTGCGCCACCCGATCGGGGTGGTGATGTTGGCCCTGGCGGTCATGGTGCCGGGGGTCCTGCCCCTGGAACATCTGGGCCTGGACCTGCTGCCTCGAATCCTCTACACGGATATCCGTGCGCGGGTCCTGGACCCAGGGGTCCCCGCCGAGGTTATGGAGGATAAGGTCACCCGCCAACTCGAGGAGCAGTTGGCGATTACCGAGGGCGCTACCTCCATCCAGTCCCGAACCCGGGAAGGGCGCAGTGCCGTGGATCTGTCATTCGCCTATGGCGCCGATGTGGACCGGGCCCTGTAGGACGCCAGCTCCCGGCTCGACCGGGCCAAGCGCTTTCTGCCGGAGACCATCGACCCGCCGGTGAGATCAGCGGCCGCACCCGAGGTCACCTGACCCGCGCGGGGGAGCTGTCGGAACTCCCCCCGCCGATCCGGAGTCCGGAGGATCCCCTGGCGCTGGTTCGATTGGGGGAGGTCGCCCGGCTCCTCGGCGGGGCGGCCGAGGAGCGCCTACGCATCCGCCTGGATGACCGACCCGGCGTCAAGCTCTCGGTTCAGAAACAGCCCCCAGGCGAATACGGTGGCGGTGGTGGATCGGGTGAGGTGGAAGCTCGAGCGACTGCAGGAGCAGGGACGGGTCCCGGCGGACCTGTCCGTTACGCCGGTCGACGATTAGGCGCAGTATATCCGCCGTGCCCTGGATAACGCGGTGACCGAGGCCGCCGGTGGCACCCTGCTAGCCATGGCCGTAGTCTATCTGTTCCTGGGCAGTCTATACTGGACCCTGATTATCGGCAGCGTCATCCCTTTCGACGTGCTGGTCACTTTTGTTCTGATGGATGCCTTCGGGCTCTCCTTCAATATCATGACCCTGGATGGGCTGACGTTGGGCATCGGTATGCTGGTGGACAATACTATCGCGATGCTCGAGAATCTGTACCGCCACCAGCGCTTAGGGACTTCCCCCCGGCAGGCTGCGGATAGAGCAAGCCGGGAGTAACGAGCGCAATCGTCGCCGCTACCTCCACCAACCTAGCGGCGGTATTCCCCTTTTTGTTCATCGGCGGCCTGATCGGGCTGCTGTTCCGCGAGCTGATCTTTACCATTTCCGCCGCCATCCTGGCCTCAATGCTGGTGGCCCTGACTCTGGTGCCCGCCCTCGCCGGCCAGGCCAGGTACCGGTACGTCGGGAAGGGGCGGTGCAACGGCTAATGAGCCGCAGCCTCCGGGCCATCCAGGACGGCTATGGCCGACTGTTGGAGCAGCTGCTGCCGATCCGCCGCCAAGTACCGGTGGTCGCCGCCTTTATCGTGGGTCTGGCCCTGACCATCCCTTGGTTGTCCCAAGCCAGACAGTTATTTCTGCTCAAGATGGACGAGGGCTCGGTGCAAATCGGCCTGGTCGCCGACAGTGGTATCGATCTCGACGAGATGGATGCCCTCGCCCGCCGGGTCGAGGCCCTGGTGGCGCACCAACCGGAGGTCCGGACCATCTTCACCACCATCGGCGGCTTCGTCTTCGGACGCTCTCAATTCGAGAGCGTTGAATCGGGCCAACCTCCAGGTCCGGTTGGGGCCCGCAGCAGAAGGAAACATGGGCAGCAACCAATGGATCGCACGCATGCGTCGGCTGATCAAGGCCGAGCACATCCCCGGTCTCCAGGTGTATCTGCATGCCCGAGGTATCCGCAACATCCGGCTCAGCCACGGGGACGACGACTTGAATCTGCGCCTCGAGGGCCCGCAGCTCGCGACCCTGGAGGATCTCGGCGACCAGGTGGTGGAGCGTCTCCGGGGGATCGAGGGCCTGCATAACGTCCGCCACTCCAATCGAAATTTGACCCAGGAGCTGTCCATCCAGGTGGATCGGGATCGGGCCGCCGGCTACGGCCTGGAGGTGGAAGAGATGGGCGATCTGCTGCGCTTCGCCCTCGCGGGGAAGGTGGTCACCGACCTGATCGCCGATGACCGTTGTATCGATATCCGGCTGCGCCTGGATCGCGCCGAAGTCGGCACGCCGGAAGACCTGGCGGACATCCTGCTGTTCAGCAAGACGCCGCCCCAGATACTATTCGATTGGGGGATATCGCCCAGGTCGCGATCCTACCCCAACCCGCAACTATCCTCCGTAACCGCCAGCAACGGGTGGTGGAGGTCACCGCATCCCTGGGCGGGGATTCGAATCTGACAGTACGAGTCCCTGCGCAATCCCCTCATCATCCTGCTCAGCGTGCCCTTCGCCCTCATCGGTGTCGTGCTGGGCTTGCAGTGGACCGGTCTGCCCCTATCCATGCCCGTGTGGCTGGGGCTCATCATGCTAGCGGGGATTGTGGTCAACAACGCTATCGTGCTGGTAGAATTCATCGAGATCCGACACCGCCAGGGTGCCGACAAGGTCCGAGCCATCGTCGAGTCCGCCCACCTGCGCCTGCGCCCCATCCTGATGACTACCCTAACTACCGTGGTGGGCCTGCTGCCGCTGGCCCTGGCCCTGGCCCTGGGCGAAGGTTTGGAGCTGCTCCAACCGCTGGCGGTTATCATCGTCTCCATCGTCTCCGGGCTGCTGTTCTCCACCCTGGTATCCCTGGTGTTGGTGCCCCTAGTCTATCGGTTGCTCGGGGCCCAATGACATTCCAGTGATCGGGCCGGCTATCTCCGCGAGCCCACGGAAAGTAAGCCTCTCTCCCCTAGCGGGAGAGGGGTTGGGAAGAGGGGGGAGTAAAAGGCAAGAGGGGGAGTAAAAGCGGAGTCCCGGTACTTTGGCGTGGCGTACAGCGGCTCCGGCGGTCCAAGTCAGCCCGGTTGCTGCGCGGTGACATTGAGGTGGAAGATGGCCTTGTGCAGATCGCCGAGGCTCAACATGCCCACCAGTCTGCCGTCGTGGGCCACCGGGATCCGCCGGAAACGATTGCGCACCATGAGGGATGCGGCCCAAAACACATGCCTATCCGGGGGTACCGTGATGGGGTTGGGGGTCATCAGATCGCTTACCGGTAAGGCCAAGACTTCTTTGTATTTGGTGATCTGCCGGTCCAGATCCACATTGCCCATACCCTCCTCCATCAGGCTATCGAGGGTAGGGAAGAGACGGTGCAGCAGATCCTTCTCGGCGATGATACCCACCAACTTGCCGTCGTCCACTACGACCGGGATACCGGGAATCCGGTACAGGCACATGATGGAGGCCACCTCCACGACCTTGGCATCGGCATTCACCGAACGTATGGAACGACTCATGACTTGGTGAACTTGCATGGGAGTGGAGAACCTCCGCTTGGAATGGCCGCGCTCGGGAGGACACCTTGAAAGATTTCAAGGTGCCCTGGAGTCCGGACCCGCCGGATGATCGACTGACTCGGGAAGAAGGTGCCAGGCCTCAGCCTAGAATAAGGCCGGCAGCGACCTCACGGCCTTCGGACATCAGAATGTTGTAGGTACGGCAGGCAGCGCCCGTGTCCATGATCTCGACCCCTAGACCCTGCCGCAGTAAATCCCGGTAGAGACCCGGATCGGGAAAGACCTGCTGCGATCCGGTACCTATGATGATGATGCGGGGAGCCAGAGCGACCAGGGCCACGAAGTGTTTCGCGGCCAAATCCGCCGCGCTCTCAGGTCCCCAATCGGGGCCAATGTGATCCGGACCGACGATCAGACTCCGGGTGTAAACCCGGTTGCCAATGAGGATCCGGCCCGGATCATAGCCGAAGATCCGATAGCCGCCACTGGTATCGGCTTCGGAGAACTTCATGTCGGCAAGATACCCGAGAGGTACTCGATGGACAAGGACCCGTGTCGACCGGACGACCGCGTGGTGCCGAATTGGGTCCCGAAGCTAGGCCAACAACCAGTCCTGCCCCTTATCGGGGATAAAGCGGCCGACTTGGGCCGAAACCACACGGCTTTCGGTATGCTTACGTTCGGTAAGTCCGGACAGGTGAAAGACACTGCTAGACCGAGTCGTATCACTTCCGAGCCGAGGAGGCTCTTAAGCGATTGACAGAAAATCGCCTTACCTTAGCTCGTCCACCCACAGGGCCATCGCACCCGCAACGGCACTCGGCATCACGATAAAGTTCACACCGAAACCAGGGTCAGCCCGGCCGTGGCAGCATCGAAACCGAGTCCCAAAACGCGCTTCCGGCGCAGGTTGCGGAGCAGACGGCGCTCCTTGAGCCGCTGCGCGAGCACATCCGGGAGTTGGAAGCACGCTTGGCCAAGGATAGCCACCCGTTCAAGACGCTGCCACCACGCTCGCAACGCCAACCCAGCGGGCGCAAGCCCGGTGCACAACCGGGCGACGCAGTGTCACCCGCCTCCTGGGTCGATCACCCCGACCAGTGCGTGATCATCCCGTTGACGGGGACCTGCGCCTATGGACGTTGCGGCACCGAGATCGCGGCTACAGTGCTCGCGGAGCGACGCCACGTGGTCGAGGTGGAAATCCACCGTAAGGTACATCGAGTACCGCATTGTCGGCGAAACTTGTGCCTGTGGGCACGCGCAACACAGTACATTTTCTGCAGGGATTGAGGTCCCCGTGCAATACGGACCGAGTGTATTGGCCTTTGCGGTCTACATTCTCGAGATCGCCATTTCCGTCTATGTGCTCGTGGCCATTATCAAGAAGCGGCTGAAAATCGATGTCCGTTCCTACACAATTCTACAGATTCTGAGCCTCATCACATTCGAACAAATTCAATTAAATAAACCGATTAACTACTCATCATATCAATCTCAACGAGCGTGAACACTATAACCAATTGAATTTATTTAACAAGAAGTTTGTGCACTAGTGATGCCTCGGAGTAAATAGCCGGCACCGCCGATAGGATTGACTGTCATGGTTCTCGCTGACTCCGGATTGCCAAATGAGGTGAAAGTAGAGGTCGAGAGCCTGTAAAAATCGCCAGGAAGACAATTTTCGGATACCTTGCAAGCCCTTGCATGAGGAAAATCGCGATGGATGTCACCATTTTCGGCAGCGGCTATGTCGGCCTGGTAACCGGGGCCTGTCTAGCCGAAGTCGGCAACAATGTGCTGTGTGTCGATATCGACCCCGCCAAAATCGCCCCGTTCGAGAGCGGCGGTATACCCATCTACGAGCCAGGCCTGGCCGCGCTGGTGAATAAGAACCGTGCGGCCGGCCATCTGTCCTTCTCCTCCGATGCGGTGGCCGGCGTTACCCACGGGCTCTTCCAGTTCATCGCCGTCGGGACACCACCGGATGAAGACGGCTCCGCCGATCTGCGGCATGTGCTCGCCGTCGCTCGGACTATCGGCAAGCATATGGATGCCTACCGCATACTGGTCGACAAATCCACGGTGCCGGTCGGTACCGCGGATCAGGTCGCTGAGACGGTCAGAGAGGCCCAGGCCGAGCGCGCGGCCTGCATCGAGTTCGACGTGGTCTCTAACCCCGAGTTCCTCAAGGAAGGGGCGGCGATCGAAGACTTCATGCGGCCGGACCGCATCATCGTCGGCACCGACAACCCGCGTACCGGCGAGCTGCTGCGAGCCCTCTATGCCCCCTTCAACCGTAGCCATGAGCGCGTCATGCTGATGGACGTGCGCTCGGCGGAGCTCACCAAGTATGCCGCCAACGCCATGCTGGCAACCAAGATCAGCTTCATGAACGAGCTATCCAACATCGCCGAGGCGGTCGGTGCGGACATCGAGAAGGTACGGGTCGGCATCGGTTCCGATCCGCGTATCGGCTACCAATTCATCTATCCCGGCTGCGGTTATGGGGGCTCCTGCTTTCCGAAGGATGTGCGCGCCCTGGAACGGACGGCCCGTGCCGTTGGGTGCGAGGCCCGAATCCTGACCGCGGTGGAAGCGGTCAACCGGCGTCAGCAGGCCATCCTCTTCGAGAAGATCGACCAGTATTTTGCCGGTAACCTGCAAGGCCGCACCGTCGCGGTCTGGGGATTGGCCTTCAAGCCCAACACGGACGATATGCGCGAGGCCTCCAGCTGCCGATTCATGGAATCCTTGTGGGCAGCCGGTGCCCGGGTGCGGGCCTTCGACCCGGTGGCGATGGAGACGGCCCGGCGCATCTACGGCGATCGGGACGACTTGACCCTGACCGAAGATGCACTGTCTGCCGTGGATGGCGCGGATGCCCTGGCCATCGTCACCGAATGGAGCGAATTCCGCAGCCCGGACTTGGCGGCGATCGTGCGCCGACTCGAGCAGCCCCTCCTCTTCGATGGCCGTAACCTGTTCGATCCCCAGGTCGTCACTGCAGCGGGACTGACCTATTTCTCCATCGGACGGCAACCGGCCAGTATGGACAAGGCTTAGTGGGAAGTTTTGTCCGATTCCCGGACACTTCGGAGGACACCTCAAATATCTCAAGGTATGTTATTGCACGAAGTCGAAATGCGATTTCGACTTGGCTTCATTGAATTCGGGTGCAGCTCTTATCAAATATCTCGTAACAAACTGTTTTACAGTGGTATTCATTCGCCCACGTCAAGCGGCCTCACTGAGTGTAAGGCCGAGATGCCTGGCCTTCACACCAGTGTCTGAACGGTCTCGGTTCCCCGTGGCCCCCTATCTTGCCACTGGCCACTGGCCACTTGTTTGCTGCGTGACAGCGTGCCGCCCCCCGGTGGGGTGGGTTCTCTTTTGAACGACGCGGAGGAACCTGGAAACAAAAGCTTAGCCGGCCAGAGGGTGGGCTATGCCTACCCTTGCGCTTACTCGATATTTTCTTTTTTGCCGCAAATGAACGCAAATGAGCCGAAAAATACTCGGCTAAGGTCCACGTTCGGCCAGCTCGACGCACAAAGTCTTCTCGTACACGGACTCCAAAAACCAGGACCTAAGACTTTTCTGATTTCAAATGTACACCTGATAACAGGTGGTGTTTTAATTTTGTTGTTTCCGGTGTAGCGGATACCGTGAAAAATCCCATATTCAAGGTTTCTTGATTCGGCAAGGACAAGATTTGTAACCCGACGAGAAATTCAAGGTCCCCCGTAGTGATGGTGTGATGGCAGCCTCGGAATACCGCGACCGAAAGCCTCTCTCCCCTGGCGGGAGAGGGTTGGGGAGAGGGGGAGTAAACAGGGGGCCTGGATACCTGACTCTATTCGGTGGGTATCGATATAAGGCACCTTGAAAAATTAGTAGCGTTATAACCCGGTTGATTCCAGATATCCATAATCTAAAGACATCTCTGACATCAAATCCTAAAACCAACAAAGCAATAACACCACCCACCCGATAACATGCCGAGAGGTGGGTTCATCTTCGTCGACTCTTCTTGAATACATTTACGTTCATTGGCGTTTATTTGCAGCTGAATTTTCTCCCCGCAGCCTTTACTCGATATTTTCCGGTAGGCCGCAGCCTGCCCCCTAGGCAATCCCCGCCGGTGCAGTAAACATGGCCATGGAGCTTTTTGAATCCACGGTGCTGCTTGGATCGCTAGATCTCAGAGCGAGGCGGCGTGAAATGGACGGTGCATAAGCTCCACAAGGTGTCCGAAAAACCGGCCTCGACTCTCGAGGTTTTGGACCCCCAGTGTCGTTTCACAAAGAGCCGCACCCATTGAATTCTTCAAGACACCCTCAACACACCCTCGATGCGATCGAGAGCCTGCTCCAGATTCTCCCGACTGTTGGTGATGGAGATACGGGCATGGTCGGCGAGGCCGAAGGCGGAGCCCGGGACCAGGGCGACACCGGCCTGTTCGATCAGGAATTCCGCCAGCTCCAGATCGTTGCTCACCTGGTCGAGGGCCGCGATCATTCCCCGTAATCGAGGGAAAACATAGAAGGTCCCGTTGGTAGGCAGACACTCGACGCCGGGTAGGCGGTTGAGGCGTTCCACCATATAGTCGTGGCGCTCTTTGAAGGTTTCGGTCATGGTCCGGATACAATCCTGGGGGCCTTCGAGTGCCGCCTGGGCGGCCACCTGAGAGATGGAGGTGGGATTCGAGGTACTCTGAGATTGCACCTTCTTCATGGCCTTGATGACCTCCGGGGAACCGCCGACATAACCGATGCGCCAGCCCGTCATCGCGTAGGTCTTGGAAACACCGTTGATGACCAACGTGCGCGGTGCCAAATCGGGACAGGGATGGAGGATGTTGACGAACGGCTCGCTGGTCCAGCGGATATGCTCGTATATATCGTCGGTGGCGATGAACGCGCGTGGGTATTCCCGCAGCACCTCACCGAAGGTGGCCAACTCCTCCCGCGTGTAGGACATTCCGGAGGGATTGGACGGGCTGTTGATGACCACCAGTCGGGTCTGCTTGGTCATCGCCGCCCGTAGCTGATCGGGCGTGATCTTGAAGGCCTGCTCGATCCCGGCATGCACCAGCACGGGGGCACCTCCGGCCAGGATGACCATATCCGGATAGGAGACCCAATAGGGAATGGGGATGACCACCTCGTCGCCCGGGTCCAGAATAGCCTGGGCCAGATTATAAAAGCCGTGTTTCCCGCCACAGGAGACCAGGATTCGATCCGGGGTATACTCAAAACCGTTGTCGCGTTGGAATTTGGCGATGATCGCTTGTTTGAGCTCCGGGGTACCGTCCACGGCTGTGTATTTGGTGAAGCCATCCCGGATGGCGGCGATAGCCGCCTCTTTGATGTGGTCCGGGGTATCAAAATCCGATTCCCCGGCACCGAGTCCTAGGACATCCTTACCGGCGGCGCGCAGGGCCTGGGCCCGGACCGTAATGGCGAGGGTGGGGGAGGGCCGGACGGCCTGCACGCGGGCGGAAAGCTTACTGCTCATGTTCTAGGATCTCTCACTGCTGGTCGATAGGCGCGGACGGAATTCCGATTATCGATACCGAGGTTGCCAATGATAGCTAAAACCTCGGATCGAGGTAATAGGGAAGAATACGAAGATCTTTCCGGATCCATGGGAACTTTGAAAAATTCCCCCTTTGAAATTTTTCAAGCTCCGATATGAAAATACTTGGTTTCACTCCCAGTTTTCAAGTACTGACATGTTTGAGCACCAGCGGGACCCGACACCAAGCTCGACGAGTGATTCGCGGCCCATGGCCAAAGCATTCGTGCTCGAATCCGGCTTTGCCGCCGCCGGGGATCAACCCCAGGCGATCCGCCGGTTGGAGGCTGGTCTGAACAACGGCGAGGCGGGTATGACCTTGCTTGGCGTAACCGGCTCGGGCAAGACCTTCACCATCGCCAACCTCATCGCCCGGGTGCAGCGGCCGGCCCTCATATTAGCCCCCAACAAGACCCTGGCGGCCCAGCTCTACGGGGAAATGCGGGAATTCTTCCCCCGCAATGCGGTGGAGTACTTCGTCTCCTACTACGACTATTACCAGCCCGAGGCCTATGTCGCCGCCAGTGATACCTACATCGAGAAGGACGCCTCCATCAACGAGCACATCGAGCAGATGCGCCTATCGGCGACCAAGGCCCTGTTGGAACGCCCGGACGTCATCATCGTCGCCACCGTCTCCTCCATCTATGGGCTCGGCGACCCCGACGCCTACCTCCAAATGGTCCTGCACCTATCCCGGGGCGATCGGCTCAACCAACGGGCCATGCTGCGGCAGTTAGCCAACCTTCAGTACCGGCGCAACGAGCTGGAGCTGCACCGAGGGACCTACCGGGTGCGTGGGGATGTGATCGACATCTATCCGGCGGAGGCGGACGACGAGGCGGTCCGCGTAGAGCTGTTTGACGACGAGATCGAGACCATCTCCCTCTTCGATCCCCTGACCGGCGAGGTAATGCGCAAGGTCCCACGCTACACCGTTTTTCCCAAAACCCACTACGCGACCCCGCGGGAGACTATCCTGAGCGCCGTCGAGCAGATCAGGCAGGAGCTTAAGGAGCGCCTCGCCTGGCTGCGGAAGCATGACAAGCTGGTAGAGGCCCAACGCCTGGAGCAGCGCACCCTGTTCGACCTGGAGATGATGTTGGAAGTAGGCTATTGCTCGGGGATCGAGAATTACTCTCGCTACCTGTCCGGCCGCTCTGCCGGCGAGCCGCCGCCGACCCTCTACGACTATCTGCCCGACAAGGCCCTAGTGATCATCGACGAGAGTCACGTGACCGTGCCCCAGCTGGGGGCCATGTACCGGGGCGACCGCTCCCGCAAGGAAAACCTGGTGACCTACGGCTTCCGTCTGCCTTCGGCACTGGACAACCGCCCCCTGCGTTTCGACGAGTTCCAGGCCCGCCAGCCCCAGACCATCTATGTCTCGGCCACTCCGCGGGAATTCGAGTTCCAACACTCGGGGGCCGTGGTAGAGCAAGTGGTGCGTCCCACCGGTCTGGTGGACCCTGAGGTCGAGGTGCGCCCCGCCTTGACCCAGGTAGACGACCTACTCTCGGAGATCCGGGGCCGCGTCGCGCACCGGGAACGGGTCCTGGTCACTACCCTGACCAAGCGCATGGCCGAGGACCTAACCGACTACCTGGGCGAGCACGACGTGCGCGTGCGCTACCTGCACTCGGACATCGATACCGTCGAACGGGTCGAGATCATCCGCGACCTACGTCTGGGGGAATTCGACGTGCTGGTGGGCATCAACCTGCTGCGCGAAGGGCTCGACATGCCGGAGGTCTCCCTGGTCGCCATCCTGGATGCGGACAAGGAAGGCTTTCTACGCTCGGAAGGCTCCTTGATCCAGACCATCGGGCGGGCCGCACGCAACATCAACGGCAAGGCCATCCTTTACGCCGACGAGATAACCGGCTCCATGCAGCGCGCCATCGACGAGACCGAACGCCGGCGCGCCAAGCAGATCACCTTCAACGCCGAGCGTGGCATTACCCCCCGGACCATCCGCAAGGCGGTAGCGGATATCCTGGAGGGCGCAACACCAGGTGCGCCCATGCGGGTTCAGGAGTACGCCAAGGTCGCGGAAGAAGCGGCCGAGTACGCCAGCCTGACACCGGGGCAGATGGCCAAGAAAATCAAGGCCCTGGAGAAGTCCATGTACCGACATGCCAAGGAGCTAGAATTCGAGCAGGCCGCCACCATTCGGGATCACATCCGGGAGCTACGGGGGCGGGGGATTGCGGCCTGAGTGCAGTTTCGCCTCAGCGTGTCCCATAACGAATTCGGTACATCTGCTTCTGATTTAGAGGCTGTCTAAAAATTTGAGCACTACAAGTAACTGCCATTTTACAAGTAACTGCCATTTTATAGGGTGTCTGATTATTACAGATTTTCCGGAGAAGCAAACGACTGGATGCGAAACTTCAAATTGGCACTCGAATTGGGTCAAGACCCAGTTAGATAGGTCCGTACCGGAATAGGGACGATCGCCCCAGATTTTTTTGACGGTATGGAAGCTCGAAAACAAGTTCGTAATGACTTGACGAACGGCTTTACCGTCAAACACATTGGCGGCGTGTACCCGAACGACGAGCACGCAACCGATGGTATCGACAA
>Ga0056123_1000186_pt1 | contig 12921 bp, 10 predicted proteins | sample WorMetHEROISLAND_3_FD_71122 | JGI IMG/M metagenome (GOLD analysis project Ga0056123, IMG submission 71122) | Marine gutless worms symbiont microbial communities from Max Planck institute for Marine Microbiology, Germany - Olavius sp. 3 HERON ISLAND ...
GTATCTTTTGATGCATTTGCCGGTGAACAAGTAGTAATAAAGAGTCTTGTCATTACTACAATTTAGTATTGGATGTGCTTACTCACAGTCACAGTAGCCTATGGAGAACTCTTCCCAAAGGAGCTTAATTGCATTTTTCTTTTACCAGACGTTGCTATTTGACTGATAACCAAATGACGTCAGTGCAAATTACGTTCCATCATTTCGTATGAGAGAGCACTAATTATTTGCTCACCATATTTTGCTGGTTGTCAAAATTCAATCTATTGAGTGTTAATAGTTTTGTTCAGAATGGTCATGAAGCTATGAAATATGCATTGATTAGTATATGAAACAGTGGCTGACTGACTTATTTAGGGTGTGTAAACGTTTGGTTTACTTTATAGAATAATAAACGAGATCTATAAAAGTGTAATAAGCTCACACGAACATACAAAATAAAAAAAATGTATGTATACAGTGTTCTTATTAATTCCCGAGAACCGCGGTGTCACAGTTACATTACAGTGATTTGTTTATGTATGTAGCCTGTGGACAACTCTATCCCAAAGGAGTTTAATTGCATTTTTACTTTTGTTGCTGCATCTTTATCTGATCAAATACTTGCTCTGTTTCTATTCAAAGTAGTGCATCGTAACGATTCAGCATGTAGAAAGAGTATCAGCTCCGCCAGGATGATTGTGCAGAGTGCAAGATATTTAAGTGATGAGTGCAAGATAGTAGCGCAGCAGTCAGAATGTGTTACCTAAGCTGTGAGCGCTACGTATCTAACTGTACATACGTCGTACGGTCAACGTGGCTTGTCATCATCTAGTATCATTTGTGTCTGTCTGTCTGTCTGTCTGTTTGTCAGATTGTCCGCTGCTGAATGGTGACTGCTACAATGAATGTCTCGTTGATCCATACATGCCGGTGCTCAACTGTTCATGCCTGCCTGGATATCATGTTAGTTCTAAAGGCTCAACTTGTAGGGGTGAGCAGTCCGTTGCGTGTTGATAGCTGTAGGCAACATCAGCAGCCCGTGTAAGAATCTGCGATGCATGTCTCTGATGTACCATGCAGTGAACTCATTGGCAGACAATTCGTGATTTAGTTTCTTCCTCTGTGAACCTTTGTGGCATGACTAGCTTATAGTGAAGTTACGAAGACACAATTTCAGCAGTTTTTGCTATATTAAAATTTTAAGAAGTATCTGTTAGGTTGGATAATATTTGACGTTTTACTGAAATGCTTGTTGGCTAAAATTAAGTGGACAATTTATGAACACCAAATAGTTGTAGTATTTTCAACATGGAAGGTTTACACCTTCCATGTTCACGTGGACTACTAGTTATTGTACGCAATCTTCTCTCGTCAACTTTCTGTTGTTGTCGAGACCAATTTCGCCAATGACGGCTGATACTCGTTGATGAACTCGACGCCGGGTCACATGAACCACTTCAGCTGTCGGGTAGATCCACTCTGAGGACCGTGTAGAAATAACAGCACCATCTCGCGTTCGAGATCAGCTTCAGTGTATCGCCCGCCCAGAAACCTCCCAGTTCACATACAACTCTTTTACACAGACTTTAGTCACGTCTGTGACCACTTCAGTGGCTTTTTATCTGCAACTTCTCTCACAAGAGAATTTTTATTAACTCTGTCTCCAGTTTCACCACTCAATATCTCCGTTATCAGGAGTCTCTGGTTCAAACATTAGTGATGCACGGATCACTAATTCACTGTTCATTTAATGTAGCAATCTTCTCTTCATCGCATAGTGAGCAAGCGTATAATAATGCATCATTATACAATTATCAATATCAATTTATACTAAGCCAGCCCTACTCTGGGCCTACAGCATATTATCTAGTACATGCAAATATAGTTGAGCATATCTACCTCTTTAGTCTTTACATTGACGTCATAGCCACTACACCACCAAGCCACCATAAAACCACCAAGCCACCAATATTATCATCATCATCATCATCATCATCATCATCATCATCATCATCATCATCATTTATTTGCTCAGTAAATACATCAAACAATAAGAGTTTGCTGCAAAAAAGTTTACATGAGCAAGACGTGCCAGGCTCATATGAGCACTTACGGCCACCTAACTAGAACTAACAAGGAAAACAATTTACCCAAGCTAACTGACAGTTTAAATTGCTTTATGAAGGAGTTTACATGAGTCTCCATGTGTCTTGCGTGATTTCAAAATCACCGTCACGACCTACTGAGCCATAAATGACAGTGCACCAAATTACCTGTCGTCGTACTTTACCCGCATCGCTGATGCATCTAGTCGACATTGTCTCAGGTCAGCATGCTCCAGCTGTCTGATAGCACCAGCCTTTTGTCTTACTATGGTTTGCAAATGGCCATTTTCAGGCTTTATCGCCAATATACGGAATGAACTGCCATTTGACGTCAGATCTCTACCGTCCTGTCACCGTCTTCAGTTCAGGCTGCGTCTGAAGCCCTTATTCCTTGGCTTACACCTGCATGTACTCGTTTCACATTTGAGGTTTATTTGTTCTTATTTTTGACATTTTTCCTTTTCCACACTCGTGATCCCAGAAGTAACTTTGTGGACCATGCATGTTAAACCTCTCTATGATGATGATGACGATGATGATGATGATGCTGTAGACAACTATAATCGGGTGAGTTGACATATGTCAGCTGTTGCCAGTATTTAGTTCGCTGTGTCTGATGGCTTCACGTGCTGTGCTGTTGTTGTGTATTGGCTACAGATGACAATGAGTGTAAAGAACACCCTGATAGTAACTGTACAAACCCGACATGTAAGAACACAAAGGGTTCTTATGTGTGTGGTTGTGATGTCGGCTATGAACACAATGCTACTGATCCTGATGGAGGCTTCTACTGCAGCGGTAAGATACAGTGTTTATCAGCTGCTAACTGACATTATCAAATCACGTGAGTCCTGCTGCGTGCTACGACAAAGTCTATATGGGCTGCCATGCCAGATTATTGGGGCCATATTAGGATTCAGTGTGAGGTTAGCTTACATCCAATGTATTGTGGTTGTGGCCCGAGTAGCCATATTTTTTGTGAAAGCCATACATACCCTTCTGGTTCTCTGTAGTGCCCGATACGAAATAAAGAATATAGTTCTGCAGTCAATGTCACAGAAGCTCTAATACTGACATAGACTGCAATAAACAGTCACTTTAAAATGACTAACTTTGTTTTTATGCAAATACAATGCAGCCAATCTATACAGCTTTTGAGAGTTATAGAGCCTGTCCCACTAGCACCAATGCTCTGTAATTGACAGTTGCCTGGAGTCTGGGCAAAACAAACCGTGAGGATATAGGCGTAGATACAGAGGTGTTTACAACCAACTGTCATGTAGCACGCATGTCACCTGCAGTCAGTAGAGTTTTATTTATAGTGTTGAATTCAGTCGGGTTTCCAGAGGTTTCTAATCTGTTGTGAGTGGAACTGTTTAAAAAAAGGTAAAGGTGAACATTTGTTATAGCGACCCAAATAGACTAAGCCACCGCAAGGGCGCTCAGGTACATGGTGCGCACCAAGCAGTGTCGCACATACCTGCCTTAAACTTTCCTGTAGCCAGTACACATTTACCGACCATTTAAGGATGACGGGTTGAGTAAGCCCAGGCCCAGGGTGCAAAGAGCAACTAACCCACGATTGCTACGCGACTGCCTGTGGCCAGCGAGACTCGAACCCCGATCTCGCAATCGAAAGTCGAGCACACTAACCACTCGGCTATCATGTTGTCAGTGAAGTTGTGTTTACCAGCAATAGAGTCAGTCAGTCAGTCAATCATTGTCAGTGAGTCATTGTGTGAGATGACTAACTAACTGAGTGAGTGAGAGAGTGACGGCTGTGCACTGTGCATGTTGACAGACATGGATGAATGCAGCACTGGAGCGTGTGATAACATAACGTCAACATGTGTCAATACAGTCGGCAGCTATCAGTGTCATTGTAACACTGGATATGAGCCGGACCAGCAACGCTGCAAAGGTCATCTGTCAATCATACAAGCTTTCTCAAGATTTGCTTTTGGCCACTATTTGCTCTTTGCTGTAATTGGGTTTAGCATTTAGTGAATGATATTTGCTGCTTTTTGTATTTCAAACTTGTCACATGTTTCAAATGTGCCGGAAAGATGGTGCTGGTCTGACTTTTGTGTCAGAGCTGTAGGAGAGAGTCATCTTTTATTACTATTTATTATTATTTGATACACACAGGGCAGCCAAAAATTAGAACAGTACAATAAAAACGCAAAAAACAATGAGCTGAAAACAACTAACACAATATACACAAATAAACTGGAATGCAAAAACTAGTGCTAAAAATACTGAAGCGCCAGTACAAATGAACAATAGTAATAAAATAGTCCCAGAAAACATTCTTAAAACACAGCTATGTTTAAAATAGTGTGCTGTTTTAGTAGAACTGTAGTGGAGATGATAAATTTGCACTATTAAAGGCAAAATATTTTGCTGCAACATTGAACTTTTCTGCTTAAGGGTGTTTAGCCTGTATGTGGCTGTTGGACATGGCATGTCACATCAAATGTCTAGTAGAGTAAACTAGAAACACCGGTGATTGTGATTAATGCGTGTGACAGGTGACATTGCATGAAATGATTGGTTGTGCATGACGTGGTGCTGTGTGGTGTGTAGACATTGATGAGTGTGCGTTGTTTAACGTCACATGTCACTCATGCACCAACACGATCGGTAGTTTCACGTGCAACTGCAATGCTGGCTACGACCCTCGGATCACTGCTGCAGCAGCCACGTGTATAGGTCAGTGCTTGCAGTCTTTCAATGACACACATTCGATCAGTTGATGATACATGTACAATATGAAGCGTATGGAGGTTCTGAGATTTAAGACAGGTCCAGGTCGTCCGCGTACAAACTGGTGGAGCATGGTCAACAAGGACTTGTTAAAGATGGGAGTCACCTGGGAGGAAGCAGAAGTGGCAGCTCAAAACAGATCAGAATGGCGTCGGAGTGTGGGCCAGTGTGGCCCACTTGGATGCGGATTGAATCAAGGTCAAGGTCATGAAAAACATGTCATGTGCTCAGAAAAAGCTGCATGGAATGGAACATGAATTTACTGTAGTAATCTGGTGTACGGTGTATGGCTGGTACGAGCAGTTGATGATGACATGAAGTGTTGTGAGCACAGAATGAAAGATAGAAGCAATGATTGACAGATGGTGAGAGTGCTGAGCATGATGATAATGAGCAGACGTCGTGTGTGCATTTAGACGTGTGACCAGGATAGGGCTGACAGAATGAACCTGGGAGTTGCTTACAAAGACGACGTGATACACATTGAAATGACAGCCTGTTTTGTGGCTGAGCAGTGTTGGTAACAGATGAGTAGTGCATTCTGGGACAGATTGAAGAGATATGAACTTGTACAGATGAGTTGTGGTATAGGCTTTCTATGCAAGACAAAGAAGTTTTTATGTACAAATGCATTCATAACTCATCAATCAACGCATTTGGTGACTCTAACAAGTTACAACAGAATGAGCAAAAGGCGTTCTGAATCAGTTAGCATCGATTCATTCGAGAATGGAAGATTGTAGTACTGAGAATTACAGAAGTCAAGTTCGTGGTGCACAGTGGATGATATTGGCTGTTAGTGTTAGATGCAGTAGATAGGCTGTATAAAGTAAAATGCATTTTGTCTTTGTTTTCTGTTGTCATGTCATTTACCATTATTGTATTGCCTCAGGTGTTGTGTCTTCATACAATGCTTGAGCCAGTTGCAGACACTGGCAGAACTCAGAACTGAGTCCAAGAAGGACTTGGTGGGATTGTGTTAAGGGAGATATGAAGAGTTTTGGCGTCTTGGGTCAAGATGCTCAGGATAGGATTCATAGGGGGAACAGCTAACCCAGGTTTATGGCTGGAAAATGGCTGTTAAAATGGTTTGTATGGTTGTGCGGGTGAGAGGGTGCACATGCATGTGTGTGTATGTATGAGTGTATCTATAACTATTTTAATTTAACACAATAAATTATGTTAAATTGTCATGAAGCAAGAACAATTTTGGTATGTGTTTGAACGTAACACGTATCACTGGTGATTGAGTGAGGCTAGTGTATTGAGTGTGTGAAGTGTCAAACAAGTGTGAATCATTAGCATGCCGTGATCTGTGAGTTTGACTGTGCATGTTATCGTACATTGAGCCGGTGAATGGCTGTGTTGTAGACATGGATGAGTGTGCGCTCAATACGTCGTGTACTGTTAATGCCAGGTCATGTCTTAACACTCTCGGTAGCTACATGTGTTCCTGCCAGAACGGCTATCACTTCAGGGACGGCAACTGTACTGGTCGGTAGCACACACAACTGGTTCTGTTCAAATAAGTGTACAGTTTTGATGGATTTTGTTCTGCTTCTGCATTGCAGTAAACTTGTGTGACATTCAGCCAGCCTCATCACACATTGTGACGGTGTAGGGTTCAACTGCACTGCATTATTCACTTCATTGTTTATCTCTTCCATTTCCACTGTGCTGGCCAGGCATGACGTCGTTTTCATGATTGTCATCTTGTAGTGGCCGACTGACTGGCTCATTGTATACCTATTCTGATAATCAAGTATTGACTGATTTTCATAATTCTTTCACTGGCACACTGCGGTAAGTTTGCAATAATCATTCCGGCCACACTTTAAAGCTTCACCGTGCCAGCTTGTGAATTATTGATGTCAGAAGGAACTGGTCAGACGTTTCAAGGTTCGAGTGACTTGACAACTTTTTAGTTGTTTTTTTTTACTTTTTTTACTGCATATGCACAGAAACAGTAATTTGAGAGCATCCAATTAATATTGTCATAATGTCGTTTAATTCAATGATTACGAGTTCATTTTTCAGCAGCTCAGTTCTCTATCACACACTAGTTTTCTGAAGTAATACTTCACAAGGTGGCAATGTAGCAAAGTTATTCAAAGTGTAATGGGATAATTTTGGTCACTTTTTGTAATTTTACTGCTAAGTGTGCCAGTTACAGAATTTTGAAAATTGGTCAATGCTAGACAAAGTGGTACAAAAATTCTTTGTGGTTTACTTTTCTGGACCAACCAGTAACGTAATGAGTGAGCTGTAGAATGCTTGTTGACGTTATAGCATTGTTATAAATCGGGGATATGTACAGGTATTCATTTAGTGCTTTGACTACTTGATGTTATAGCATTATTATATATCGGTGATATGTACCGGTATTCATTTAGTGCTTTGACTACTTGATGTTATAGCATTATTATATATCGGTGATATGTACCGGTATTCATTTAGTGCTTTGACTACTGACACTGTCAGTTGGCCATTGGGACTGTGCAAATGCATCTCCAGCAATCCATAAACGTTTGTGCTGAGACCTTTGAGGAACCTGGCTCGTCAACTGTTAGTTGCAGAAAATCACTGATGTTAGCCTTAGCCTTAAAGCGTACAAGGCCAAATTTTATCTTTGGCTTAATACTTACAGCCCAGGCCTTGTCATATGGTGGCACTGGCTTCACCTTCAACCATGACATTGATGTGTGTCTATTTGTGCAGCAAAACAGTAAATTAAATATTTCAGTGACATGCAGACTGAATCATTGTGGTTTACATAGACTGGGTGGATTGCACTGAGACCTGAAGCTTGACCAAATGGCAGACATTAGCACATTAGAGGTTTTCGTGAATGATATGCACGATATAAATTCACGTTTTACTTACTTACTGACATACTTACAGTGCTGAGTTTGGCATTGAGCATGGCCTTCTGTGTTCAGTGTTTCAGCATTGTTAACATCACCACTGACTGTCAATGTGCCGAGACAGTACTGTCATTGTGTGTGTATATCAAGACATTGACGAGTGTGCTGGTGGACTGGGACTCTGTGGTACGGCGGCTACAGCCACAGCGTGTCAGAATGGTGAAGGCAACTACAGCTGTGACTGTCAGCCAGGCTTTCATTTCAACGGCACTACATGCGCTGGTTAGTAGAGTCATGCTAGTCGTCGCTGTTTTCACACATGAAAACACTAACGTTAATTTGATGCACTTAAACTGGATTACAAAATACATCTCTGGGCTAACAGTAGACATAGTCAGTGCAGCAGCAGCTAATATGACCACAGAGTCCCTATCACACACTTTGATTGCACACATCTGCACCATATTTGTGTTCATAAGTAGTTGGCGTCCGTGGTAAAATTTTTCTAGATATTTGCAATGTTGATGGAGCAGGTCCGAAATAGCATTTTGGGAAGTTAAAATGACACTCTCATTTTATGACAGATCTACAGAAAGCAAGCAGTTTTGCTCGACCATATAATAGTTCTGATGGAAATGTGATGAACTGAGACTGTGACTTTTGACAGTTAGAACAAGGTTCAGGCAGTGGCGTAGGCGGGTATGAAGGCTCAGGAGGGGTCCGGACACCCGGACCCCCCAGGCCAGCTATGCCACTGGGTTCAGGTGAAGTTAAGAGTCAACGTTGAAGTAGTGTGTGTGTATTATCTTGTAAATGGTAGAAATTTGCTGATAAAGAAAAAATTCACTGATGCTAAAAATGCAGCAGTTTATATCTTTCCTAAATCACGTTATTTTTCATATCAGCAGCAGCAGCAGATGTTTATTGAATAGTAACATAAAACACAATAAAAACACAAAAGACAATGAAGAATGAAACATGGCAGACAAACATGTACTGTACACGGGCTACTATCAGGAAATGATCTTATATCGCTACTCATCTTGTTCTTCTTGTTATTCTTCTTCTTGTTAGCGTGATTCTAAAAAGCCTAAGGCTCTGTTGTTTCAAATCAGATTGGGATGAACTTTGGCACAATCGTTCTCAGAAGTAAGTGAGCATCAATTGGCAGATTTTTGGTTTGACGTCGCAGTTTCAAGCTTGTGGCCATGACGTCTTTTCAGACCAGTTGGAAAGTGTTGTTCTGCCACATGGTAAATGAAAATGAAGAGTCTGCCATGCACAGATTCATCAGCTCTTGCCAGTTCCTGATCTGTTGTTCATTTGTTTTACTTACTTTTCTGTGTATTTATGTCAGCAGGACATGTGGTTGTCACTGCAGTGTGTTGTGTTATAAAAGTGACATTGAATGACGATAATGTGAGCAACTAAAAATCTGTTCATCTGTTGGAAGCTTCATAGGTGATTCCATGGAATGAAATTTGGGTATGCTGAGTGCGAGGCCCGAAGGGCCAAGAGCAGGGGAGGGGTCCTTGGCGACGGGGCAGCGAGCCGTCTCCCTACCAGCTAGAGGGTATGAGGAGCATTGTAACCTCTCCTGGTCAGGGGCAGAAAATTTTTGAATTTGATGCATATCCAGCATACCCGGAAGTGCCGCGTACCAGAAGCCTCTGTCTCAAAGTATCTTATTAACTTTGTTGCATACGCTGAATGGCATTATCACAACACAGCACAATTACCTGAGTCATAAGAGCATCTATTCCTATTGTCTAGGTATAATTACACACACAGTGAAGTAAGTAAAATATGATGAGGTTGATAAATAATACATATGGTTGCCAATGTTGATGTGTTATTAAATGTCAAAACGTAACAAAATTAGTTATAAATTTGCGATATATTAGTGGCATATTATGTCTGAGACACATTGTCGATAAAAACTAAGCCATGTAACAACTCCAATCATGTGTTGTGTTTGTTAAATGCTAATATTCACTACCTCGTGATTTATGCTGCAACATTTCACAAGGGAGTGGTCGACTCATTTCAGATATGGTGGAGTCTCTAATTATAGCTTCATTGCAAATTTGCTGCTCAGTATGCCACTACATATCGATCAATATTTGACGAGGTTATGACACAAATTTTTTGGACCGCTGCTTAAGGTAAACAAAAGGTAACAAAGGTAACAAAGTTAGTTTTAACTTCAATTCCACTGTGAAATGATAAATTCCTTTCATGTCACTCAACCGTTGTGTCTAGGTGATAATCTGGCATAGTTCACTGCATGTCTGTTTGGTGTTGTGTCAATGTAGACATAGACGAATGTGCTGCTGGAGAGATAGCTGAAGAGTGTAAAAATCACGGCGTTTGCAATGGCTTTCAGCCGGTCGGAAATTGGACGTGTGCATGTAATCCTGGATACGAGCTGTTTCCAAACCGTACCGGCTGCAAATGTCAGTATTCAGTAGTCAGTACACACGTGCTGCAGTGGTCATGTCTTGTTGAATGTCAGTCTATTCACTGCTTCCTAGACTGTTGTGTAACAGCTGACACACACACTCGTTTACTCACGGCCATTTTCCATGTCAACCTCGATTAGCTGATTGATTGACTCACAGAACAGGAAAAACTCTTTGTATCCACATTGTGCATCGGGCTCTACTGGTACCCCGCCCACGGCCCACTTTCATTAACTTCCATCTCAAGGGGTTTAGAAGTAGACGTTTTTACAGGCTGGATTCCTTCCCTGTTGCCCAGCCTACAGTGGACTATTGTAAAGTAAGAAAAAACTTTAAAAATAAGCAAAGAAGCCACTGCAAAAATGCAGGGCCGGCACTGACCACTCCCAGGGGGGGGGGATGGGGCCCCAAGTGGTATTGAGTGATTGTAAGCATTGCATGATACCTGAGCACGGACTCTGCACTATGCATGTTGGCTATGCGATGAATGATAATGTTATGTCGGCGGAGCATGATGAGCTGAAGTATATATATATGTGTATGTGTGTGTGTGTGTGTGTGTTCCTGTTAGTTATTGTTCAGCGGCTGCCAGGCTGTGATCCAGAATGTCCTCTTGGATACGAGTGCAAACAAACTCCTAATGGAACGTACATCTGTGGTGGTCAGTCATTGATTTTATTTGTATTACCTGTAACCACTTGTGTTCTCAAATAAATGATGATGATACATTGCTTACTGTTGTCTACATTTAACTTTCTGAATAACTGAATACCCAGTTATTTTTACTCATTTCCTTCACCAAAAGGCATTGAAATGTTTGTACCGGTAAGCAAAATGTTGCTAACACGTTCCAGCTGTGAAGACGTTGATTTATTCACAGAAAAATAAACGTAAATGTTAGTTTACTGTGCCGCGGTCAGTGCTGATGCCGTCATTGTTGAGAGTGTGTCTTATGATGTAAACGATCACTGCGTCAGTGACAGATCCAGGAGGTTTAGATAGTCGAATGAAAAGTGGCAATGGGTTTCACTGTCCTGCATAGAAAAATTTTTGAATTCATGGTGTGGAAATAATGCATTATGTTGCATTTTGCAGAATTTTATAAGTATGTGAACCTACTAGATTTGTTAGTAAGCGCTATATTAAAACCATAATATTGGCAGATGAGTTTTGACTTTTAACATTAATTGACTGAATAATAACATCTTCCACAGCTATGCATTCTCTTATCAGAAATTGTATTGAGTGCATGGTGAAATGATTCCTGACCATGCTTAAATGAACAACGAACTCTCTAGCAGAAACTTTATGAACAGCAAGCTTCTAATGTCATCACATCAGCTGATAGAGACGTTTTGTCCAGTGTTTATATTGAACCTTAGACTGGTCTGTAAGGTTGAGACCAAGATCTTGGCATTGAGGTGCCTTGACAAACAGCTGGAGAACTTTTGTTTGTAAATCTGCCCGCATACTAACTGATCCATAACAATTAACTTCTCAAAGTTAATCTATTTCTGTATGTTGAATTTCGAGTATAGAAAAGTACATCACTCCTTAAAACTCCCAGAGAGTGTGACAGAATGTTCTAAACATTATAAGACAAATGTCATTATATTGAGAAAACAGCCTACGAGGGGCTTCAGTAAGAGTAGAGCTCTTAATGAAACTTTATCTCATAGCTATGGGATGTCGCTAATCGCCATATGGGACCATACCTGACATTTGCATTGATGAGTAACGGCATGAATCCCTATAAAGCATCGTCACTGTGTGTACAGTGATTACCGTACCATGTGTAGAGTTGTGACTTGCGAGACAGACAGACTGGTGTTCTGCTGATGACGTTGTTGTACTTCTGCGTGTGTAGACGTCGATGAATGTGACACTCTGCCTCCTAATAGAACATGTAACTGCGTCAACACACTAGGCAGCTACACCTGCACTTGTGACGCCGGCTTCAAACTCAAAGATAACATTATCTGTGAAGGTAGTCATCATTCATTTCTGTAGCTTTAGCTTACCCCAAGCTTTCTCGAACATAATTATGTACGCCGTGTGCCCGACAATTGGTGCCACTTTATTTTTTGTCATAACTTTTGCAGTTATAAAGCTATTTTCATAATTTTTGAAGCTCACAACTTCTCACTTTTTTGTGCATCTAATGATGTACAGTAATTGTCCACCACACCTTAACTGTGCCACCATGTTACCCATTGCTGGGTAATTAAGTTGAGTAATTAAATTACATTGCCAGTTAATTAAAAAAACTGCCAGTTCTAATTCTATTTAATATGCATTTTCCTGGAGCTAATTTTAATTCTAATTTGTTGGCATTTTTGGTGAACTGAGGTAAGGTAAGGTAAGGTCAGGTAACAAGATATGATTGGAAGCAGGCCAATGGCCTCTTTTCCCAGCTGTACTATAGTTTCCAGAAATACGTTTCAATACGCTATGATATAGTTATTCACACACACACACACACACACATTTATTGGGTGTTGCAGCCAGTGGCTGGATTAAAAAGCACAAATAAATGTTAAAAGTTAAAAGTTAAGCAGTATTACACTATTACACTAAACTGAACTAATTCTGATTGTAATTAATTAGAATTTCTTCTAATTAGTCCCAGCACTGACAGCTGGGTGGTGTTTCAGGAGTGTCCTTTGGTGGCGGGGACTTACTTTCTTTTTTCATTTCTTTTTTTCATATTGGAATTGCTTTTATGTTGTATTACTATACCTA
>Ga0056123_1000187_pt1 | contig 12916 bp, 13 predicted proteins | sample WorMetHEROISLAND_3_FD_71122 | JGI IMG/M metagenome (GOLD analysis project Ga0056123, IMG submission 71122) | Marine gutless worms symbiont microbial communities from Max Planck institute for Marine Microbiology, Germany - Olavius sp. 3 HERON ISLAND ...
AGCGCTCGTAGGCTGACCAGGGGTCATGCACCAGTACGCCAGCGAACAACGTCAACAAGCCGAACCCATCCAGGGCCTCGGCCCCGCGTTTGGGCTGAGGGAAGTAGGCCGTAAGCCGGTCGGTGCTGAGCACAGGCAGCCGGTGCAGGTTACCGTTCCCGCGCAGGCTGGTTTCATCGGCATGGGCCACTGGCGCCGCGACAAGTGCGTCGCAAATCGCGGTGACTGGCGCCTCCAGACGGGCGGCGGCCACCCGTACGGCGCGCTGGAGAGAGTACCCGGTGAGACCCCAAGGCCGGCCAGCTCATTGAGCACCTCGGCGGTACGCTGGTAGGGCAGCAGCTGATATTGAGTCATGTACACCGCCAAGGCCGACACGCTCGGTCCGTATGGCACCGAGGCTTCGATCCCCGCGGGAAACGTGCTGCGTTGCGCGTGCCTGCAGGCACAAGTCCCGCTGACAATGCGATACTCAATGATCTCACATTGGATCACCACCGCGACCACTTGGCGTCTGGCGTCGCTCTGCGAGCACCGTAGTGGCGATCTGGGTGCACCGCGCCCGCCCGCACAGGTCCCCGTCAGCGGGATGATCACGCACTGATCGGGGACATCGACCAAGAAGCGGGGGACGCCGCGCCGACCCGGTTGTCCACCGGGCTTGCGCCCGCTGGGTTGGTACCGCGAACATGGTGGTGGCTTCGTGAACGGAGAGTCTGAGGCTGGTGGCGGGCTAGAGTTGTGGCGATCCTTAGCCGGACGTGCTTCGAATTCCTGAATGCGCTCAGGCATCTGCTCAATGGTCGCCGTTTGCCCCTCAATGATCGCAGCCTGCTCCGCAACCCGGTCACGCAGCCGCTTCAGCTCGTTGTCAGGTCTTTCTGGAGAATGGGTCAGCGTGTGCTGTTCAGGCATGGTTCTAGGGTGCGCGCGTAGTCTACTGCTTGGAAATAGGTCCTGAATAGTTACCCATCTTGCTGGTCTTTGCGTTCGTCTTCCGTGTTGCGGACTCTGTTATAGAGTCCACTAGATGTCGGTTGCTGCGCCTTAAATACGAACCAAAATTCAGCCTAATCCGGTACACTATTTTCTGGCCATCGCCTAAGACTAGCTCCGGGAAAGTATTGAGCGTGCACTGACGAAGCCAGTGTCGGGACTTTAGCTTTTGCTCCCCTTCTCCCCAACCCTTCTCCCACCAGGGAAGAGGGGCTTTATAGGAGCCGATGGATCGGCTTGGTGGAGTCGAGTGTGCGCTAAGACCGGGATTTAGAGGGAGGGTCTGAACGGTTACTTACTTACACCAGCTATAAGAGAGCCAAAACGGATACGATTCGACCAAACGAGTGGCTAGGATGGATCTGTTCGAGCCAAAATATCGATGAGCTTCGTGGAAATTACGAACAGTGGGCAGAGACATATGACTCGGATGTCGAAGGGGTATGGAAACTGGTCCCTTTCTCTGCAGCACTCATGCTTGACAAGTATATGCCTGACAAGCAATGTGCCATCCTCGATGTTGGGGTAGGGACAGGTCTTGTTGGGGCAGCTTTGGCTTCGTTGGGATTCAAGGTTGGGATTCAAGCAACTCATAGGCATCGACATCTCGCCGGCTATGCTGAGTAAAGCAGCAGCAAAAGGCGTGTATCGCTCCCTGGTATGTTGCTCGATAGGGGATGAACGCTTCGGAAATTTAGACAAGGTAAGTGGGATTATCGCCGCAGGGGTCTTTGCCGAAGGCTATGCCGGGGCGGAAGAATTAAGGATGTTGTGTGAGTGTATCGAGTCTACGGGTAGACTGGTATTCACAGCCCGTCAAAATTTCTTGCCCGAAATTCAGGATGTCCCCACTCAACTAGAGTGGACTCTTCTTGACTCCCAAGTGATGCTGATTCACTCTGACCCCATTCATTTATTTTTCTATGAAATTCATCATACATGAACATGTATTACACTCTATCGGTCTTTGATCAGCCATTGATATCGAGCACAAACGCCCATTTCGTCCAAAAGGCTGTTTTGTACCTTTCATGCAACAGCTCGGAAAGGGCGGTAGGAAGTGAGAGCGGAGAGCCATGAATGCAGGGCTGGAAAAGCCAAAACATATAAATGAAAAGTGCGGTCCAAATTCTTTTGCCGGGGACAGGAACCACATTTTCTGTTGCTGAGACCCTCTGCGATATTGCCGGAACCTTATCATGGCCGAAAGAGCAAAAACCGTGGGGGTGGCCGAAAGAACCGCGAAAGCCTGTTGACCGAGTTACTGCCACAGAGAGAGACGTTTCGTGTGGCATCGTTTCCAACAGATCTTCCACTCAACGGCATGGGGGAAAATGTGCCATTTGAATTTGCAAGCGAGCAGGGACTGATGGCGGTGATTCGGCATGTCCACCTCGTGTTGTCACGACTGTATCCTGATCGGCCCGTGTTTATTGCCGGACGAAGTCAAGGAGGCGTTGCGGCAATCCTGTATGCGCAATGGTATGACGATTTTGCAGGGGCAATAGCCGTTAATCCACCCCACCCGGATCCACAACTCTTTCAATTTACAGTTCAATGCATGGAACAGAAGGCCGATGTATTGGATGAATTGCTCCACGCCCCGGGAGTAACCATACATCACCGGAATTGGACGGCTTACAAAACCTTTACCCCTTTTTTTAATTACCCATATGAATCATTGCAGTCTTCGATTCTGCTTTTGGTAAGCTTGGGTGATCCCTTCAATTTGTTCCCCCAAGTATCGAAAAGTCATTCATTTCCAGACCCGATTCATGTTACACCAAATGCAAGACGAAGTAATGTTATGAAGTGAGGAATTTCTTGTGACTCGAAAGCAGTTGAGTCGACTTGTAGAAGAGTATCCGTTTCCCGATTTTGTCGAATGGTGGGAGCTAGGAGCTACGTTTTCAGCATTGATGGCGGAATCCGTTTTTTCTCAGTGGTTTGCTCTCCATAAGAATGATAGCGAAATGAGGCTGACCAACGAAGGGGTTGTAGATTATCTGAAGGTTGTCTATGGTAGGAAAATGAGAGTTTCGTTAGTAGAAGACCTTGTTCGCCAAAATTTTGCAGTTCCACTCCAATCAGGGGAATTTGATGCGTTATCCTATGCATTTTACAAGTCGGCATTTCTATTTATTGGGAATTCGCATAAGAATGATAGATATTCGTCAAATAGAGAGCGATATGCATTTACTAAACAGGTTGGGGAAATACTCTTCCGGAATATAGCTCATTATTTGGATTTACATGTGCCAACCAATGGGATAAACGAGTCGAGTTTTTCCCAATTGGATGCGTGTCTACGGAAGATAGGTATTTTTTTGGAAAAGCTAAGGATATGTACGGGCTGGCTCCGATTTTATATTTGATTTCGATGTCGAATATTCTCAAAGGAGGATCGTGCAAACCACAAAGGCATTTTTGAAGGGTTTAAAGCAGGAGAACATGACGTATGCTTTATATGAAATGGCATATCCTGTGATCCTGCCATCTGCCGTGTACCTTTATCGTACTTTTGGAGAAGCACAACATCATTCCTCCCGAATCATCGAAGAGTTCTTTGATGTAGCTGGGTTGGAGGCACGGGAAACAGAGGATTTTGTTCCTATGGGTTGTCCCGCTTCTCATGTGGTAGAGCTTTGGCAAATCAAGATAAAAGACAAATATCCATAGCCTGAATCCGTAATTTGGATGACGCATTCATTCGTTGTTGAGGGTTTTACCAAAGGCCCCGATACCTACCACATCTCCCTTCCCGGAGTATCCACCGTCGACGACATGTGCTGCAGCCAATCCCTGGTCGTCCGGGCTATCCACGAGGGTTGTGCCAGTGCGCCTGCGCCCAGGACCAGTGGCTGATGGGGAAATCGGATTTGGGTGCAGCTCTTTTGAAATGGTACCGGGCGTTGAAAATCCGAGAGTCGAGGCCGGTTTATCGGATACCTTGTGGAGCTTGCGCACCATCCCGATCACGCCGCCTCGCTCCGAGACCTAGCGATCCACGCCGCCCCATGGCTTCAAAAAGCTCCGTGGTCATGTTGACCGCACCGGCGGGGATTCACAGGTTGGACTGTGCCCGCCGGAAAAGATCGAGTAGGCGCTGCGGGGGGAAATTCAGCCGCAAATAAACGCTAATGAGCACAAATCTATTCAAGAAAAGTCGATGAGGACGAACCGGATTTTTCGGCTTTTTCGGCTTATTCGCGTTCATTGGCGGCAAAAAAGAAAATATCGAGTAAGCCTAATGGTGGGTACAACCCGTCCTATGGTTGGCTGAGCCTTTGTCTCTGGGCTTTTCCGCGTCGTTTCAAAAGAGATCCCACCCCACCGGTAGATGGCGCGCTATCGCGCAGCAAACAAGTGGCAAGTGGCAAGATAGGAGGCTGCGGGGAACCGAGACCGTTCAGACACTGGTGTGAAGGCTAAGCATCTCGGCTTTACAGTCCGTGAGACTGCTTGACGTGAACGAATAAATCCAATTTTAAAACAGTATCTTACGAGATGTTTGATGAGAGCCGCACCCATCGGGTTTGCCGGGGTGAGCGGCGGCTTGTGCAAGCTTCTTTGCATAATCGTAGCTGGAAGGCACCTTGAAGAATTCAGCGTGCCTGTGTGGGGCAGGGGGCAGGGATAACCCGCCAGCTTTCAAGCCTATGATGTTTGAAAGCTGGAAGCGAAGCAAAATCTAGTGGTGTTATGATTTCGTTGTTTCCGGTGTGTAGGGAACAGGGTTCCCCATTCTCAGTAACAACAAAATCAGAATACTGCCTGAAATCTTTTCGCTTCGCGGCTTGAGAAATTTCAGGGATGGATTTTTTCAGGCGCTCTTACGGATTGTGTGGGTAGGATAGAAAAAAACCATCCTTGACAGGCAGGCTAGCTGGCAGGCTAGCTGGCTGGATAGGCGCACAAGAGGGGGCTGCATGAGGGGATCGGGAATTTTGGCCGCGAGGCTACGCATCACGGCGAACTCAGCAACAGCAGGATATTAGGCTTGATCCGCCGGATGCCCCGATCCCCTCTTGTCCGCATTGCGTTCCTGTCAAGGATGCAGCCGCTACGCGGTGGTTTCCTTTTCCTCCCATACAAACGCAAGAGAGCCTTTTTTTTCAAGCCCCCCCGAAGATATCGGCGGTGAAGTTCTCGTACCAACTGTAAGCGTACTCTACCTCGCGTCGCCGCGCCTCAGGGGTGGCGTCCATGGGGGTCAGGCCACCGGCGCCTTTGACACTGGCAATGGTTTGGCCATCTGCGCTGAGCCGATAGACCGCGGCTACCGAGACGCCCCAATCCTTACCGATGATGGAATAGCAGGTGTTGACGTAGGAAGGGGTCCCCGGCTCTTCGTCCTCAAGTAGAGCGACGACCGCGGCGGCGCATACCTTGGCCTGGCTATTGGCCGCATATCCGGATTTGGGCATCTTGGTCGCGATGCAGGCATCGCCGATCACATGCACGTCCGGGTGTTTGAGGGATTCGAAGGTCTGCTTGTCCACCGGGCACCAGCCACTCTTGTCCGTGAGTTCAGAGTCCCGGGCGATTTTCCCTGCCCGTTGCGGCGGGATAATGTTCAGAACCTCGGCCTTGATCTCGTCCCCGAAGCTGGTGGTGACGGTCATGGTGTCGGTATCCACCGCGACTACTGCGGCATCCGGACCCGGCTGCCACTCGATCCTGGCCTTGTCGGTCCCGAAGCCATAGAGGGCCTTCCAGCCCTGGGTGAACAGGCCTTGCTTCGAGAACTTCTGCTTGGAATCCAGGATCAAGACCTTGGATTTGGGCTTGTGTCGCTTGAAGTAGTAGGCTATCTGGCTGGCGCGTTCGTAAGGTCCGGGTGGGCAGCGGAACGGATTCGGCGGGGCGGCGATCACGGTGGTGCCCCCATCGGGCATGGCCTCGAGCTGGGACCGTAGGAGCTTGGTCTGCGCACCGGCCTTCCAGGCATGGGGCAGCTTATGGCTGGCCTCTTCGCTGTAGCCCTCGATCTTGTCGTAGAGCAGATCGATGCCGGGGGCGACGATACAGCGGTCGAAGGCATGGTCCTTGCCACCGGCCTTGACAACCTTGGCGGCCGGGTCGAGTAGCTCGGCGGTGGCGTGGACCACACGGATCCCCATGGCCTTTATTTGGTCGTAGCCGAATTCGAGGGTATCGAGCGCGCGATTACCGCCCAGCACCTCGTTACTCATGTAGCAGGTGTAGTATTGTGGGTTGGGCTCGATGAGGGTGACATCCACCGAGCTGTCCGCCAGCTTGACATAGCGGGCGGCGGTCGCACCGGCCGTGCCGCCACCGATCACGACGACCTTTTTGGTGGCACCTAGGGCCAGATGCGGAACGCCGATCAGGCCGATGGCGGTACCGGTGGCTTTGACGAAATCGCGACGATTCATCTTCATGTATCCTTGGCTCCTTACTGGCTGGGGATCTCGAAGTGTTGCTTTCATAGCAATTTTTCACGACATGAGGGGCCTCGAGCAGCTCCGTCCTTGGAATTTTTCAAGTCGTGAGGCGAAAGCATTTCGTTGCGCTCCATTTTCAATCGGTGACCCGACTGAAAATGGAGTCTTTATTGCTGGCTGGCATAAAAGGCGATGATGGCCGCTAGGCCTTTTTCACCCTCTTTCGCGATCAGCTTCTCGAGCTTGTTCTTCATCATCTTTGGCATCTTGCGGCGGTCTTCGTGGAAGTCGGTCAGGGTGTTCTCCAGGTAGGGGGCCCATTGGCCGGCCAGCAGGTGGTAATAAGCGTCCCCATCCGTAAGCGGCTTGCCGCCCTCTTCATGGCAGTTCCCGCAGTATTTATCGTGGAGCTTGGCGCCTTTTTTGGCCATATCGGGGTCGAATTTCTGTTGGGCCGGGACGAATTTTCGGGTGGCGAAGTGGCTGGCCATCCGCTCGATCTCTTCATCCGTATAGCCCTTGGCGATGCGGCCCATGATGGTGCCGTAGGTCTCGCCGCTTCGAAATGCTTGCATCGCCCCGATAAAGGCCGTCTTTTCCATCTGCGCAATGCTGGGCGAGGCCGGGCCGGTGCTGTTGCCGTCCTTGCCGTGGCAAGCATTGCAGGTGTTCGCAAGCATGCTCGCGTTCGCGGTACCGATATTGGGCCCTCCTCGGGATGTTTCCGAGGATACGGGAGCTGAGATGCCGAGCGCCAATACGCCGGTTGCCAGGGCTAGGTTGATTGCTTGTTTAGCCATGTTACCTCCTTTGGTGTTCTTCCAAGTGTGGCGATTTAGATGCACCTTGAGCGGACGAGGCGCCCGTGCTGGGGAGGGATGCTCTGCCAGCTTTCGAGCACATAGGTGATTGAAAGCAAGTCGCGAAGCGGAAATCGCATTTTTGTTTTTTGCATGGAGATTTGGAAAATTCCAGGACTGGAATTTTCCAAGGTCCCCTGAAACGATGCGGAGAAACTTGGAGACAAAGGCTTAGCCGACCGTAGGGTGAGTTGTGCCCACCATCGAGCTTACTCGATATTTGCCGGTGGGCGCAGCCTGCCCCCTACCAATCCCCGCCGGCATGGTGAACAGGGCCATGAAGCTTTTCGAATCCACGGGGCGGCGTGGATTGCTATGTCTCGGAGCGAGGCGGGCGTCAAATGGACGGTACGCAAGCTCCACAAACGGTACGCAAGCTCCACAAGGTGTCCGAAAAACTGGCCTCGACTCTCGGATTTCGGACGCCCAGTGTCGTTTCAAAAGCGCCACACCCAATTCGATGTGCCTGATGTCAGCCGGTGCCGACCGGCCTGGCGACCGCCTTGCGCAGGAGCTCCAGCAGAGCCATCAGGGTAGCGTGCTTCATCTTCCAAGCCGCCTTGTTGACTACCAGCTGGGCGCTGATATCCGCAATGAGCTCCAGTGGCTCCAAGCCGTTGGCCTTGAGGGTATCGCCGCTTTCCACCAGGTCGACGATCCGATCGGAGAGTCCCACCAGGGGTGCCAGCTCCATGGCGCCGTAGAGCTTGATGATTTCCACCTGCTGCCCCTTGGCCGCGAAGTATCGTTCGGTGCTGGCGACGTATTTGGTGGCGACGCGCAACCGATCCGGACCTGGGGCCGGGTCCCTGCCCGGAACGCCGGCCACCATCATGCGGCAGCGGGCGATACGTAGGTCGAGGGGCTCGTACAGGCCGGCACCGCCGTGCTCCATGAGCACATCCTTGCCTGCTACGCCCAAATCCGCAGCACCGTATTGCACATAAGTAGGCACGTCGGTGGCACGGATGATGACCAGCTTCACCTGTGGCCGGTTGGTGGCCAGAATCAGCTTGCGTGTGGCCTCGGGATCGTCGTCGGGCCGGATTCCGGCCTGGGCCAGCAAGGGGAGTGTCTGCTTGAAGATGCGGCCCTTGGACAGGGCGATGGTCAGCGAATCGGAGAATTCCATGGGCCTGGGTTCCGCTGCTCGGTCCGTTATCCCGGGATCCGGCGGATGTGTGCTCCCAGGGCGGACAGCTTTCCTTCGATGTTGTCATAGCCACGGTCGATATGATAGATGCGATCGACCAGGGTTTCCCCTTCCGCCACCAGCCCGGCCAGCACCAGGCTGGCCGAGGCACGCAGATCGGTGGCCATGACCGGGGCTGCGGTCAATCGCTCCACCCCCTGGCAGATGGCGACGTTTCCCTCCAGCTGGATGTCCGCCCCCATACGTTGCATCTCCAATACGTGCATGAAGCGGTTCTCAAACACGTTCTCGGTCACGGTGCCGACCCCTTCGGCCACGCTGTCGAGGGCGCATAGCTGGGCCTGCATATCGGTGGGGAATGCCGGATAGGGGGCCGTATGCACGGAGACCGCCCGCGGACGCCGTCCTCTCATATCCAGCCGGATCCGATTAGGCCCGGTCGTGATGTGGGCCCCGGCCTCCCGGAGCTTGTCCAACACCGCATCGAGCAGGTCTGGGCGCGTATTCCGGCATAGGATGTGTCCTCCGGTCATGGCGGCCGCCACCAAGTAGGTGCCTGTCTCGATCCGGTCCGGCAGGACCTGGTGAGAGGTCCCGCCGAGGCGCTCGACGCCTTCTATGCGGATGCTGTCGGTACCCGCACCTCGGATCTTCGCGCCCATACCGTTGAGGAACTCCGCCAGATCCGCGACCTCGGGCTCCCTGGCCGCGTTGTCGATCACTGTCTCACCCTCGGCCAGGGTGGCGGCCATCATCAGATTCTCGGTACCGGTCACGGTAACTTTGTCCGAAATCAGCCGGGCACCCCGTAAACGGGTCGCCCGGGCACGGATATAGCCGTTCTTCACGCTGACCTGTGCGCCCATGGCGCGTAGACCCCGGATATGCAGATCGACCGGCCGAGCGCCGATGGCGCAGCCACCGGGAAGGGAGACATCGGCATGCCCGAAACGTCCGACCAGGGGCCCCAACATGAGGATCGAGGCCCGCATGGTCTTGACCAGCTCGTAGGGGGCTGAAAAGCTGGTGATCTCGCAGGCGTCTATCTCGAGGTGCCCGTGTTCCCCGGGTGTGAAGGACACCCCCATCCGTTCCAGCAGCTCCTTAGTGGTGGTGACGTCGCGTAGGTGAGGGACATCGAGCAGGGTGACCTTTCCCTCGGCGAGCAGGGTACCGGCCAGGATGGGGAGTGCGGCATTCTTGGCTCCGGCGATCCGGACTTCACCGTCGATTGGTGTGCCGCCGGTGATGAGGAACTTGTCCGTCGATAGGCCACAAGATGTTGTCGGTGCCTGCGCGTTTGATGACCCCGAGTAATCGGCTCCGGACCTAGACATTATCGGCGACCGACGACGGTGGGATGATAGCGGACACGGATCATCATTGGCCCTGTGCACTCATCTCGTCGAGGCGGTCGATCAGCGCGTCGATACCCTCGCGCCGGATTTGGGCATCAAAGCTACCGCGATAGTTCGAGACCAGACTGACCGCATCGATTGTCACATCGTAGATCTTCCAATTCCCGCCTTTTCTGTAAAGCTTGTAGTCAATCATGACCGGGGGGGGGCCCGGCTCACGCACCTCGGTGGAGACCACCACGGTGGAATGTGGGCCGGGCTTTTCCGGCAGATAGCGGATTTCCTCACCGGAGTATCTGAGGAGCGCCTTGGTATAGGTACGAATCAGCATCTTTTGGAAGCTTTGGATCAGGGCCTGCCGTTGGGTAGAAGTCGCCTTATTCCAGTGTTTCCCGACGGTTGCCCGGGTGATTTTCTCGAAATCGAAATGGGGAATCAGGATTTGATCCACCAGGTCATGGAGTATGGTGGAATCCTTTTCGATCGCCGAACGTTTCTCGGCGAGGATCGAGAACAGGTCTTTGCTGGTCTGCTGCATGGCCGCCGAGGCGCTGCCGTCCGTTGCCGGTAGGTTGCCTGGTAGCAGGAGGCCTGCACACACGAGCCACAGGCCTATGATGGTAGGCTTGAATCTTTTCATCCGAGCCCTCCTCTGCCTTGCGAAAAAAGCGGAAAAATACGACCGACCGCCTGTCACCTGCCGCCATGCCGGCAACGATCGGGGCGACCTGCACCATGCGTAGCTCCCGGCGCCTCCGGCTACGGACCATGGACCCCTGTCGAGGGGACCGACGGTAAGGACATCAGCGGGGGATAGTAGCGAATTGCTGTCCGCCGTGCATTTTGAAAAACCGATTCCCGAATCGCCATCGCTTTATGATGGGTAGGATTCGGGGCCTGTTTTCTTGGACACAGGGCCGGAGATGATGGTAGTGTTTGGTTTCGAGTGATAGGCTTCCTGCCGAACCTCTGCCTTTCGTGAGATAGGCACAGGATTATCCGCTATCGGGTACTCACCGACCAAGCAAGTACTGAGGTTCCGTTTTTGCTCCCCCTCTCCCCAACCCCTCTTCACTAGTCGAATTGTGTGCCAAGACCAGAGGTATGGAACCATGATCGCGTGATGCCGGATGAAGCGTGGGCGAGCCCGCGCTTACCACCTAGTAGCGGATGTAGGCGCCGGCTTACCGGTGCTCGGGTGGGGTCCCCGTAGGTATGGGGCAAGCCGGTCGCCCTTACTTTTATCCCGTCAAGGGGAGAGAGGGGCTTATAGCAGCAGCTCACGGATCAGTTGGTGGGGTCAAGTGTGTACCAAGATCAGGGATCCTGAGGGCGGGGTTTTCTGCTGGGACAATCGCAAGATCACTGCGAATTTTTCCAAGGTGCACCTGTCTCGTCTGGCCAGCTCGGATTTTCACCGAGCTGCGCGTTCCCTTCGACACAACCAGGCCGAACGCGACCTGCGCATGCCCAAGCTCAAGCAGAAAGCCTCTGGCTGCTTCTGCTCCGATACCGGCGCCGAGGACTTTACCATCCTCCGCTCCTACCTCTCAACTTGCCGCAAACAATCCGACGATACTTTCAACTCGCTCGTCCTGACCTTCCAGGGCAGCCCCCCAATGTCCCTATTGGAGTAGCTGAATAGTTACCACGATTGAATGAAGACGTATCGGGGCCGGATGCGGCTCCTGTTCGATCGAGATTCGGTTCACGGCTCGAAGCACCTCCGGAGGGGATTTTTAGGGCAAAGTAGAGCTTAATTTGTGTGGTGAGTGTCTATCTGAGTAAGCGCGATCGAGAGGAATTTTTCGTGTTGGCAGGGCAAAGTGAGAAGAAGTCGTGGGTCTATTGCGACGAGTCGCAACTCAATGAGACCGTGAAAAATTCCATCCTTGGAATTTTCCGAGTCGCGAGGCGAGAGCGCGGTTTTTGTTTAGCTCGGAGCTTCCAGGCGCATATGTGCTTGAAAGCCGGAGGGGCATCCCCCGCACGGGTACCTCGAATGTTTCAGGGCACCTGTCTCTCGAATGGATAAGGGCGGTTGTACTGAGGACCATAGTCCGGTCCCGGGAAGAAGGGATTGAAGTCGTGTTGATCCATGTACGGTGACTTCGGCATAGTCGGCATAGGGGGAGGCATCCGATGGCCCGTGGTCCGGCGAGCGCACCCTTTGTGTTCCGGATCGAAGATGGCATAGATCGCTTCTTTCTGTTTCGGTGTCATGGCATCCAGGATCTTCCAGTAGGATTCCCAACGTTCCGCTTCCTCCCGGACTTTCCGATGCCGTTGCATGGCCCGCTCGCGCATTTCCCGGAATCGCTGCTCCCGCTGAGCGTTACGTTCTTCCCGGGGCATGCTCCCCAGTTGATTGCGGCGTGTTGCCCACATCGGGATTTGCGGGGATGCCGGTGATCTTGGTGCCGCGGTGTCTGGCTTCGGTGGTGTGGTTAGTGTGATCTCGGGGCTTGTGGACGGCTTCTCGCCGGTGATGGAGGGGGAGCCGAGCCCCGCCCCGGGGCCTGGTGTCGGGCTGCCGGCCGTAGGTGTGGCCGTTGGTAGGGCCGGCTTATACTCGGGTGACGCGGACCAGGCGTTTGCGTGTATTACCAGCGTCAGCGTGGCGGCTGATGCTGACATCAGGATGGCTCTTCTTACAGTCATCTTGGATACTCCCATGGGTTATCTAGAGGTGGTCACTGCAGGATCGTCGTTGCAGGCCGGTGTGTGGGCATCTTGAAAAGCTCAAGGCACCTGTGCGGGGTCGGGGTATCTCGCCGTGTTTCAAGCATGTGGCTGATTAAAAGATCGGAGCGAAACAAGATATTTCCGCTTCGCAACTTAAAAAAAACCAGGGACGGGATTTTACAAGGTTCCCGCCTATCTTTCGGCACAACACCACCGAGCGTGAGCAAGAAGTATTGTAGCGGAAAATTCATGGGTGGCATCGGTATCTGCTAGGCTATGTCGCCGCCGCCAGGTACCTGTTTCTCTGCCGAGGAGTAACCGTTTAGCCCCCTCCGTGTCTGATGCCAAAAAGGGACAATCATGAGGTGACAAGACATACCTCGTCTGATATGGAAAGATTAGCTGCCAACGGTCGAGCGGCGGCGAAGCGCCGCAAAACGGGCAGCACGCCCCTCA
>Ga0056123_1000188_pt1 | contig 12794 bp, 10 predicted proteins | sample WorMetHEROISLAND_3_FD_71122 | JGI IMG/M metagenome (GOLD analysis project Ga0056123, IMG submission 71122) | Marine gutless worms symbiont microbial communities from Max Planck institute for Marine Microbiology, Germany - Olavius sp. 3 HERON ISLAND ...
AGCGATGTACATTAGTATATTTGAAATAGTTACTTAAATATTTCGTATTAGAAATACTTTTTACAGTACTGTGAATGATTGTTTTACCAGATTTTGTAAAATTTTGAATTACCAAACCGTTAGGTTTTGAGATATGGTTATTGTTACCAAAATTTGTCCAATTTACTTCGATACGAGAAATTAATTTAGTGTTGAATTGTTTTAGTACTTCTCTGATAGTATGATGCTTTTTGGGAAACATGAATTCATCTAAATCCAATTGCAACAGATATTTAAAATGTTCCTTAAATCTAATAATACAATCAGCATAAGCTAATTGTTGAAGATTAAGGGTATCGGCATGACGGCCATCTCTAAGTCCCTCAACATGTGGGAATGGAATATGTGTTACTAGTCCATGTTCTATGTAAGGACGGAGAATTATTTTTGAACTTTCTTCAAGTCCGTTATCATACATGATAAAATGCTCAACACCCATCATTTTGTGGAATTCAAGCCACTCAACTAAATAATCGTCTTCGCCTCTAAAGATGGCAACAATTCCTAAGAAGTATTTGGCATTATTAGGTAAAATGTCTTTATTTGTTAACTTAGCTCGCTTGCGATATTTGTATCCTTCCCATGGATGACGAAGTAATTTTAGGAAGGCCAAATGTAATTTATTTTGAATCTTTGGAATAAAGTTGGATAGTGCCAATTTGTTCTAATATTGATAATATTTTAAAGTAATAAATATCCAAAATTTAATTAAATTCTAAGCTTAAAATATCATAGAAATCAAAGGTTTATAATTAAAGGTTAACATGAACATTAAACGAATAGCATTATTATTAATTGCGCTGGGAACTATCATTTTTGTCCTGGGATTCTTAGGGGAAATATTAAAATTTATTTTCCAAAGCAATATTCTCGTATTAGCATTTCTGGCAATTTTGGTTGGGTTAGGGATGCTAGGGTATAGTGTTTTTAAAGAAAACAAAAAAATAAAAGGAAAAATCAATGAAAAAAAATAATAGTCTGATTTTTGGAATTGGTATACTGTTCATATTTGCCTGTTCCAATGAGATGAGTGTTGCAGATAGTGTCAAATTACAATCACGGCAAGATTCAGTTAGCTACAGTCTTGGGAATGATGTCGGTTCAACCTTTAAAGCGCGTGGATTTAAATTTGAATCCGAAACTTTTTATAAAGGTTTCAGTGAAACTTATCAAGCCGATTCAAGTTATGCCTACGGTGCCAGTCTGGCTGCTAATTTCATTTTGCAGGACATTAATATTGATCCAAAAGTATTTTTTAATGCGTTTGAAAGTGCCAATAAAGGCGATTCATTAATATTACAGTCCAGTGATATGAAACGAATCGTTCGTGAGTATAATCAAGAATTGCGTGATAATGCTACACGAAAAGCTCAGCTTGCAGCTGACAAAAATAAACAGATAGGAGTTGAGTTTATCGAGGAATATAAGAAAAATAATGAATCGGCAACCGTATTAGAAAGCGGTTTAATTTATAAGGTTTTACAAGAAGGTTTTGGTGAGGTTCCTAAGGATACCAATCGTGTTACTGTGCATTATACCGGAAAATTAATCGATGGAACAGTATTTGATAGTTCTGTTGAACGTGGCGAGCCTGCTAAATTTCCTGTTGGCAGTGTTATCAAGGGCTGGCAGGAAGCCTTACAATTGATGAAAGTTGGTTCAAAATGGGAATTGGTTATTCCAGCAAATTTAGCCTATGGTGAACGCTCGACCGGTAATATCCCGGGCAGTTCAACTTTAATCTTTGATGTAGAATTACTTGCCATAGAGTAATTTTCCGTCATTTTAATTTATAAAAAGGGGTTGCTGTGCAACCCCTTTTTTATCAAAATAAATTTGAACAACAATTTCCGAGGCAAAAATTTTATAGAATACTGAATAAATATTGTAAACAAAATATACAGTCGTGACGTTAAATTAGCTGGATAAATGAATTGCATTTCCATCATAGATTGTTATCTTAGTAACCGCTAATGAAAAGAATACTGCTAATTTTTCTTTTTATTGTATTAATTAATAATAGTTTAATAGCCAGTTCCAATGATTCGAGTTGGGTGCAATTGATGTTTAACAACGACAATAATTCGATCGAATATATCCCAGAATTTGATGATGCTTATGGTGTATCTTTCAGAGACATTAATAATGACGATTTACCTGATTTATATGTTACAAGATTCCGAGAATTAAATAGACTATTATTAAATCGTGGTCCAAACGAATCGTTTATAGATAAAACAATTCAAACTGGTTTAGGTGGAAATTTGGAGCCCTTACGATTACATAATTTGGAACTTGGGTCGAGCATTATAGATTTCAACAATGATGGTTTACAAGATGTATTAACAATCGGTTGGGGAATTACAACAACACTTCAAAAGCAACAAAATTTATTAAACTTCAGCAATATATCAGAAGATGTTGGAATTGAATATCAGTTGAGTGGGAATGCCGGCATTTGGACTGATATTGATGTAGATGGTGATCTTGATTTATTTATAACTGATGAACACGGTGAAAATCATTTGTATGTCCAAGCGGATTATGAAAAATTTATTGAACTAACGAATGAATTTGGATTAGCCGGTAAGCACATAAGTCAGGGTGCTGCTTTTGGTGATTTAAATAATGATGGCTATCCTGATTTATACGTGTGTAATTGGTTTGAACCTGATATTTTATATTTAAATAATGACGGACAGTATTTTAACCGGTCACCACAGTTAGTTACACATTTAACTGATTCATTAAATTCCAATGGTGTAACTTTTGGTGATTTGGACAATGATGGCGATTTAGATATAGTTGTTACAGATCGCAATAGAACCACGAAGATTTATCGCAATGATAATGATATTAATCCTAATTCAACAGAAATTAAATTAGCAGATATCTTCAAAAGTGCAGAAGTTGATAATTCTTTTCCGTCCTACTCTGCAAGTATTGCCGATTTCAATAATGATGGATTGCTAGATATCTTTTTTACAAATATCGGACCAAATTTATTGTACCTAAACCAAGATTCCATGCGATTTAAACTTGCCTATACAGAAGAGATTGAACTACATGAATACCCTGATGCAAATTACAGTACCGGTTCAGCATTTGCTGATTTAGAAAATGACGGAGATTTAGACTTATTCGTTTCTAATAAAGATATGCCTTGTGAACTGTTTATCAATCCAGCCAAAAATAGTAATTTTCTTAGAGTTGATTTGGAAGGGATAAATAGTAATCGAGATGCGATTGGAGCAAAAATTTGGCTGTTTGCACAGGATAATTATCAATTGGCTGGATATCGAGAAATTTCGAGTAGTTCTGGCTATTTATCATGTAGTGAATTAATTGCCCACTTTGGTGCGGAGTCGGACAAATTATATTCAGTTAAAATTCGGTTTCCTTCAGGGAAAACGATTACAAGAAATAATTTAGTTCCAAATCAATTGGTCAAAATCCTAGAAGTTTCCGGATTTCAAAAACAATTAATACGCAGTCAACAAAAAGTTCTTTCAGTAATTCGTCAAAAATCATTCTTAATAAATTTAGGATTGGTATCATTATTATTACTTCTGATTGGCGCATTTACGGCTATGGCGATTAAGCGCTATTTGTGGAAAGCGCGCCCAACGGCAATATTTTTATTTACAATTTTGTCAATATTATTCATCTTTTGGATGGTAACACGCGATCGTCCATTAACGCAAACAATGGTAATACAAATTGCCGCGGTGGGTGCAATTCTATTATTCATAATCGCGTTTATGGAAAAATTGCGTCAAGTAAACGCCAAGCGATTTGAATACCGTAGCGTTTTACATCGATTTTCGGAAGACCTAATATTTATTAGAACTAATTCAAAATTATATAAACAATTAGTCACAATGATACAAAGTGCTTTAAATACGCAATTTACAGGAATTGTTGAGATTGAAAACAACATGCTCGCTAAACAGTATTTTAGCGCAAACGATGTAACAACAATTAAAGGATTTAAATTAACAGGCGAACAGATCCGTGCTTTGTTAGCGAATAATTATCTTGCAGATTCAGAATTAAATAAAATATTTTCTGAATTACCGGCCCAAATTGATTTACTAATCCCAATAAAAAAACAAAAAAAGCTATTTGCTATTTTAATGTTAGTAAATAGTGGTGCAACCAAATCTTTTCCTCAGGAGGATTTAACCTTGTTGACTACCGTCGCCAATCAAGCATCGCTTGCGATTGAAAACAATTTATACATTGAAGAAACGAAAAATCTGACAAAATCTTTAACTGAATCGCGTGTGCAGAAACAATATGTTAATGAATTAGAGGAGAAAAATCGCAATTTAGAAGAATTGTATATCGAATTAAAAGAGACTCAATCACAATTGATTCAAAGTGAAAAAATGTCGAGCTTGGGACAATTAGTAGCGGGCGTTGCGCATGAATTAAATAACCCGATTGGTTATTTATATGCGAATATGAAGGAATTACAAAAATATATTGAACTACTTAAACTTGATGGTGAAACCAAATCTGGGAGTTCGGTGGAACATCTCAAGGAGGACATTGATCAATTAATTTTAGAAAGTGTTGAAGGCAGCGAGCGCGTGAAAACTATAGTTGAAAATCTAAGAAAATTTTCGCGTTTAGATGAAGCTGAATTCAAGTTTGCCGATATTCACGCTGGATTGGATTCAACAATTATGTTAATTGAAAAAGAATTGGATAATCGAATTAGATTACATAAAAAATATTCAAAAATTCCTCCAATTAGCTGTATGCCTGGGCATTTAAATCAGGTCTTCTTAAATATATTGTTAAATGCAATTCAGTCAATTAAGGACAAAGGAAATATTTGGATTTCGACTGAAATAAAAGATAAAAAAGTAAATATCAAAATCAAAGATGATGGAAAGGGTATATCAAAAACTAATATAAACAAAGTATTTGAACCTTTTTTTACTACTAAACCAATTGGAATGGGGACTGGTTTAGGATTGAGTATCAGCTACGGTATTATTCACGAACATGGTGGTACCATTAAAGTAAAAAGCAAAAAGAATAAAGGCACCACTTTTACAATTTCTATTCCTTATAAGCCCAAATAATAATTATGAAACCTTCAATATTAATCGTAGATGACGAACAACATATTCTGAATTCAATTAATCGCACATTGCGAAGTGAATATAATATAATTTTAGCTTTGGATGGACAATCTGCTTTGCAAGTATTACGCGAACAAGAAATTACGACCATCATTGCCGATCAAAGAATGCCGAAATTAAGCGGCTCTGATTTTCTGCAGAAAGCCATAGTAATTCAGCCCGATACTATTCGAATTATAATAACTGGATATACAGATATAAAGGCGATTATTCAGGCAGTGAATGAAGGGAAAATTTACTATTACATCGAAAAACCTTGGGAGCCAGAAGAATTAAAAATAATTGTAAAAGGGGCAGTGGAAAGGTATCAATTGATTAAAGAAAATCAAGAGTTATTGCACAAGCTGGAAGCGGCTAATCAACAATTGAGCAATGAAAATATCGTATTAAAAAAAGACGCTGAAGAAAAATATAATTTTTCAAATATAATTGGAAAAAGTTCAGCAATGATGGCTGTATTCGATTTAATGAAAAAAGTGATTCCAACTGACACGACAGTTTATATATCAGGAGAAACCGGCACTGGAAAAGAATTGATTGCTCGAGCGATTCATTTTAATGGGCCACGTAAAAATAAAATATTTGCAGCTCAGAATTGCGCCGCTCTACCGGATACGCTACTCGAAAGTGCTTTGTTCGGTCATAAAAAAGGTGCCTTCACCGATGCAAAATCAGATAAAAAAGGTCTCTTTGAGGTCGCCAATGGTGGTACTGTGTTTTTGGATGAGTTATCAGATACATCACCGGCATTGCAACAACGTTTATTGAGAGTAATTCAGGAAGGTGAATTTCAACCGGTTGGATCGAATAAAAGTGTGAAAGTTGATGTGCGAATAATCTCTGCCACCAATCAAAATTTATTGAAATTGGTTCAACAAGGCAAATTTCGCGAAGACTTATATTATCGTCTCAATGTTTTCCCGATTAATGTTCCTCCCCTTGGAGAGCGGATTTCAGATATTCCTTTGTTAGCAAAATATTTTTTAGATAAATACATGATTCAAGCAGGTAAAAAAAATTGTGGTTTTTCAAAGGATGCTATAAACTATTTATCAACTGGTAAATATCCCGGAAATGTACGCGAATTAGAAAATATAATTCAGCGAGCTGTTATTTTAGTGGGAAATGAACAGCAGGTTTCAACGAAACATTTACAAACTGACTGGAAGGAAAATTCAATTTCAGAAAATATCGATTCCAATATTGAACAACTTACAGAATCATTTGATCTATCTCAAAAGGTTAGTGAAATTGAAAAAAAATACATTGCCGTTGCACTTAAGAATAATAAAGGAAATATTAGCAAAACAGCTATAACATTAGGTCTAAGTAGAGCAGGATTGTATAAAAAACTAAAACGCTACAAACTAAGTTAAATTGTGCACATGGTTTACAATATGATTGATTACACTGTATACAAATTAAACACATGCAGTTATAATATTTAAGAATTGTTATTGTAAGTTATTGAAAAATAAATATTTATTAGAACTTATAATTTATACTTAATTTTGGCACAGTTATTGCACCTAATTAAAGTGAATGTTAAATCATGAGGCAAAAAGAATGAAAACAATAAAGAGATCAATGTTATTGATTGCAACTTTGGGAGCATCAATTGCATTGCAAGGATGTTATACACAATTGGAAACCGGTAAAAAAGTAAAGGTTTCACATCGTCCAATTAAGGAATCAAGGGTAGTTACTTATACGGTTCCAACGGAAACAGACTCATTAGTGCATTACGAGGATGAAGCTGGAGATTTATATTACATTGATGAACAGGGCGATATAGTTTACATAGATGAAGATTCGGAATTTTCATCAGCTTACCAAAAGAGTTTTGCAATTAAGAATCAGGCTACCAAAGTAAAGGAATATCATCACTATTATTACGATGATCTAGATTATTGCAATATTTATGACCCGTATTATAACAACTTCTCATGGAATATAAGATTCTCGTGGGGTAATCGTTATTATCGTCCGTATCGATATCATTATTCACCGTTTTATTACACAAGCTGGTATTGGGATTACCCATACTTTGACCCATATTGGGGTTATAGTCCTTGGTATTCCACCTACTACGGAAACTACTGGTCCGGTTATTACAATAATAATTGGGGCGGCCCGTGGTATGGAGATTATTACGGCTACAAGCATAAGAAAAAATATCGTGACCACGGTAAACGCGATTGGGATCGACGTGGAAATAAAGACCGCGATCAAAATGGTTTTCGCAAGCGAAATGATAATGGCTACGGCTATTCACGTGGGACTACGAATACAAGTAGTGGTTCAAAAACCCGAGCTACAAAAAAGCGATCAGTTATTAAAAGAAGTAATCGCGATGCGGTTAAACGCTCTAACCGAAAATCATCGGTGATTAAAAGGAACCGAACAATTTCGAAAAAGAACACAGATTATGAACGAAGTAAAAAAAGATCCACCAAAAAATTGAGGACAACGCGTAAAAGAAATAATTTTACAACTAATCAGACCAAAAGAGTAAAACCTATTAAATCGCGCGTTAGAAATAAAAGTACGGTTCGAAGTAATAATAGAATTAAAACCGAGCGGAAAAAAGCTGTAAAACGTTCTACTTCTCGAAAGCAGGCGCGGTTCACGAAATCTGATAACTCAAGCCGGAAATCATCTTCAATTAAAAATAGTTCTAAACGGAAAGTTTATAAAAGTAGATCGAAAGCTAAAACAAATAGAAAGTACTCATCATCGAAAAGCTTTTCCAAAAAAAGTAGCAACCGTAGCTCAAGCAGAGGATACAGTAAACCAACATTCCGTTCAAATAGTGGAAATCGGTCATCTTCAAAATCAACCGGTTCGCACAGTTCTTCTCGTCGCAGCTCGAGAAGAAAATAGAAATGAGGAAATTTATGAGAAGTATATTAATAACCTTAGCGGTTGCACATTTATTTATTGCGGGGACACTCCAAGCCCAAACGGCTTACGATGCGATTCATATTACTGAGCACGAAGAAGGCGTTGGAACGCGTGCCTTAGCAATGGGCGGTGCCTACACTGCGTTGGCAAACGATTATTCCGCACTATATTGGAATCCGGCCGGCCTTGCTACTATTAATAATACTGCAATTCATGCTGAATTATCGCACTTACAATTTTCCAATGATGCAACTTATATGGGGAATTTAACATCAAATGATCAAGGATTTACCAAACTAAAAACGTTAGGATTTGTAATGCCCTTACCTACGAAAAGAGGCAGTTTGGTAATCGCCGGCGGCTATAATAGAATTTTAGATTACGATGATCATTTATTCTTTGAGGGTTTTGGGAAAAAATCAAATGATATTGGATTTGAAATTGAAAATGACGACGGTGATACACATTTTTATCCTTTTGACAGAGATGTAAATCGTCAGGAGGAAGTAAATAGCGAGGGGAGTTTACAACAGTGGAGCCTTGGTGGTGCAATTGCTTTGTCGCCCAACTTTACCGTAGGATTGACAACTTCGTTGGTTCATGGCGAGGAGGAGTATAATTTTGGATTTTCTCAATTTGATGACGACAATATCTATTCAGAATATCCGGCTGATTTTGATGAGTACACTGTAAATCAATATCTGAAATCGGATTATTATTCGCTAAATTTAAAATTAGGCGGAGTCGTTGATCTAAATAAAATGTTGAAAATAGGCAGCGTAATTACATTTCCATCGAAATATTATGTTGAGGAAGAACATTCTTTCAATGATAATCTATACTTTGATGATGGTTCTGATGACCCAACTGGTGAATCGGGTAATTTTGATTATCATGTAAAAACACCGTTTATATTTGATACAGGTATTGCATTTACTAATAATCAATTTTCGCTATCGTTTGCTACGCGCTATCGTGATTGGTCGCAAACGCGCTTTGAAGTAGATGCTTTTAATTCAGATGACGATTTTGTACAAGAGAACAATGATTTAGCCCGTAATTATGACCAAACTCTGGAATATCGTATGGGAGGAGAATTACTTTTTCCCGGTCTTAACGCAAAAGTTAGGGGAGGGTATACTTTTGTACCGTCACCGATGGATAATTCAGATGACGATCGTCAAACATATTCTGCCGGAATTGGTTTTAAAGTCGATAGAAATGTAACTCTCGATTTAACATTCTTAAAACGTGATTGGGAGCGAAATTCCTATGATTCTTACACACCAGCCGGCGTTGATGAAAATATAGAAACCAATAAAATTATAGTTGGTTTGACCTATAACCTCTGATAAAATCACCGTTCTCAGAGGACATTTAAAGGGAGCATTGATTTGCTCCCTTTTTATTAGACTCTAGTTTAATTAAAAGAATTTGCAAAATATATATTTTAAGATTGATAGCAATACATTGATTAAGTAAAATCATGTAGTTTACTGGTTAGATATAGAATAATTATCATTAAGAAATATTACAAATTGTATACCACCGAACTAATGAAAGAGCAAATCAATCCTAGAAATAAAATTACCGATGTCTATGAAAAAAATCCTAGACATGTTAGGAGATACAGACTTACGATTAATTGGCTTACAAACTATGATTTATTTGGTGAATGCCTTGATTGTGGTGATAGGAGTCAGTTAACTACAGCTATAGAAAAACAGTTCAATATTGTTATTAAAAATACACAACATGATTTAGATATTTACCCAAATAAATTAGATCATCAGTATGACAATATTTTTATTTTTGAAGTTATAGAACACTTACTAAATCCACTACTATTTATGGAATGGGTTAATTATTCATTGAAAGAGGATGGTAAAATATTTATGAGTACTCCACTTCATAGAATAAATATATTAAGAAATAAAAAAACACATTTCCACGAATTTTATTTTAACGAACTTGAATATTTAATTTATAAAGCTGGATTTAAAATATTGGACAAAAAAAAGATTAATTCAACCAGTTATAGAATTGCCTTTAGAGGACTAAGACCATTTTTGAGATGGGTAGGTTTTGATAGAAATATTCTTTTATGTTTATCAAAACGGTAATAGAAATAAGGGGCATGCCTATAAAAAAGCTAGTCATGGCCCTAAAAAATTAATTACATATTAATTCTTAATTTAATATGTGTACCCCGGACAGGATTCGAACCTGTGGCCCACGGCTTAGAAGGCCGTTGCTCTATCCAGCTGAGCTACCGGGGCATAAATCTCAAACAGAAATTAAATATTTATCGAAATATATTTAAGCAAAATAATTGTCAAAATTTATGAAAACTTATCGACGGATTATCGTCGAGAAAATTCTTGCTATTTTAAAAATAATGTATTACACTTATTTATGCCAAAAGATTAACATTTTTTAATTTTAACAGCAAATAGGAGAAAAGGATGGCTGAGAAAGTGAAAAGATGCGGCGTTCAAAAAGAATCAGGTTATCTTTATTATTTAGATAAACAAGGCGATGTAGCACGATCACGGATGGCCCGCTCCGGAAAAAAAGGCGGGCAGGCTGAAAAAGTAGCTAATACTAATGTGATGCGTGAAAAAGGATACTTGTATTTTATTGATAAGGATGGCGATGTAGCTCGTGCAGCTATGGCACGAGGTCGTAAAAAATAGTAATAATAAACCGGAAAAAACCCCGCAATATAGCGGGGTTTTTTATATCATTTAATTCAAATCAGATTATTTAAATTTGTCCGCAAATTTTAGTTGAAATGAATAATAAAAAGCTTATTTTTCTGCTATTAATTCCGTTTTTTATGGCGGTTGGACAAGCGCCAATTGTGCGCGGAATTGAATTTATCGGTTATGAAAGAACAAAATTGTACATTCTTGAAAGAGAAATTCAGCATCCAATAAATGTGCCTTTAAATATTGAGTTAGCTCAGGCAGATCGTCAACGATTAGAAAATTTAGGTATTTTCAGCTTAGTGTCTTTGCAAATCCTTAATAAGAATAAGCAAGATGTGATATTACGATATACAGTAATTGAATCATGGCGCTATCTACCGATGTTCACGCCGGTTTATAATGAGCAATGGGGCTGGTCAGTTGGGGCAATGTTAAGGATAAGTAATTTCCGCGGACGGAATGAGTCACTAATTTTGCGCGGTCAATATGGTGGACAAAATACGATTGGCATCAGTTTTACAAATCCGTGGATTACCGGCGATCATGTTTCCTTACAGATTGGTATTGGTAATAATCTTTATCAACATCTGTTTCTTCCTTATGATATTAATGGTAAATATTTGCAAATTGGAGTGGGACAATATCTAAATAATTATTTGCGCGGAAAAATTGGATTAAAAATAATTGACCGCAAATATACTAACGAAGATATAACAAGGCACTTTAGGTATGTAACTCCATTCTTTAATGTAATCTATGATTCAAGGGATTTGTATGCTAATCCAAGTCGGGGAATAATCTGGAATCAGAATTTGCAATATAGTTTGGATGTCATCGGCGACACCAATAATCGGTTAGTTTGGAATCAATCTACTGGATATTTTAATGAAATTTTGGGAGGTGAACGTAATACTGTCATTGGAATCAATGTTGCAAGTACACTTTCATTCGCCCAAGATTTAGATGTTTGGAATAATTATATTGGTGGTGCATATTCGGTGCGGGGCTGGAGTGTTCCCAATTCTAAACTATATTCAAGTGGTGATCAGTCATATAGATTTGGAATGGATTTAATTACTACTACAGTTGAATTGCGCCAAACGTTAATACCAAAATCTATAACTAAATATAAAAGTGAGTTTGGTTTAGCGGTTGCTGCCTTTACCGATGTTGGATATATAAATAATGATTTATCCCAATTATTTCAAAAATCACCGCTGGTGGGAGTTGGCATTGGCGTTCGCATTCCTTGGCCAGTAGTACAAACTGTCCGGCTGGATTACGGTTGGTCATTCTACCAAAATAAGTATGTTGAACAAGCACTCCACCTTGCTTTTGGTGAGAAATTTTAAAATTATTTATTTTTCCTAAATATCATCGCTTTTTCAAAGCGATTTTCTGTACCATCCCGTAGGCGTACAATATTGTAACGATGCGTAAAGATTGTAAACCACGGAATAAGCAAAGCAAAAATTAGCAGTGATAACGAACTATGTTCAGTGCCGACCAGCGGCAATATTAGAAGGATAATAGGTAACGAAATCGTGGCGATGATGGAGCTTAATGATACATACCCTGACAAAATTAAAGTAATGATAAACACTAAAAGACAAATTGGGAATGCAATTGGATAAAGAGCAATGAGCATACCCGCTAAAGTAGCAATACCTTTTCCACCATGAAAACCGGCAAATATAGTATAAGAATGACCTAATACAGCAGCAAAACCACACAGTAATTGTACAATGCCTAAATCGGCAATGGGTTGACCTTGAAACAATTTAGTGGCGAAAATGGCGGTTGGCAGCCATCCTTTGAAAATATCTATTATAACGACGATTAGCGCCGGTTTCCAGCCTAAAATTCTAAAAACATTGGTAGCACCGGCATTATTACTGCCGTATTCACGAATATCAATACCTTTAGTTAGTTTGCCCACAATAATACTAGTGGGAAAAGAACCTGTTAAATAACTAATGAAAAG
>Ga0056123_1000189_pt1 | contig 12719 bp, 14 predicted proteins | sample WorMetHEROISLAND_3_FD_71122 | JGI IMG/M metagenome (GOLD analysis project Ga0056123, IMG submission 71122) | Marine gutless worms symbiont microbial communities from Max Planck institute for Marine Microbiology, Germany - Olavius sp. 3 HERON ISLAND ...
CGCCCGCGTCGATGTCGTCCAGGTGACCGGTGTGCGGGTAGAAGGGTGATTGATGGATCGAGACGTACAGGACGGCGGCGGCGTCGCCCAGCAGCGCCTGCGTCCCGTTTCCGTGGTGCACGTCCCAGTCGAGGACGGCGACGCGCTCGCCATGTGAGCGCAGGACTGCGGCGGCCGTCGCGACGTTGTTGATGACGCAGAAACCCATCGCCCGATCTGTGAGCGCATGATGCCCGGGCGGCCTGGTCACCGCGAGACCGACGGCGCCCGATGCGCCGCGCAGCTCCTCGACGAGCCTGAGGAGCCCCCCGGCCGCGGTGAGTGCGGCCCTCATGCTCCGCTGCGACACGATCGTGTCCGGGTCGAGGGCGCCGCCGCCCGCTGAGCACACGGCCTCGATCATCTCGATGTAAGCCGGGCGGTGGGTCAACGCGAGGTCGTCTCGCGCGATCTCCGGCGACTCGATCTCGACAACGTCGAGGTTGGACGACGAGACACCCCTCAAGACGGCGCTAGCCCGATCGGGGCGCTCGGGATGACCGGGCCCGGTGTCGTGCTCCAACGCCGACGGGTGACTGGCGACGATCACTCGCATGCCCACACTCTCCCACAGGGCCCGATGTGCGGGAGGGCCCGGCGCGCTGAGATGGCCCACATGCCCGCCGCCGTGCTGAGATGGCCCTCATGCCCGCCGCCGTGCCCGACCGATTCAAGCTCGAGATGCGTCTCGGACGCGACGGCGACATCGAGGAGTGGCTGGCGACGGACACCTCGCTGGACCGGCCGGTCCTGGTCCGAAGCCTCGGGCCCGAGACTTCGCCCACTAGGCGCAGGAGGTTCGTGACCGGCGTCAGGGACGCAGCGAAAGCGCCCCACTCGCACCTGGCGAGGGTCTACGCGGTCTCTGAGGTTGAAGGAGGCGCCTACGCGGTCTGTGAGTGGACCGGCGGGTCGACGGCGGCGGACCGGGTCGAGGCCCGGCACACGATCGACCTCATCGACTTCGCCCCCAACGCCTCGGGGTTGGCCGGGGCCCTGGCCGCTCTGCACGCCGAGGGTGTGGCGCACGGCGCCATCGACCTCTCGGCGATCTCCTACTCGGTGGCCCACGCAGCTAAACTCGGTGCCTTCGGCCGCAATCCCGAGACTGATCGTCGCGGCGACGTGATAGCCCTCTCGGCGTCCCTCGAGTCGGCGCTCACCGGCGAGCCGCCCGGAGGGGCGCCGCCGTCGGAGCGGATCGACGGCGTGCCCAGGGCCATCGACCGAATCCTCAGCGCCGGCCAATCCGGCGCATACACCGCCGCCGAGCTGGAAGAGGCCTTCCTGGCCGCCCCCAGCCCCCGAAAGCCTGCGCCCGAGCCTCGAGCCGCCTCCCGACGACTCATCCTGGCCGCAGCCGCTCTCGTCGCGACCGCCGTCGCCCTCATCGGTCTCGGCCGGGCGCTCACCGGCGGCGGCCAACCGCTGCTCCCGCCGCCCCGGACGACCGAAGACACAGCGACCGCCGCCTCCGCCGCGAGCGAGGCCCCCACAACGGCGCCGGAGGGAGAGGTCGTCATCGAAGGCGCAGCATCCTTCGACCCCTTCGGCGAGGGGGGTGAGCACGACGACGACATCCCGCACGTCTGGGACCGCAACGCGGCGACTTCGTGGCGGACGGAGCGGTATCGGGATCCGTTGCCGAGCATCAAGGACGGGGTCGGTGTGGCTTTCACGGTGAAGGGGCGGCCTTCTCGCGTCGAGATCGGAGGCCTCACCCCCGGCACGGCCTTCGAGATCCGCTGGTCCGACGTCTCAGGGGCCCAACCCGACGAGTGGGAGCGGGTCGCGGCGGCCGAGGCGCCTCCGGGCGCCGCGTCTGTCGACCTTCCCGCGCGGGTCGACGGGCTCTGGTTGATTTGGCTCACCGACCTCCCGGCTCAGCCCGACGGGCTCTACCACTCCTCGATCGCAGAAGTACGATTCCGCCCGTGACCACGGCAGCTCGCGACGCGGCTCTGATGGCGCGGGTGGTCGAGGGTGATCACGATGCCTTCAGCGAGTTGATGAGCGCCTGTGAGGACAGGATCTTCTCGGTCTGCCTCCGGATCGTCGGCGACCGGGAGACGGCTCTGGACGCCGTTCAGGAGACGTTCCTGACGACCTTCAGGAAGGCGCATCAGTTCAAGGGGAAGTCGGCATTCGCCACATGGGCTCATCGGATCGCGGTGAACACCTGCTACGACCTGCTTCGCAAACAGAAGCGCCGCGCCGCCGACTCGATGCCCGAGGGTCTCGACCCCGCCGACCGCAGCGCTCAGGAAGCGGTGGAAGCGGCGGGAATGCGGCCGGAGATCCAGCGGGCCCTGGCGACGCTCCCGCCGAAGTTCCGCAGCGCGGTAGTCCTCGTCGACATCGAGGGGATGTCCCTGTCGGAGACGGCGAAGGCGCTCGGCGCCCCGCTGGGCACGGTTAAGTCGCGGGTGTTTCGCGGACGGCGCCTGCTGGCGGCGGAGCTGGGGAACCAAGAGGCGTGAGACGAGCATCCAAAGGAATGTATGAACAGACGCGAGCTTGAGCTGATGGCCGCTCTGGCGGAGGGCCGCCTCGAGGACGAGAGCGAAGCGCGCTCTCTCATTGAGTCGTCGCCGGATCACCTGGCGGAGCACGAAGCGCAGAAGGCTGCGATCGAGGCTCTCCGCTCGGCGCCGGCGGCGGCCCTGACCGAACATGAGCGGGCCGCGTTGCGCAGAGACGTGTGGGCCGGGCTCAACGCGGGCTCAGCGCCCGCCGCGCCCCGGCGCCGCCGTTGGGCGCCGGCCGCCGTCGTCGTCGTCCTCGTGATCGGGTCGGCGGTCGTCCTCAACCGGGCCCTCGTGAACACGTCGGACCGGTTTGCCATGGTGAGCACAGAAAGCGACACCACCGATGAGCCGACCGCAACGACCGCCGCCGCCGAGGCCAGCGACGAGGAGGGCGCCGCCCTTGAGTACCCCGCCGAAGGCGGCCCAGTCGAGGAGAGCGGCGCCGACGAAGGTTCGGAGCGTCTTCCCGAATCCGTCGCCGAGGACCCGCTCATCACGTTCCTGAGCCAGAGGGCGTCCCGTCTCCGCCAAGGCGCTTCACTGGACTTCAACGCCGGGAAGGACAGCCCGAGCTTCTCCAAGACACACGCCTCCTGCGTGAGCCGGGCCGCCCTCGAAGTCGATGACGAGCTCGACCTCGCCGATTACGAGGTGATCGACCTGGTCACCGCGGAGGAGACCCATGAGGGAGGGCTAGACGCGGCCAAGGCTTACCTGATCGCCGTCCCGGCGGGGATCGCCGTGGGCCCCGACTCCCCTGTGGCGTTCATTGAGTTGGAGACTTGCGTCTTGGCGCACTTCGAGAGGTAGTCGAGCGCGCTCCGGCGGGATGCAGCTAACCTGCTCCCGACATGCAGCAGCTCGCCTCCAAGTACGCCGACCTGCTTGAGCGGGCGGCCGGCAGGGTGAAATCGATGACCGTTGACCGGGTGTCCGAGGGCATCAGGCTCGCCGGCCTGGGAGTCGTCGCGGCGACCATGTCGATGACGGCGTTGGTGTTCCTGCCGTGGGCTGTGTTCGGAGCGCTTGAGATACCGCTGACCACCGCAGGCGCCTTCGCCGTGCTCGGCGCCTTGATGCTGGCGGTCGGCGGGTACCTGTGGCTCAAGAGAGCCGACGTCGACGACGGAGACCCGGATTGACACACGAGAGCCTCGTGATCATCGGCGCCGGGCCCGCGGGCCTCACGGCTGCACTCTACGCCGCCCGGGCCGACATGAGCCCGCTCGTCTTCGAGGGCTTGGCCGCCGGGGGCCAACTGACGCTCACCACCGACGTCGAGAACTACCCCGGATTCCCCGACGGCGTGACGGGCCCCGAGCTGATGGACCGGTTCCGTGGCCAAGCCGAGCGTTTCGGGGCCCGCTTTCGCCGGTCGAGCGTCACCAAGGTCGATTTCTCGGAGCGGCCGTTCAAAGTGGAAGCCGGCGCCGACCGGCACACGGCCGACTCGGTGATCGTCGCCGCAGGCGCCACAGCCCGCCGTCTCGGCGCCCCCGGCGAGGAGAGGCTGACCGGCAAGGGTGTGTCCACCTGCGCCACCTGCGACGGTTTCTTCTTCAGGGACCGCTCTGTTCTGGTCGTCGGCGGCGGCGACACCGCCATGGAGGAGGCTCTCTTCCTCACCAAGTTCGCCACAAAGGTCACCGTCGTCCACCGACGCGACAAGCTCCGGGCGTCGAAGATCATGTCGACCAGGGTCACGGCGCACCCCAAGATCGAGGTCCGCTGGAACACCGTCGTCAAGGAGATTCACGGCGACGACGCGGTCGCCGGGGTGACCCTCGAGGACACGACGACGGGCGACCTTTGTGAGGCGGCGACCGACGGCGTCTTCACGGCGATCGGCCACACGCCCGCCACCGAGCTGTTCGAGGGGCAGTTGGATCTCGACGAGGCCGGTTACATCGTCAAAGCCGGCGGCGCCCGGACGTCGGTGGAGGGTGTGTTCGTCGCCGGAGATGTCGCCGACCACCGCTATCGTCAGGCTGTCACCGCGGCCGCGATGGGCTGCATGGCCGCCATCGACAGCGAGAGATGGCTGGCGGCTCGGGAATGACAGCGCGCTCGAGAGCGTTCACCGGTCATGCGCGCGACCGGCGCCGTGAAGGCCGGCCCAGGGGGCGCGGGGACAACGCAGCTTCAACACAGACCGTCAAGACCTCAAGGAGGAGCAATGGCCGAGATCGTCACCCTCGACGACGGGACCTTCAACGACAAGATCAACGATGAGAAGCCGATTCTCGTCGACTTCTGGGCCGAGTGGTGCGGTCCATGCCGCGTCATCGCCCCGGTGCTGGAGGAGATCGCCCAAGAGCACGACGCCTTCACCGTCGGCAAGCTCAACGTCGACCACAACCCGCAAGCCGCGGCGGCGCACGACGTGATGAGCATCCCAACCCTGATCTTGTATAAGGACGGAGTCGAGAAGAAACGCGTCGTCGGCGCCGCGCCGAAGCAGAGGCTGCTGCAGGAGCTCGCCGAGTATGTGTAGTAAGGCGGGCGATCACGCGGTGGAGTCGCCCGGGGCGGCCGCTAGGCCACTGACCCACTCCGGGTAGCCGCAACTCCGCTCACTCCTCAGCCGGAGGCCTTCGGGTAGCGGCCCGTCGGCGAGCAACCCGTCCAAACCGACCTCCAGGGCCTTCCCCCGCAGGGCGGGATCGCCGAGCGTCTCGAGGCACAAGCTCCATGAGCGAGTCGGCCCGACGCTGATCGAGGCGAGCTCGACTTCGCATCCGACCGGGCCGCTATCGCCCGGCGACTCCGCCTCGAAACGCAACGTGATGATCTCCTTCGACACGACGAGCCGCTCATGGCCGACGATCAGCCCCGATTGCGCCGTCTTCTCCCAGTCCTCGACGCGGCCTTCGACTCCCGGCCGCAGTTGCACGGCGCCGAGCTCGGCGACCTTGTGCTTGGCGTCGACCGTGGCTCTGTCGCGTTGCTTGACGCCGATGCCGCGTCGCGCCGGCGCCAAGCCGTAGACATCGCTCCTCGACTCCCTCACTCCCCGCGCCGAGCGGGTGGTGAACCAATTCTCGATGTCAGCGGGCAGAGGCCCGTCGAAGAACCAACGAACCTCCCGCGTGAGCAGCGCCTCCCTGCCCGGTTCGGTCATGACCTGCGAGTCTGCCACGCGGCGACGCTTCGGCAAACCCCGAGTCGGGGGACGGCGACCGCCCGGAGACTTAAGGTGACGCGGTGCGTCTCTACCGCCTCGGCGACGACGGTCCCGCCGTCCGCGACATCCAGGACCGTTTGGCCGCGCTCAGCCATGAGCCCCGCGATGACCCGCGCGGGCGGTTCGGTGAGGGCACGAGGGCGGCCGTCGTCGCCTTCCAGCAAGCGAAGGGCCTCGATCCCGACGGGATCGTCGGACCCGACACCTGGCGTTCCCTGTACGAAGCCGGGTACCGGCTCGGAGACCGCATCCTCGTCATGCGCCGGCCGATGATCCGCGGCGAGGACGTGTCGGAGTTCCAGTCGCGCCTGAGCTCACTGGGTTTCGACGCAGGCAAGATCGACGGTGTGTTCGGCCCCGACACCGAACGAGCGGTCCTCGAGTTCCAAGCCAACCGCGGCTTGGCGGAGGACGGGAAGGTCGGCCCCGAGGTGATCACGGAAGTCCGTCTCGTCACGCGGGGGGAGATGAAGGAGGGCCGCCAAGCCATCCGCGAGCGAGAGTGGATGCGACTGCTCCCCCCGACCATCGCCGGGGCGCGCGTCTACCTGGACGCAAGCTGTCGCGACCCCGAGGAGTCGAAGCAGACCTGGGAAGCCGCCGCCTCGGCGGGGCTCGCCGTCCAGGAGGCCGGCGGGTTGCCGGTGATGTCTCGCAGCCATGACACCCAACTCCCGGAGAGGGCCCGCGCCCGGCGCGCAAACCGCGTGGGGTCGGACGTCATCATCGTCTTCAGGGTGTCCCGGGACGAGACCGACGGCGTCTTCTACTTCGCCTCGGAGCACAGCTCGTCGGCCGCGGGCGAGAGACTCGCCAAGGCGATCACCGCCAAGGCGGGAGGCGTCGTCGAGGGGCGGGCCGGCGCCATGCTGAAAGAGACCCGAGCGCCGTCGGCCGTGGTCTCCAAGCCGAGACATAACGAGAAGACCGGGTTGGCCGTGGTCGACGGCCTGGTGTTGTTCTTCGAGTCCGCTAGCCGATGATGCGGTAAATCCGCTCCAACTCCCCCAAGGACGCGAAACGGATCTCGACCTTCCCCTTCTCGTCCCCATAAGAGATCCTCACCTTGGCGCCCAGACGGTCGCCCAGACGTTTCTCCAACTCGATGATCTCGACGGGGCGCAACGGGCGCACGTTGCGGGCCGCGCCGCCCGGGCCGCCCTCCATCTCCCGCCGCAACCGCACCGCATCCTCCACCCGCCGCACGGTCCAACCCTCCTTGACCGCCTTCTCGGCCAGGTAGGTCGCGTACTTGTCGTCCTCCAATCCTGCCAACGCCCGCGCCGCCCCGGCGCTCAGATCACCGGCGCCGACCATCGCCTGGATCGACGCCCCAAGCCCGAGGAGACGGAGCGTGTTGGACACGGCCGGGCGCGACTTGCCGACGCGGTCGGCCACCTGCTCCAACGACATGCCATAATTTTCCAGGAGTTGGCGGAAGGCGACGGCCTCCTCGATGGGTGTCAGATCCTGCCGTTGCACGTTCTCCACCAACGACTCGACGAGCGCCGAGTCGTCTGTGACCCGACGGATCACGGCCGGGATGGTCTGCAACCCTGCCAGTCGCGCCGCACGTAGACGACGTTCGCCGGCGACCAGGACATAACCGTCCGCGGTCGCGGCGACCACGATCGGCTGCAAGACCCCCACTTCGCGTATCGACGCCGCCAACTCGTCGAGAGCCTCCTCCTCGAAGTTGGTTCTCGGTTGCTCAGGATTCGCTTCGATACCGTCAACCGGCGCATGGACAAACTCGTCGTTCTCGTGCGCCGCGGGGATGAGCGCTTCCAGCCCTCTCCCCAGACCCGGTTTCCGTGGGCTCAACTACTCCTCCTCCTCTAGATGTCGGGCTGCGAACTCCTTACCCAGGTGCCTGTATGCGATGGCGCCCATGCTCATGGGGTCGAAGGCTTCGATGGGCTCGCCGTAGGACGGCGCCTCCGACAGTCTCACCGATCTGGGCACCACCGTGCGATAGGTGACGTCGCCGAAGTGGTCGCGAATCTGAGCGGCCACGTCCTTCGACAACGTGGTTCGCCCGTCGTACATCGTGAGCACGACGCCGCCCACCCTCAGCTCGGGATTGAGATTGCCCGACACCAACTCGATGTTCTGCAGAAGCTGGGTGAGCCCCTCCAGCGCGTAGTACTCGCACTGGATCGGGATCACCACCTCATCAGCCGCGGTCAGGGCGTTGACCGTCAGCAACCCGAGCGACGGCGGGCAGTCGACCAGCACCACGTCGAAGCTCCGCTCGCTTTCGTCGATCGCCGACTTCAGTCTCGTTTCACGTGAAAACGTCGACACCAACTCGACCTCGGCGCCCGCCAAGTCAATCGTGGCGGGAACAACAAACAGGTTGCGCACTGAGGTGGGCTCGACGGCGTCGTCGATGCTCGACTCCTTCACCAACACGTCGTACACCGAGACCTCGACGGCGCCCCGGTCGACGCCCAGACCGCTGGAGGCGTTGCCTTGGGGGTCGAGATCGACGAGAAGGACGCTATGACCCTGGAACGCCAAGGCCGCAGCCAGGTTGATCGCGGTGGTCGTCTTGCCCACCCCGCCTTTCTGGTTGGCGAGTGCGGCGACTGTCTGTCTGCTCATTGACCCTCCATGATAAGGAGCCACACGGGTTGGTCAAGGACCGGCGCCGGGATCTCCATGGTCTGCCACCCTTCGACGCTGGGTCGCCTCGACCATGAGCCGCCCAGAATCGCCCTTCCCGCCGGGGCCAATTGGCGCCGAGCCGTGGTCAGCATCACCCCCGGGCGGAGTGCGGCCCGGGAGACGATGACCGGCACGGCGTTCTTGAGGTCGGCGATCTCGGCTTGGGTGACGGTGACGTTGCCGAGATCGAGCACACGAACGGCCCGTCTCATGAGGTCGACTCTGCGTTGCGACCGATCCACCAGCTCGAGTTGAGATCGCGGGTGTGCCACCGCCAACGGTATCCCGGGCAGCCCCACCCCGGACCCGAGATCTCGAACATGTTCGGGAACAGCGCCGAAGCCTGCGCCAAACAGCAACGAGTCGGCGATGTGCCTCGACTCGAGTCGTCGCCGCTCCTTCGGCCCCAGACCGCCTGCCGGGATCGCCTCATCCCGCAACCAGTCGCGGTACCGAGCCAGCTTCTCGATCTGATCCTGATCCAGCCTCAAACCGAGGAACTCGATCACCCGTTGCACATGTTTCACATGAAACGGGGCATACCCGGCGCCCTGCGCACAGGCGCCGGCCGCTCGGCCCGCCCGCTACTCCTCCTCGGCGCCCGCCGCATCCAACGACAGGACCACAAAACGCCGCGGCGGCTCACCCTCCGAGTATGAGGACAAACCCTCGTGGCCCACAGCCGCGTCGTGTATCACCTTGCGGTCGGCCGGGTTCATCGGCTCAAGCATGATCTCCCCGCCCTCGGTCAAGAGCTGCTCGATCAGCTGCTCGGCGTAGATGGACAACGCCTGACGACGGCGTTCAGCATACCCGGCTATGTCGAGGCGGAGACTCGCCGTGTCCTTGCCGTGCCGCTGCAACACGGTCCGGGTCAACTCGTGGATGGCCGATCGCGTCGATCCCCGCACTCCGACGAGGGCCTCCGTCTGCTCGCCGCTGACATCGGCCACGATGGCGCCGTCATCGACGACGGCGGTCACCTCTCCCTCGAGACCGTATGCGGCGACGAGCCCTTCAAGGAACTCCTCGGTGATCCGGGCCTGGTCCTCGATGGTCAGCAGGGGTCGATCGTCGCTCACGGGTCTCTCCTTCTTCTCGGGTCTCTTCGCCGGCTTCTCGGCGCCGCCTGTGCCACCATTCTTAGCCGGTTCTTGTGCGCTCTGTCGTTGGCTCGGGGTTTTCGCCTTGTCCTGTTTGGGTTTCTGAGCCGTCGGGGCGCCGCTCTTGCGGCGGCGCGCGCCTCTCTTCTTTCCCTTCCTCCGTCTCACCCGAACCACGGCGTCCTGTCCCCCGAAACCGAAGAACCCTTTCACCGGCTCCGTGATGACCTCCACCGCAAGCATCTCCCGGTCATTAACGCCAAGCTCCTGCATGGCGGCTTCCACTGCGAGGTCGACAGTTCTTGCCTTGACCTCAATCTCGACGTAATTGCTCACGTCACCTCCTCCTGCGCCTTCGGCGCTTGTCTGCGGCGCCCTGTTGTGGCTTCGTCGGCTTGTTGTCGTCGGGCGCCGGCGGCTCGGCCGCCGCCTTGGCCGCCGATCCCGGCGAGGGCGGGCGCCCATCGATCTTGAATATCAACACTTGCTGGCCGAGACGAAAGAGGTTCGATGTTGTCCAGTACACAACGAGACCGGCCGGGAATCCCCACGAGACGAACCCGAGGACCAGAGGCATGATCCTGGTCACCGCCTGCTGAGCGGCCGCCCCCTTCTGATCGGGGGTCTTCTGACCGTAGGTCGTGTGCCATTGCTGAACGTACTGGGTCGCCACCATGAACGCGATCACGACCAGGTAGGGGATCGCAGTCGTCAGGCCGAAAAGCCCAACGGCCTCTCCAGGGCTTATGCCCAGGTTCATCCCCATGAAGCTGTTCATGTCGAACCCGGGGATCCAGTTGTTGAGGTCGAAGCTATCCGGGCTCAGGAACCCGCCCAAGTCGTGGAGGGCGGACCCGAGGTCGGCGCCGGGGTTGATCGGCTGGATCGCCGCCTCGTCGACGACCGGGGACCCGGCGACCACCTGCAACGCGTTGGTCGAGGCGCCGTCTGCCGCCGTCTCCCGCAGGTACCTGATCGGGTTCTGCAGGAGCCGGAACAGGGCGAACCAGATCGGGGTCTGCACGAGGATGGGGCCGAGGCAACCCCGCGTTGTGGCGCCGGCCTCTTTCTGGACCTCGACGACGCGACGTTGCATCTCCTTGGGATCGTCCTTGTACTCAGCCTGGATCTTCCTCAGCTTCGGCTGGACCTCGGCGAAGGCCCGGCTGGCCCGCGTCTGCTTGAGGGTGAGCGGGAAGAGGATCAAGTTGATGGTGACGGTGAGCAGCATGATCGCTAGGCCGTACGCCCACCCGTTCGGGAGCGCCGGGTGGAGGAAGTCGTAGAAGAACGACAAGATCCCGCCAAGCAGTTGCTGGATTCGGTCGAAGATCTCGCCCATCACCACACACTCCAGCTATCGGGCACCGGGTCGTGCCCGCCGGGGCGAAACGGGTGACACCTGCCGATTCGCCTCACCCCGAGCCAACCGCCGCGCAGAACGCCAAATCGTCTGATCGACTCGGCCGTGTAACCGGAGCAGGTCGGTTGATAACGGCAGTTGGGGCTCATGGCGGGACTTACCAATTTCTGGTAGACGCGGATGAGGCCCACCGCGGCGCTGCGAGGGCGCAGCCGTTGCAGCCGGTCAGGCACCCGCCACCTCCTTGAGGGCGCGGCCCAACCAACCCCGGACGCGGGGGTAGGGCGCCTCGGCGACCTCTCTGTTGGCGATGATCACGTAATCCATCCCAGGTTGTAGCTCCAGCTCACCCACGGCGTGGCGCAACCTTCTCTTGACCCGGTTGCGCATCACCGCGCCGCCGCCTCCCGAGACCGCCAACCCCAGCCGCGCCGCGCCCGGGCGCCCCGGCAAACCGACCACCACGATCCCGCCGCTCCGCCGCCGGGCCCCGGCGCTCAGGACTCTGCGGAAGTCCTCTGAGCGTCGGAGCGTCTCCGGCTCAGACCGTGAGACGCGCACGACCCTTCCGACGGCGCGCGTTGACAACAGCGCGCCCGGCGCGGGTCTGCATCCGGCGCCGAAAACCGTGACGGCGCTTGCGCCGCCGAACCTTTGGTTGATAAGTCCTCTTCATGAATGACGGGGAGTCGCCACAGGGTACGGACGCGCCGAAGCCAATGTCAAAGCCCCGACCAGGTCATCGGCCGCCCCGAGGGCCGCCTCGCGAAGAAAACCGTCGACTCGCGAAAAGACGCCCAATCGGAAATGGGTCCCGCCGCCGCCCCGCGGACCCCATCCAAGAACTGGGAACAGCATCGCTCACCTGCGAGTTCACCCACGAGTGAGGTCCCGCGGCGACCTCAGCAACGTCGATTCTCGCGGTCTTGACTGGTCACAGCCGCCCATCAATACTCACTTGACTCCTACAGCGCCCCCGCCCGACGGCGGCGGCGCCTCCGAGACAACCGAGCCGAGGATGTGCACAGACGTTTCCACAGATGTGGAGCGGTTTGTGGAGAACTCGGCCTTTGGAGGGCCCGCCTCTTGACCCAGGCAAACAGAGCAACGGACAACTGGACCGAGTTCCGAGAGATCCTCCGGTCCAGCGTGTCCAAAGGGAACTGGGAGACCTGGTTGTCGCGGCTCGAGGCGGGTCAGGGCGACGACTCGCCGGTGCTGGTGGCGCCGACCGAGTTCCACCTGCGCTGGGTCCGAGACAAACACGGCGATCTCGTCGACGCCGCCTATCAATCAGCGTACGGCGGCGAGGGCCCGCCCGCCTACCGGGTCAGCGAGCTGACACCGGCGGCGCAACCTCTCCCGCTGGGCGAGGACCCCGCCGAGACGGCGCCGGCCCGCGCCGAGCCTCCCCCCGCCCCGGCCCGCGCCGGCCCCGCGACCAACCTGATCTCCCGGTATCGGTTTGAGAGCTTCGTCGTGGGCCAGTCCAACCGATTCGCCTGGGCCGCGGCCATGGCCGTGGCCGAGAAACCCGGAGCCCATTACAACCCTCTGTTCATCTACGGCGGCGCCGGCCTGGGCAAGACGCATCTCCTCAACGCCGTGGGCCACGAGGCGTTGGAGATGTACCCCGACCTGGTGGTTCGCTACGTCTCCTCCGAGAACTTCCTCAACGACTTCATCGACTCGATCCGACGGAAGCGGCCCGACGACTTCAAGCAGCGCTTCCGCAGCGTTGACATCCTGCTGCTCGACGATGTCCAGTTCTTCGAAGGCAAGGAGCAGATCCTCGAGGAGTTCTTCCACACGTTCAACTCGCTGTACGACGA